>JFJP01037378.1_pt1 | contig 30419 bp, 23 predicted proteins | sample 431651 | NCBI WGS metagenome assembly JFJP01 (sample SAMN02602958, study PRJNA72255) | Microbial mat metagenome, whole genome shotgun sequencing project. | biome: fresh water; feature: sink hole; material: water; isolation source: purple microbial (photo- and chemosynthetic) mats found in... | reverse complement strand
TATAATAATGTCAACACTTCCCTGCATATCGGCGGTACAGCCTGTTACTACATCAGTTCCGACCACGGTATAAGTTCCGGCCTGGGTCTGATATCCGAAATTAATAGAATTGCCAGTGCCCAATACAGGAGTGCCTATCGGTGTATTATTGTAATAAAGCTGGTAGCTAACACCGTTATCTCCGTTTAAAAGTCCGATTTCTCTTCCTGGTCCTCCAAAAGGATATGAACCACCGCCTGTTACCAGGTATGAGGATGGAGGAGCAACGATGGAAATGGTAGAACTTCCATTCATTAACTTGGCGCAACCGGTAATGTTTTTGGTTGCCAGAACAGTATATGTGAAAGATGCTGTGCGGTTACCGAAACTGATTGGTGAGCCGTTTCCGGTTACCGGAGGTCCGTCAGGAACACCACCTCTGTATAACTGATAGTTGGTAAATGGCTCAGAACCACTGAGGCCAATGCTTGCTCCGCTACCTGCAAAGCAATATGGGCCCCCGCCTGTAACGCTGTATTCTAAAGGCATTGGATTCACAAGAATGTTAGCTGAAGCAACTGCGGAATTAAAACCATCGGTAGCTGTAACGGTATATGTAGTAGTTACATCAGGCGATACTACAGGACTCTGAAGTGTTGAATCCCAGGGATCGAGACTATAAGGGTCCCTGGTCCAGGAATATGCGTAAATTCCGGTTCCTCCGGTTACAACAGCGGTTAATTGCGCGTGAGATGAATCGGCGCATATTTCATCTGGTCCGGATACAGCTATTATACTGATTGCACTGCCGCTCAGTGATACGGCTACCTGGTCTGATGCTGTACATCCATTTCCATCGGTAATATCAAGCGTAAATGTAATACTTGAGTAAAGGTTTGTGGTAGCAGGAGAAACAGTATTTGCACCTGAAGCAATGAATGTTGAGGGTGACCAGCTATAATTTATTACTCCCGATCCTACTGAAGATATTCCTGATAAAGTTGTATTTGTTCCGTAAAAGATAGTCTGGTCAAGGCCTGCATTTGCTAAGGGTAATGGATTTATTGAAACAGAGACACTGCTTCCCATATCATCGGAACATCCTGTTGAAATACGGGTAGCCATAACAGTGTATGAGCCGGAGGCGGTTTGGTTGCCAAAGCTCATTGGAGCCCCGTTTCCAAGTATGGGTGTGCCAATAGGATTTCCGTTGTTATACAACTGATAAGTTACTCCTGATTGTGATCCGGCTAATCCTACCACAACTCCGGATCCACCGATACAATAGCTTCCACCTCCTGTTAATACATGCTTAACAGGCAATGGATTTACTGAAACAGAAACTGAACCTGATACTGAATTAAAACCGTCATTTACAGTTACCATATACATGGTATTTACCAATGGTGTTACACTGGGACTGTCAGCATTAGAAGTAAATCCTGCCGGAACCGAGGTCCATGAGTAGGTATAAGTGCCGGATCCGCCACTGGCATTAGCATTTAGAACAGATGTTCCGCCAATACAAACAATTGAAGGAGTAGCTGTTGGAGCAACTGCAAGTGGGCTTCCAACAACAAAAACAGTCATTTGATCATTCGATGAACATCCTGCCGCATCAGTAACTGATAATGTATAAGAGCGGGTAATAACAAGGTTAATTGTCTGGGGTGTTTGTGTGTTTGCACCTGAACCAATGTAGGAATTAGGTGTCCATGTATAGGATAAAGCCCCGGTGCCGCCGTTGGCTACTCCGCTCAGGGATGTATAGGTCCCATATGGAATGGTCAGATCTATTCCAGCATTTACCTGTGGTAATGCGCGTACTTTTACAATAAGTGATTCAGGATTTCCCGGACAGAAGGTTGGAGCCTGACCATAAGGGGTGAGTATGTACTGTACATCAATATCAAAAATGGTCGTGTTAACGAGAGATTCAATAATGGAAGCAGAAGAACCTGAAGCTGCCGGATTACTTATACCTGAAACAGCTGCCCTTGTCCATTTGAATGTGGTTCCCGGAATGTTGGCACTGATTGAATAATTAAACGATTGCCCACTGCATAATACTGCACTCAGGCTGCTGGTTATTGCTGGCAAAGGATTAACAGTAATTGTGTAAGTGGCTGGAATGCCGGGGCAATCAGGGCCAAACTTTGAAGTTGGGATAATCTGATAAGTTACTGTTCCTGGAGTTGTACCGCTGTTGAAAATAGTTTGTGGCGGTATAGTGTTCCCTCCGCTTGACTGGAAACCTGTAATTTCGGCCGACGATGGCGTAGCAATCCAAGTAAAACTTGTGCCTGCTACATCCGAAAGCAGGTTAACATTGGCTGAAGCTGTTCCCGTACAAATTACCTGCGACATTGGTGAATTAGTCACCATGGGGAGTGGATTAACGGTTACCACATGATTTGCTCCCGGTCCGATGCATCCTTCGAAAGAAGGTATAACACTATAGGTTACTGTTCCCTGAACTGTTAGTGTACTGTTAATTACCTGTGGGTGTATAAAATCAGATCCCGATGCTGTGTAGCCCGAAATTCCGGGTCCCGATGGAGACGCCAGCCATGTATATGTTGTTCCGGCTACTAATGAAGAGAAATTTACCTGTGAAGTAGAAGTGCCACTGCAAATGGATTGGCTGGCCATGTCAGGATTTACATCTGGAATTGGATTTACGGTCAGTACAAAGTCCACAGGTGCTCCGGGACAACCGTTTGCTGATGGAGTTAAGGAATAAACTACGGTTCCCGGAGCGTTAGAGCTATTGTGAATTATTTGATTTATCGTGCTGCCGCTGCCTCCTGAAAACCCCGAAATTCCCGGAGTACCATTGGCAGTCCAGGTGTATGTTGTTCCTGATACATCCGAAGTCAGGGCCAGGTTGAAATTTGATCCTGAACAGAGGGTTGTTTTGAGTGGATTATTTGTAATTTTCGGTTCAGGATATACGGTTACTAAAAAAGTGTTAGGGCCGTCAACACAACCCAAATACGACATCATAACTGAATAAATCACGGTTCGTGGTACATTGTCATGATTAATCAGAGTCTGTGAAACGGTAGATCCAACGCCATCAGTGTATCCTGTAACATTACCTACCGGAGTTGATGTCCAGGTAAATGAAATTCCAGGGATGTTGCCAATAAGGGTTATATCAATAGGGCTGCCTGAGCATGTGAATGGAGCCGCGGGAACAACTGTTAATTCCATAGCTGGATTAACAGTAACAACAACTTTTATCTCATCCCCAACACATCCGTTAACCGACGGAGTAACCGTATAAGTGACATCATGAGGCGCATTTGAAATATTTGAAAGAGTTTGCTCAATATTCGATCCTGTCCCATCGCTGAATCCGGATATTGCAAATGGCGACTTGGCAGTCCAGTCAAAGGTTGTTCCAGCAACAGTTGACGAAAGAGCGATATGTGTTGTTTCCCCCGAACAGATGGTTAAAACAGCAGGTGTTGCAGATGCAACAGGTTCAGGATTAACAGTTACTACATAATCGCTGGGAACTCCTACGCATCCGTTTAAGCTTCCGCTGGGAACAATATGATAGGTAACCTCCCCTGAAATATTCGAAGGATTTGTTATCGTTTGAACAGGAAGAGTACTTGTTCCGCTTGCCTGGTAACCCGAAATACTTGCCGGTACTGCTGATGCAGTCCAGGTAAATGATGTTGAGGGTACGTTTGAAGTCAACGTTACAGCTGTTGTTTTATCGCCTGTGCATATGGTTTGCTGCATAGGATCATTGGTAACACTGGGTGAAGGATTGACATTAACAATATATATAACTGATGGGCCACCGCAACCGGAAGGAGGCGGACCGTGAGGCGTGATTGTATATCTGATCTGGCCGGCGACAAGCAATGAACTGAAAATCTGCCTTGCTAATAAATTCCCGGAACCGGAAGCCAGGTATCCGCTTATTCCCGGTGTAGCAGTTGCTGTCCAGGTAAATGTTGTATTCGCTAAATTCGACTGTAAGATAACCGGAGTGGTGAATGTTCCTGCGCAGATGTCCTGCGAAAGAGGCGAATTGGTTATCAGTGGTATAGGACTTACGGTTACTACCAGATTTTTCGGAGTGCCAGGGCAACTTGAAGGGGCCGGTCCAATAGGAGTTATTACATAAGTTACCTGTCCAGCTGTTACTGATCCGGCTGGTAACGACAGCGTATTATTGATATTTCCATTTCCTGTGGCAGTAACACCTAATACAGTTCCTGATGTTACTGATGCTGTCCATGTAAAAGTGGTACCTCCGATATTGCTTGTAGGATGAAAGTTGACATTATTCCCTGAACATATTGTCCTTACGGAATTGTTGGTAACAGGAATAGGGTTTACCTGTACAACAACTGCATTTGAGTTCACGGGTTCGCAAGGTGCTGATGTGGTTACCAGTCGGTACCACGTAGTTTGTGCCGTTGGTCCGGGCTGATAGGTCAGAGAATTTGCTCCTGGGATATTGGTAAATCCTGTTGTAGCACTCGTTGTACTGCTCTGCCATTGGTAGTGATAAATTCCGTTGCTGCCTGTAGCCGGTGTTGAGGTAATTGGTGGAGGTGTCTCGCCAGGGCATATCTGTGCATCCGACTGAACAGCGCCCGGAGTCAGAATAGGGTAAACAACTACGGTTACAGCATCGGTTTTGGCACATCCTGTAAGTTGATCTCCTCCAACTATCTGGAATGTTGTAGTGGTAGTTATATTTGGTGTAACAGGATTGGTTTGTGTTAAGTATATTGTAGAAGGATTAGGCGCAATCCATGCCCAGCCTACATTGGCTCCGGCAGTAACAAAAAGTGTAACCTCCTGGCCATCACATAATTCGGTGGCAGTAGGAGTAATCCATAAAACAGGAAGAGGTTTAATTATAACATTTTTAGGAAGTGATGCAGATGGACATGTACCCACTCTAACAGTATATTGGGCTGCATCCATGCCATAATAGGTGCTTTTTGTTGCGCCTGGAATAAGTATTCCATTCTTATACCATTGCCATGTAGTGCCGGTTGAAGGTGAACAGTCCATCTTTATTGAATCGCCCGAACATATGCTGGCTGAGGTTGGAGTAACGGTCTGACTGCCATTAGAAGAAACAGCAGTCAAAGTAGGAGGACATTGTGCCTTAGTATTAAGACTTACAAGTATAAACAAGAAAACAGGCAGGAAATGTCTTATTGACATAACCGCCCTCAGCAAGTTGAGTAGAGCTAGTTTCATAGTGTCCTCATTGAGTGTAAATAAATTATAATCAGATAGTTGTAGTAGAAATCAATCAGTACGAGTCGCAGTGTGTATAAGTTAATAGCAATGTTGTCAATTTGTAATAGAGAATTTTCAATATTCTTTCAAGATTTTTTTTTATTATTTCGGAATGAAATTCAAACAGTTGACTTAGGGAATAAAATCACCTGTTATACAATCAAACTTATAATCCGTTTAATGAATATTCTTTCGCCACATATCTCACTATTAATGTAATTTTGTGCTCAATCTGGTAAACAACATACTACAGCGTTGCTGATTTGCGTTTGTTGATTCTGAAACCACATATAAAACTCCTGTTTATTGGAATATCAAAATAAATTAACCATGTTTCACTCAATTAAATATCCGATTTAAGTCTATGAACACACTTTTAAATACACTTCAGTCCCAAATTGCTGAATTGCCGGGCCGTAATGAAATTCTGAAACATGTAATTAGTCTTTTGGATCTTACTACACTGGAAGGCACTGATAATAATGAACGAATACGGGTTTTATGCACTAAAGCGCTCAGTTTTGGCGATTACAACCTGCCATTGCCGGCTGCTGTTTGCGTTTATCCTCCGTTTGTGAAATTGGCTAAACAGCTTTTATCAGGAAGTGGAGTAAATGTAGCATCGGTAGCCGGTGCATTCCCATCCGGACAATTGCCTCTTCACCTTCGTGTAAATGAGTGCAAGTATGTGGTGGACGAAGGTGCTGATGAAGTAGATATGGTAATTTCGCGTGGCACTTTCCTGTCCGGGGAGCACCAGATGATCATTGAAGAAGTTGCCGCTATGAAACAGGCTTGCGGTAAAGTACATCTCAAAGTGATTCTTGAAACAGGCGAACTGGTAACTGCTTCAAATATAAAACTCGCTTCGGAATTGGCAATTATCGGAGGTGCTGATTTCATTAAAACATCTACGGGGAAAATTCAGCCTGCTGCAACCCCCGAAGCAGTAGCCGAAATGCTAAAAGTGATCAGCACTCACTATAATGAAACCGGGATCAAAATAGGTGTTAAAGCTGCCGGTGGCATATCAACTCCCGATCAGGCGCTGCTGTATTATTTACTGGTGAAGCACTTTGTTGGTGATAGCTGGCTGAATAACAGTTTATTCCGCATTGGCGCCAGCAGGCTGGCCGACGGCATACTGGCGGAACTTTCAGCATAAGACATTTTTAAATCCGTTAAAAGATAAGTGTGTTATAAATTTGCAAAGCCAATCAATAATCTGTCTTGCCTTTTTTTGCCTGGTGGTACAATTCTTGTTTACAAACTTTTTAGTAAATTAAGTTTTGAATGGTAGAAATATCATGGTTCTTATCACAATGGAAGCAATTTTAGTTTTTTGCGACTCGTTTTAACCTTGTAAAATAATAGTTTAGCCTAATTTTTTTAATTCTGATGTTTATGAAATCCTTAAAAACAACATTCCTGTCCTTTCTCCTTATTTCAGCTTTGGTAAGCATCCTATACTCAGGTTGCGAGCCGGTTGACGAAAACACAACAGGAGATGATCGTGATCCATATGTGGGAGAATGGTTACTTAACGAAAGCTTTAAAAGCACTTTGAGTCAGAGTTATATTATAACAATATCTCTCGACCCAATGAACAGCAGCCAGGTTATTATCGGTAATTTGGGGAATCCCGGTTCACAGGATATTACTGTTAAAGGCACAGTAACTTCCGGCCAGGTAATTGTATCTTCCCAGAAAATGAGCAATAACTGGATGATAGAAGGAGCAGGAAGTTTTTCCAATATTTCCAAAACTGCAATGACCTGGACATATACCACAATAATCGGAGGGGATGAGCAAACTTATACTGCAACAGCAGCCCTTCAGTAGCCGGATTTTTGGTTACGGTTACTGCCGTTGAAAATTAAGGATTGCGACTCTTTTGGCACAGAAACATGAAGCCGGACCCGGTTGACCAATATTCTGATTTCCTATAAAAAGAGAAAGCCCTGAATTGATACAGGGCTTTCTTTTTTTATAGTTAGTTATAGTTTAATGCTTCAGGAATATTCACCTTCCTTTCAATAGGATATTGCATCGGACCAAAATAGAAAATCTCTTTAGGCTCTTCAATTTTATTAGTTATCCGGTACCAGAAATTCTTACTGAGAGCAGCCTTGTGAATGTTTCTGGCCTTAGCAATATTTGGTGCGGGTTTTGGTTGCAACTTTGCTTCAATTTCTGTTAACCGGTTGATCACTTCAACATATATTTTGTCTATCTCTTCGATGTGTTCAAGGTAATAAGTAAGACTGGTATTGAAATCATCCGGATTTATGTCGTGTTTAATAAATACCTGGGCAAACCGCATTCGAAGTTGTGTGGTGTCATTTAACCGGGTTGCTGTTTCATCTGCAATTTTCAATGCTGCCTCAGTGAGGTGTATATCTACCAGCACATCAATCATTTGCTGCTCGGTGAGCGTATCCGAAGGTTTGGAACTTAACAGGCTATTGCATGATGCACTCAGCACAGCAATAAAAAAAATAAAAGCCCATTTACTCATAATTGATGTTGCGCAGAAATAAAAGCCTTATCAGGGGCTTTATGTTTGAAAATAAAGGTAAAACAGATGGTCCTATTTTCCACCGTGTTTTTCCTGGTATGCTATGTTAAGTTCTTTTATAACATCTTTGGTTACATCAAGTGTGTCGTTGGCATACAATATGTTACCACCTTTTGTAAATCCAAGAATATAATCGAATTTATACTTATCGTTATAACGTTTAAGGAAATTCATTACTGAATCGATCAGCGCAACATTCATATCCATTTCGCTTTGTTGCAGTTCGGCAGCATAACGGTCGCGGAGTTGATAAATGGCTTGCTGATTCTGCTGCAACTGACCGTAAATTTCCTGTGCACTCTGGTCGCTGATTGCTTTCTTTTTTACTTGTTCCTGGAAATATGCTGCATCTTTTTCAAATGCCTGCTGTTTTGCAGCAACTTCTCCTTCGAGTCGTTTTCCTTTAGCTTCAAGATCGGCACGCATTTTTTTAACCAGATCATAATTGCTTAAAATACTGTCGTTGTTAACAAAGGCTACAGAAATGGCTCCAGTGTTAGCTTTCTCTAATGCTCCAAATGCACTGCTTTTACTACCTGATCCGGTAAAATGGAGTATAAACAACACTAATATTCCAATCAGCATTACAATGTTTAATGCCAGTAATAAAGGATTAATTTTAGTGCCGCTTGGTTCAACAGGATCGGATGCAGGAACGGTGGTTTCGTGCGAAGTTGCCGCAGGTTCAGGGGTTGAGATGTTCTCAGTGTTGTTGTTTAGTTCTTCTGTCATTTTTTTTAAATATCGGGTTTATGATAAAACAACCTGATTCATGATTTACGAATCAGGTTGCGAAGGTATGAAAAACACTAATTTGTCAGCTGGTTAATTGCCAACTTCCGAGATGTATTTAATCCGCACCAACCTGATCTCTTCTTCTGTAAATTCATTTTCGCCTAAATCTCTCAGTGCACTTTCTACTGAATCGGTTTCAGCTTCCATGAAATACTCTATGATTTCTTCCTGGTGATAAGGATCAATAGTTTCTTTCAGGTAATAAGTCAGGTCAATTTTGGTGCCTGAATCAACAATGCTTTCAATCTCGGTAAGCAGCTCGTCGGCTGTAAGGTTTTTAGCAACGGCAATGTCTTCGAGTGAAATTTTACGGTCAATATTTGTAATGATATACACTTTAAGCCCCGACTTGTTAACTACCGATTTAACAACCATATCCATCGGCCGGATAATTTCATTTTCTTCTACGTAAGATGAAATCAATTCGAGGAATGGTTTTCCATACTTCTGTGCCTTGCCTGCACCAACACCGGTAATGCGCTGCAGTTCATCCATACTGATAGGATACTGTATCGCCATATCTTCGAGCGATGGATCCTGGAAAATGACAAATGGAGGCAGGCTTTCTTTACGTGCAATTTCTTTACGTAAATCCTTTAACAGGGAGAACAATGTTTTGTCAGTGGTACTGGTACGGGCACCACCACCAGCCATCATTTCTTCATCATCTCCTTCTTCGGGATCAGTATCTTTGGCTACCATCACAGCATAAGGTTTTTTCAGAAACTTTTGCCCTTCAGGGGTAATCTTTAATATACCGTAATTTTCAATGTCTTTTATAACAAGCCTTTCTATAAGCATCTGGCGTAAAACGCCATCCCAGAAACGCTCGCTTTCTTCCATGCCCTTACCGAAAATGTCAAGCTCATTGTGTTTATAAGACTTGATATTGGATGACATCTTACCAATCATAATGTTAACAATGTGCTTCGCTTTGCACAACTGCTTGGTAGCTAATACCGCTTCCAATGCAAGATCAACATACTCGCGTCCATCGATCAACGTTTTGGGATGCAGGCAGTTATCACAGTTTCCGCAATTATCTTCAGCGTATACTTCGCCGAAATAATGCAACAACTGCTTGCGCCGGCACATAGCTGATTCAGCAAAGGATACTACTTCCATCAACAGTTGATTGGCTATTTCCTGTTCGGCAACGCCTTTGTTCTTGCTGAATTTTTCAAGTTTTTCAATATCCTCATAAGCGTAAAATGCCAGGCAAATACCTTCTCCGTCATCACGGCCTGAACGCCCTGTTTCCTGGTAATATCCTTCCAGGCTTTTTGGCATGTCATAGTGAATTACAAAACGAACGTCAGGTTTATCAATTCCCATCCCGAAAGCAATAGTGGCAACTATTACATCAGATTCTTCCATCAGGAATTTATCCTGATTTTCCACTCGCACAGCTGAATCCAAACCAGCATGGTAAGGCAACGCTTTGATACCGTTTACAACCAATGTTTCGGCGAGTTCTTCCACCTGACGGCGACTCAGGCAATAAATAATTCCTGATTTGCCGGTATGCATTTTTATAAACCGGATAACATCTTTATTTACATCGTCATTTTTCTGCTTTACTTCATAGTAAAGATTTGAACGGTTGAACGATGATTTATAAAGTGCAGCTTCCTGCATGCCAAGACTTTTTAATATATCCTGCTGAACTTTTGGCGTTGCAGTAGCTGTTAAAGCCAGAACAGGAACATCCTGTCCTATCGAGTCAATGATCGGGCGAAGTCTGCGGTATTCAGGTCTGAAATCATGCCCCCATTCTGAAATGCAATGTGCTTCATCAATGGCGTAAAAAGATATCTTGATGTCTCTGAAAAATGCAATATTCTCTTCTTTGGTGAGTGATTCAGGTGCAACATACAACAGTTTTGTTACTCCGTTGGTTAAATCGCTTTTCACCTGGGTTATCTCATTCTTCGAAAGTGACGAATTCAGCACATGGGCTATGCCAATATCAGCGCCAAATTGCCGCATAGCATCAACCTGGTTCTTCATCAGCGAAATAAGCGGAGATATAACTATTGCTGTCCCAGGCAGAATCATAGCCGGCAGCTGGTAGCACATTGACTTTCCACCGCCGGTTGGCATAATTACAAACGTATCGTTGCCGGCAAGTAAATTACGTATTATAGGTTCCTGGTTCCCTTTAAAATTCTCAAAACCGAATATTTTTTTGAGAATGGTCTGCAAAGGATAATCTTTGAATTCTTCATTCTTTTTCATTCCACGAGCATTATTCTATTGTTCGCACCAGTATTTGATGCTTATTTCTTTACTATTTAGTCACTAGTTTAAAAAGCCAAGTATTAATTGACTGTAATATTTTGAACTATTACAACCTGCAGTTTGTTTTTTGGCTTTCGCAATTCATGATTACTTCTGTATGGTAACCATTACTTAATTTTACTGACAGTGTGTCAGATTATTGCTGATTGCCCTTGTTTAAGGTAAAGTTAATACAACTTTACCGTTTATCTTAAAAAAAAAATATCAAATGTGTTTTTTTTTTAAGCATACAAGCTTAACAGTCTTATATACAGTTTGTTAATCTATAATTAATAGATTGTTAATTAGTAAAAAAATACTAATCAGCATATTGTATAACCTGATCCGGAATTTTTATACGTTAAACCAGGATTCAAATGGCAGTTATCAACTTTGTATGTAGTCGACTCAAAAAGCGTGCAAAAGTAGAATTAAATTCAAAACAATCAACATTATAAGTTTATTAATCTGTACCTTAATTATACATCCCTGATTGGATAAAGGATTCGGGTATAAAATTAGTGTAACTGGTTAATTTTGAGAATATGTATTATTGTTATTTGCGTATTCCTTCCAGCAAACTTATACCTGGGCTTATACCCACATCGTGCCGTTAAGCATGGTTACCGCTTTTCTTGTTATCTTTGCATTTTAGTGCCAAACAATAAATATGGTCAATATCTGGTGAAAATAATGTCAAAGTAACGCAAATCATTCTACTGGAAATTCTTTTCTCGAATGGGTTTTGTTTGGTGGAACTAATAATAGAGTAGTAGCGAATTTTACCGACCTGTAATTTGGAAATTTTTGGGGATAATGGTCCTGTAAATCTGAAATAGAATAATCAGTAATCCCTTATGGGATTGCAATCCAAAAGAAAAAGTCCTGAAAATATTACATTAGGAGATTTAATAAATTAATAATGAAACACATTCAATAAATATGGGCGAAAAAGTCGATCAGTTTAATGATTATCGGGCTAAGATGAATGATCGCATTCTTTCTGTTGACAACAAAGTAGTGAAACGCATTTTTAACGTTGATACCAACGCTTATACAGAAGGTGCATTGCCTGTTAAAACCAAAGAATTAATGGGATTGGTTGCTTCGTTGGTTTTGCGTTGCGACGATTGTATCAAATACCATTTGATTAAATGCAAGGAAAATAGTGTTTCGGAGGAAGAACTCTTTGAAGTGCTAGGAATCGCGACTCTTGTAGGTGGCACCATTGTTGTTCCTCATATGCGCCGGGCCGTAGAGTTTTGGGACGATTTGCATGTATGACAATGAAACATGGCAATCTGTCCGGTTTGTAACTGTTACCGGATTAATCAAAGCCGGTTTGAATGACGATCAGGAACAAAAACAATAACCAAATTGTTTTATGTCAGGGTTTTAAGCCGAAAAGCCAGACTTGTATTGAGCTTCACTGCTTATGATGATGGCATGTGTTTTGATCAACCTTTTAAATTATGAGTAAAACTATACTTAAGAAACTTGTATTTCCTTTTATAAGCCTGTTGCTCTTTTTGTCAACAGGCTCATCCATGTATTGCAATGCTCAGGAGGTTACCAAAATAATGGGAATTGTTCGGGATGCACAAACCGGAGATACCCTCCCATTTGTGAGTGTATATTTTAAAAATACCCAGATTGGCTCTACCACTGGTTTTGATGGCCGTTTTTCGCTCGAATCACGAAAAGGTACCGACACACTTGTAGCATCTTATATTGGATATACCACAGTATATCTTCCTATACAACGCAATCGTTTTCAAACTGTAGATATTCAAATGGATCCTGAACGCTATGAGCTGACAGGAGTTGTTATAAGACCCGGCGAAAATCCGGCAGAAGTTTTGCTTCGAAAAATTATTGATAACAAACCACAGAATGATCCTGATAAAGTTGAATCATTTCAATGCGAGGCATATACCAAAATGCAGTTTGATGTAAACAACCTGAATGATAAGTTTCGCAACAGGAGGATACTGGAGCCATTTAAGTTTGTATTCGAACAAATGGATACCAGTATTGTGAATGGGAAAGTTTATCTTCCGGTAATGATATCAGAGACTTTTTCGGATTTATATTACCGTAAGTCACCACGTGAAAGGAAAGAGATAATAAGAGCTTCGCAGATTTCAGGTGTCGACAACTCAAGTATGTCGCAGTTTGTTGGCAATATGGCTCAGGATGTTAAAGTATATGACAATTTTATCAGCCTGTTTCAGAAAAATTTTGTGAGCCCCATTTCGAATTTCGGACTGATTTATTACAAATACTACCTTGTTGATTCAACATTTTTAGGCGATAAATGGTGCTATAATGTAATGTTTAAGCCAAGGCGAAAGCAGGAATTTGCATTTACAGGCAATTTTTGGGTACACGATACATCTTTCGCCCTTAAAAAACTGGAAATGCGTATGGTGGGCGATGTCAATATCAATTTTATTAATGATATGACTATTTCGCAGGAATTTGAAATTGCACCGAACGGACAATGGATGCTTACCCGCGAACAAACTATTGCCGATTTTAATGTGGTGGAGGATGCTAAGATTACAATGGGGTTTTTCGGTACACGAACTGTGTTGTATTCAAAATATGATTTTTCGCCGGTACGCGACGAGAAAATATATTCGATGCCGAATAATATAATAGTACTTGATGACGCAAACCGTAAGAGTGACGAATTCTGGACAAAATCAAGGCCCGAAGAATTATCACATCGGGAAGCATCGGTGTACAGGTTGAGTGATACATTAAAACAAATGCCACTCTTCAGGACCTATCTCGACATTATTAAGATGGTAGCGACAGGTTATTATGTTAAAGGTAAGTTTGAATGGGGCCCTTATGCTTCAACGTATAGTTTTAACCAACAGGAAGGTAACCGTTTCAGGATCGGCGGGCGCACCAGCAACGATTTCTCTACCCGCCTGATGCTTGATGGTTACCTGGCATATGGTACCCGAGATCAGAAATTTAAATACCATGCCGGTTTTATGTATATGCTGGGTAAATTACCGGACCGTGTACTTACCGGTTCCTATAAATATGATGTGGAGCAATTGGGTATGGCTGAAGGTGCATTCCGGTCGGATTTTATTCTGAACTCTCTTTTTCGGCGCAATCCACAGGATAAACTTTCGATGGTTTCGGAATACAAAGGAGCATATAAACACGAATGGTTTACAGGCTTATCAAATACTTTTACGGTTACAAACCGCCGTATCTTTACAATTGGAGGAACAGGAATAAATCTGTATGATCCTGTATCTCACGATTATGTTCCGACTACCCAGATAACCACAACTGAATTAGCTCTCGATATGCATTATGGCTATCGCGAAAAAGTTCTGGCCGGTGAGTTTGAACGGATCGTTGTCAGTTCTCCTTACCCTGTTTTTAATGTGAAATATGCCTATGGTGTAAAAGGGTTATTCGACGGGCAATATGAGTATCACCGTTTGAGCTTTAATACCTCACAATGGTTCAGTTTCCTCTCGGCAGGCTGGCTGCGGTACACAGTTGAAGCAGGAAAAATATGGGGTACACTTCCTTTCCCGCTGCTGAATATTTATGGAGGAAACGAAACTTTCTATCATGATGACTATGCATTCAACCTGATGAATTATTACGAGTTTATCAGCGATGAATATGTTACTTATAATGTTGTTTACCATATGCAAGGATTTTTCCTGAATCATATACCAGCCATCCGTAAACTGAAATGGCGTGAGGTGCTGTCAGTAAAAGGCGCTGTAGGGCATACTTCGTATAAAAATCAGTTATATAATCAATTGCCGGAAGGCAGCTATTTTATCAGCAAGCCATATATGGAAGCAAGTGCAGGCATTGAGAATATTTTTCGTTTTATCCGGGTTGATGCCGTATGGAGGTTGTTTTATAATGATCATCCTGATATCAAACCTTTTGGCGTTATGGTTTCAATGAATTTCGATTTTTAAATCTCATTTTGGTATATTAGCATTCATTTGTAAAAGTGCTGATGGCTAATTATGAATCAGGCAAAGAGGTCCTCGAAGCCAGACTTTGAAAACTGTTAACCCGCGAGCGCAAATCCTTCAACCAAATATTTTACTACCTTTACCGCGTGAATGTATCAATATGATATTACGAACTGAAGATCTAGTTAAAAAATACCGCCAGCGGACTGTTGTAAACCATGTTTCAATTCAGGTTGAGCAAGGTGAAATTGTAGGGCTTCTTGGCCCAAACGGTGCTGGTAAAACCACTTCATTTTACATAATTGTTGGACTTATACGACCGCTGCAGGGAAAAGTATTCCTGGATGACCGCGATATAACTAATGAACCTGTTTTCAGACGTGCACAGATTGGAATCGGCTACCTGGCGCAGGAAGCTTCCGTTTTCCGCAAATTAACTGTTGAGGATAACATCAGGGCTGTACTCGAATTTACTAAACTAAATAAAAAGGAACAGTCCGATAAACTTGAGTCACTTCTGGATGAGTTTGGTCTGCATCATGTTCGCAAGAATATGGGTATTCAGCTTTCAGGGGGCGAGCGACGCCGTACCGAGATTGCACGCGCACTGGCAACCGATCCGAAATTCATATTATTGGACGAACCGTTTGCCGGTGTCGACCCTATTGCTGTTGAAGATATTCAGAATATTGTTGTTAAACTGAAGGAGAAAAATATCGGTATTCTTATTACCGACCACAACGTGCACGAAACCTTGAATATTACTGACCGTGCTTACCTGCTATTCGAAGGTTCGGTACTTAAATCCGGCTCAGCAGAAGATCTTGCTAACGACGAGCAGGTTCGTAAAGTTTACCTTGGCAGCAATTTTGAATTGCGTAGATAGTTATTTTTTTCTCAGGGAAGGCGCAATACGAAAGTTCATACTAACACTAAAGTTTACCGGATAATAAAACATTGCTGCTTCTTTACTGGAGAGGTTAAAAATTCTTGATCCATTAACCTGAAATCCAATCTTGAATTTTTCGCCGCCCAATCTAATAAAAGCCTGTGGTTCAATAAGCACTGAGTTGTTTGTATAATATATAGGATCTGAGATCGAATAGTCGGCTACTGTAGCATCAAAAAGTCCTGACTTAAGTCCGAACCCATAATCGATATGGGCACTACCCAGGTTTGTTTGTCCAATATTTGCCTGGGCAAAGTAAAGCAGATAGTCGCCGTTGTATAATTCGGCATTATCAAATCCCCAATCACTCCCATCTCCTGCCCCTAATCCGGCATAGATTTCGAAATTGAGATCCGATTTATTCTTTGTAAAATAACCCACTGAGCCCTGGAAATAGTTGATCTGGTCAGGGTGAACGGATCCGTATGCCTGCAGTGCTACATGTTCGCCTGCTGCAAAAGCTACCGATCCGTTAGCGCCGCCAAGAAATGTAAATCCCCCATTCAACTGGACTTCATTCTTTTCATTCATCAAAGGTATACTGGCAGGTTGTGGAAGGTATATGGTACATGATTCCATGAATAAAAGAATCACTGCCGCAAGCAAAACTGTAATTGGGAATAAGTAGTTAAGTTTCATAGAGTGCCAATTTAATTCTCGTGAAGGCTTCATTAAATCCATGTTAAGCAAAACCAAGGCACTTCGGATCTTTTTAGCCCCTCAACAAACTATTAGAATAACTGATCTTAATCAGTTCGCTGCTTCTTTTTGGTTACTTAAGTAGTAGAGTTATTGAGATTTTCTAAGCAGCAGGCTTAAATATCAACGAGAGTAAGATATAGGTCAGGATTATGAGGGGTATAGCTGTAAAGGTAATCAAAATGAAGGAAATTGCTGCAATCAGTACCAGGATAAACTGAGGTTTATTATCTGAAAATTTAAGGTTTTTGAATTTCAGCGAAATCAATGGGATTTCCGATACAAGTAACAAACTCATTCCAATAGCCAACAGAGCAAGTACATAGTAATTGTCAGTAAATACCGTGAGCCACGAGAGAGAGTCGCTGAAACCAGCCTGCATTTTGATCAGCGGCAACGAACCCAGAAACAGCGCATTGGCAGGTACTGGCAGCCCGATAAATGAAGTAGTCTGGCGGGTATCAAGGTTAAATTTGGCTAATCGTACAGCAGATAGCACCGGAATTATAAGGGCGATTAAGGAAAAGATACTGATATATGAACCTGCCGCCGGAGTATTCGGGCTGTTAGCCATAAGTTGATAAATTATAATTCCGGGTAAAACACCGAATGAAACAACATCAGCCAGTGAGTCAAGTTCTTTTCCAATTTCACTTTTAACATGAAGGATCCTGGCCACCAAACCATCCAGAAAGTCGAACAGGGCAGCAATGGCAATGAAATATGCTGCGTAATCAATTCGGTATTGCAGGGCCAATATTATACCTATGCATCCGCTGAAAAGGTTCAGCGTTGTAATAAAGTTAGGGATATGTTTTTTCAAAATAAGTTATCTTTAGCGTTAGCGACGTGGTAAAATTAACAAAATAGTTGTCTGGTTTGTTAATTCAATGGTTTCTGGCTGATTTAGGCCACGAAAGCAGCTTTTTGCTCCGGAATTTGTTTATATCTTAAAAATTCTATATTTTTGTTTATCAGGAAAGCGGATAACAAAATAATAGAATAGCCGGGCAGTAAAATACTGATGACCAGGTTCTATGCGAATAATTTCACTTTGGTTTTAACAAAACAATCTTACTACTATGGCAGACAATATTCAATCATTGGGATACTTGTTAAAGAAAGAAAAGCTTGCAACTCTTGCTTCGGACCATCCACATCCTGAACTTTTACTCGAAAGCCTCGAACCATTTCCAGGCTTTTATGAGGAATATTTTCTGCCTACAACAGACAGGGAGCAAAAGCCAAAATCGGTTTTTATGGTTATCAAAAACTTTGATGTTTGTCACGAAGATGATTTTATCCGCATGACAATGCATATAAAACGCGATCATAACATTAAATTTGATGCCGCTCTCAGTAGTATTATGCTGTTTAATGAGCCAACTACATCTATCCGGGTGCATATGGAAGATTATAGCCAGCTGCCGCAGCTGATCAGTCATTACAAGCAGGTGGGTGTTAAGTTTCAGCCAGGTAAGCAGGTAAAACCTTTTCAAAGCCTGATAAAAATACGTCGCTTTTTCGATCTGGATGTGATGGCGGAAGGTGTTTATAAGGATGTTGACAAGGTTGACACATATTATATTAGTGTGCCGTTATTTATGACCTGGGATGAATTTGAAAAAGCTACTATTGCTATACGCAACAATTTCGATTACAAGACTTACGATGCGGCTCAGGCAGCTATTTATAACAAACCAGGCATCATTGAGCTTGTGCGTATTTACGACCGAAAGGCCGATCTCTCAAAGCTGCAATCGCTTCAAAACAAATACATTATTGAAGTGGAACGCAAATAACCGGTAGGTAAAAGCCGATAAAATTTTCGCTTTGTATAAAATAAAGGTAAAGTGAAAAGCGAGGAATTCCGTAAACTTACAATTTTCAGGCAAGTAGAGCTGTTATTCGAAAGAGGCCAGCATGTGATGAGCAGAGTGTACCTGTTCTACAATGTGCATTTGTATACGCTGGCAGGCTTTTATGCCGAAATCTGGTATCGGCAGGCGGATAATAAAATTGAACGTGTTATCCTTCTTGATGAATCTGATGTGCTCGATTTGTACGATAACCAGATTGGTTTAAGCGATATAACCGGAAGCATCTGGCCAAAAGAGTAGTTGGAATTTCAGCGTTCTGAAAATTAAAAAGAGCTGCCACATAATCTTATGCGACAGCTCTTTTTAAATAATTAACAAGTAGTATTATTCGTAATCGTATCCCATTATCTGTGATGCACTGAAAGTGGTCATGCTTTTAGCAACCATCTTATCATAAATCATCCCATTGGTACCATTCAAAACTGATTTTGCATCGTAACCCAATAACCTTAAGTATGCAGTAAGGAATGCACTTGTTTGGCCAGTGTAACAATATACGGCAACTGGTTTATCTGCTGGTATTGTTTTGAGGTCTGTACTTAGTTTAATGGATGCTTTAGGTGTATATTGAATAGCTCCTGGTACATGGCCCGGATCAGCATATTGGTCAGCCGGCCAGTAATTTACAATATAATATCCGGTTAAGTTTCCAAACAGAGTAGTATTACCTACTGATGCTGGTGTAAAACCTTCGGCAAGCAATGCTGTTACTCGGGCTTCCAGAATTTCCTGTCCTGTTGTTTTTCCCGTTGTAAGCACTGGCATAGTACCGGCAACATTTTTTGCAGTTGCTGTTGCAGTAAACTGTGATGCAAATGCATTCCCGTTTCCAATGGCTGTGTTCCATTTACCTGCAAAAGCTGCGTTCCAGGAAGCCATTCCCCATTTCAATGAAAATACTTTATCATATCCCATCAACCTCAGAAGGCTTGCACCATAACCTGCTGTCTGGCCGGTGTAGCATACAATAGCTACTTTTGTGTAGTTAGCCAAGGTTACTGTCTTGATGTGGGTTAACAGATCTGCAAAAGCTACATTATGTGAATTTTTAATATGCCCTGTTGCAAAATCAGCAGCTGACCGGATATCAATAAGGTACACCTGGCCTGTTTCATTTAATGTTTTAACCTCGCTGGCTGCAATAATAGTAGGCATATCAGTGTTAACGTAGTCTTTTTTAAGCGGCGATTCTGTTGATTCAAGGTAAGTAGCCAGAACTTCGGATTCATTTATCGCCGGTGTTTCTTCATTTTTTTCGCATGAACTGATAAAAACAGCCAGAAACAGGAAGCTGAGTAAAAATAATTGATTGATCTTTTTCATAGGTTGATTTGATTAGGTTTGAGTTTTCTATTGTTTTGAGTTATTGTTTTGCTGTAAACCATGATGGTGGCAGTTTTCCATCCACTGTTATCTTTGTTGAGGCCTGCTGTTCCCAGATGAGAAGGTCTTCCTGAAATAAGTACAGGTCCTTATTTACAAGTTGTCCCCCTTCGTTACGTATATGGCAATTGTATGAGCATGATTTTTCCGAAACTGGTTGGGTTCTGGAAGTCCATCTCAGCAAATTGTGAGGAGAAGCATAATTATATGTGGGCAGTGCATTAAAGTTTGCATATTGTGGCACTCCGTATTTTTCCCAGTTGTCGGGAGCCCCTAATGTACGGCGTACAACAGTGAAATTGAATCCTGTTTTAATATCAGGAATCGGATTGACGGCAATTTTAAAACCTAGATATGATGGCACCCTGGCACCTTCGCCATGAATATGACAACTCCCGCAATTGTTATAATCCTGCGAGTGACAAGCCTGGCAATTAAAGTCCTTATAATGCACGGTATGATACATGTTCTTTTGTTCCAGGCCTGGGTGGCACTGGGTGCATGTGGGTAGTTTGGAATATGCATAACGCTGTTCAACTTTTTGCCCGTCGCCATGAAGCTCACTTCCGGTATGGCAATCAATGCATTTGTAGCCTGCTTTTGTAAGGTGAACATCCGATTGAGTTCCTGGTGCCGCGCCCAGGTAGGCATGGCCACCGCGCGAAACATGGCATGATACACATACACTTACCATATCCGGAGTTTTAATAAATTCATGTCCTTTGGTAAGACCACCTCCGGCAATAGGAGGACGTACAACATGGCAGTCGCCGCATGAAGCGTGGCATGTTGCGCAGTTCTTATTATATCCTTCAATCTGGTGGGCAGGAAGTTTATCGAAATCTTCCGATCCGCTGAATCCGCTGCGAATGGCAACTTTCCTTTTCTGGCCTGTTCCCTGGTGAATGCTCGTTTTGAAATTATCAACAATCGATCTGTGGCAATTTCCACAAGTTTGTTCGTTAAAAACAGATGGATGCCTGACAAAGTCGCCTGAATGGGCTAAAACCTTATCTCCCGTGTTGTCAGTACCTTTATGGCAACCGGTACAGCCTATCTGGTAGTGACCTGTGGTTTTGTAAGCCTCATATCCATCGCCACCCATAAAAACCCTGTCGTATGGCTCAAAATGTGGTGCTTCACCTCCGCAGCCTCCTGCAGGGGCAGCTGTGTCAGGAGAAAATACTGCCTGGAGGTGGGCATAGTCGGTATGGCAGCCTTCACACGAAGCAGTAGCTTCAGCTTTCGGGTCTGTTTTTTCCTTGTTACATCCATTGATGATAGCGAATGGAAGTATAATAATCAGCAGTAACAGGTATTTTTTAAAAGCATTCATATTGTGAAATGTTTAACAATGATTTACCCTGCAAAAGTGATAAATTTTCAATGCATGGGTTAGATATTATATGTGTCATAAACAGGTGAAAACATACTAGTAGCGCAATTATTTTATTGACGAAGATCAATAGTTATCTACTTATACATATATTTGCATGATATAAAATGGAGTGAATTTTTATGGAACAATTTACAGGGTGTACTATCCAATCCTATACATGCAGGTGTTTTGAGAAACTTACTGTACAGGAAAAGGAACTTATGGATAAGCATTCCGTAACTGTGAGATATAAAAAAGGTGAACTGATTTGCAAACAGGGCGGATTAGCTTCTCATATGTTTTTCATGGAAAACGGGCTGGCCAAAGTATTCCTTGATGATGGAGTAAATTCGCTGGTTCTGAAAGTTGTTACTTCAGGAAACCTGCTTGGACTTTCTACAGTTAGTTCCGAAAATCAGACCTATCAATATTCTGCAATGACGTATATCGATTCTGAAATTAAATAGATTGATATGCAGATGTTTAAAAATTTAATTGCAGAAAATCCTGCATTCTCTAAGGAAGTAATAGCAATTCTGGGAGCAAACAGTGCGCAGATAAACGGACGCTTTTTCTGCTTCACGCACAAACAATCATACGGACGAATAGCCGATATCCTGCTTTGCCTTGCCGACCGTATTTTCAAGCAGCAGGAATTTGATTTGCCACTTTCGCGAAAAGATCTTGCTGAATTATGTGGAATGAGCCAGGAAACAGTTGTCCGGATGCTTAAGAAGTTTGATGAGGAAGGACTTATTCAAATCAAAGGAAAGTATTTCCGGATTGTGGATTATGACAGGTTAAAGACGATCAGCGAAAAAGGATAAGTTTACCTTTATATTTAATACTGAAATTTTCATTTTATTCATTCACTCCTTGCAATTTGCACAGGCTGGAATTCTAACTTCAATCCTAAAATTTATCGATCCTTTTTATATAATAATGAATCGCTTGTAATCAGTTGATTCCATTTAAGTTAACGCTCTTTAATAAAGCAGCAGGATTTTTTTAAAATAATCTTTCAAAAATAAATGCAGGTTTTATTTGCTTTGATCATTTATTAAAATACTTTTGCAAAATAATACAACGAGGTAGTATTTATGAAGCTTTCTAAAACATCTGAATATGCGCTCCGCATCCTGGCTTTTATGGCAAAGGCTCCGGATCAATTATATTCAGCTAAGTTTTTAGTTGAAACACTCAGTATTTCGGATAAATACCTGCGGCGGCTTATGACTGATCTTGCTCATGCTGGATTTATTAAGAGTATTCAGGGGCGTGATGGTGGTTACGTATTTGCTAAGCAGCCTGGTCAAATACTGCTTTCGGATATTATTGAAGCTGTGGAGGGTATGTCGAAATACAGCGGATGTGTGCTTGGCTTTAACCAGTGCAGCGACGAAAATCCCTGTGTTATGCACAATACCTGGGTAAAAGTAAGAACTGAGTTTATCGAAGTCTTTACCCGCAAAAGCCTCAGCGATCTCGATTTTTCAGAAATAAATAAATACTAACCTTTTTTTTAATTTAAAATACTACAACAAAGTAGTATATTATTCTAACTAAATCCAACAAACGATGAAAAAATCATTACTTGACCGGTTTATGAGCCGGAAAGGCCTTTACACAGGATTCTGGATCATTGCTCTGATTATGGTCAGCATGCTGATCTATTATACGGCTAATCTGCAAAAAGAAGTTCCTCCTATACCCGCTGAAGTTAAAACGCAATCCGGCGAGTTGCTTTATACTTACGATGATGTGGTGAGCGGGAAGGGCTATTTTCAGCAGTTCGACCTGATGGACTGGGGTACAATGCTGGGCATGGGAGCTTATATGGGTCCCGATTTTTCGACGGAATTTATGCATTACCGGGCAGAGTACCTGTACGATTTTTACGCAAATGAAATCTATGGTAAACCCAACAAGCAACTCACCGATGTTGAACGTGGTGCTGTAAAAGAAAGGGTAAAACAGGATTTTAAGAAACAAACTTCGTTGCTGGAGGCAGGAGTTGTTTATACAGATGCATCAGGCATGGCATATAAACGCAATGTTGAGCATCTGACTGATTTATTGGTAAACGGCGATTCCGAACGCGCTTTCAGAGGTGGAATTATCAGGGTTGATGAAGCGGAAAAGATAGCCGCATTTGTGGATTGGTCACAGTTGGTAGCTTCTTCTTACCGTCCGGGTACCGAACGCACCTGGTCGAACAACTGGCCGCCGGAACCTTTAATAGACCAGGACCTGACTTTCAACTCGCATAAAATATCATTATGGGAATTCCTCATTCTTTGGACATTAACCATAGTTGTGATTTTCCTGGCGTATGAATACCTGTTTAAAAAAGATGCAGACGAAAAACTGGAAGAGCCTTTGAAAATAACCATGCTCTTCCGCTCACAAAAGAAACTGCTCAAATACATTCCGATAGTAGCCGGATTATTCGTAGTTCAGTTATTCCTGGGTGGTTACCTGGCGCATCTGTATACTGAGCCAACCAAAGACTTCCTGCTTTCACAATCCTTGTTGCCTTTCAACGTATTGCGCTCCATGCACACCCAGCTTGCAATTCTATGGGTGGCAGTGGGTTGGCTTGTTGGCGGACTGCTTATTGCTCCCTGGGTTGCCAATCGCGATCATAAATATCCCTGGCTGGTGGATGTACTTTGGCTTGCACTACTTGTGGTTGCAGTTGGGAGTATGATTGGTTTATATATGGGAGCTACCGGGCAGATGCGTGAAACCTGGTTCTGGCTCGGCAATGAAGGTCGTGAACTTATTAACCTGGGACGTGTATGGGATATCGGGCTTGTAATCGGGCTTGTATTTTGGTTCCTTCTGATTATTTCCCTTATCCGTAAGGCAGCTACCAACAATCCAATAGTGAGCACAATTATATGGTCATCTTTTGCTATTGCAACCTTGTATATAGCTGGTATGATGCCCGTTCATAAAATTATGCCAAATTTCACTGTAGATGATTATTACCGCTGGTGGGTTATTCACCTTTGGGTTGAATTGACATTCGAATTGTTTGCTGCCGGTGTAATTGCATTTTTCACAGTATCGCTGGGACTGATCACTCACAAAACAGCTGTCAGAGTAATGTTTTTCGAGTTATTCCTTATTTCACTCAGTGGTACGCTGGGCGTGGGTCATCATTACTGGTGGCAGGGACTCGACGAATACTGGATTGCGATAGGAGGTATTTTCTCTGCTCTCGAGCCTTTGCCTTTGGCTCTGATGATTGTGGAAGCATGGAAAAACAAGCGCGAACGCACTCACTCAGGTGAAGACTTTAACTTCTCAACACCGTTTATGTGGATTGCAGGTTCAGCAGTACTCAACTGGATCGGTGCAGGTTTCTTTGGAATGGTGATCAACACACCTACCATCAGTTATTATTCACACGGAACGTATCTCATTATGCCTCACGGCCATGTTGCTTTGCTGGGTGCTTTTGGGTATATTTCAATAGCCTTTATCTATATGGCTTCAAGGGCAAATGCATTAGCCGGTCAATTAGAATGGAGTGATAAGTTAAGTAAAATCGGATTCTGGTTACTTACATCCGGTGCATTGCTTTTTACCATTCCAACTTACATTATTGGTATTCATCAAACAGAAATGGCGATGGAAATGGGGTATTTTTACACCCGCACCCGCGAAGCCGTTGAATCCATGCAGGGATGGATGTGGGCACGAACGGTTCCTGATGCTTTGATGATTATAGGTGGATTGGTTATTCTCTATGACCTGGTTCAGAAAACCTATTTTGCAAAACGTAAATTGAGTTAAGAACTCTGCTGTCCTCCGGAAGTTTGTTTTTGATTACAGACTTTCGGAGGCTTATTTCTATTCAGTAACAAACTGTATAAACCAGCGTGTTAAACAAAGTGATTTCATTATAAGTAAATGAGCAGTACATTAAAAAAAATTCACAAGTGGGTGGGATTGTTTCTCACTCTTATTATAGTAGTATTTGCCTTGTCAGGTATTGTGCTGAATCACAGGGCCACATTCTCGGGATTTGAAGTTAGCCGTAAAGTTATGCCGGCGGAATACAGGTATAAAAACTGGAACAATGCAGCCGTTGTTTCAAGCCTTCGGATTAATCCCGATAGTATTCTGGTTTTCGGGAATACAGGTATCTGGCTTACAGATTCCGTATTCGGGAGTTTTACCGGTTTTAACTCAGGATTCGATGAAGGCATTGATAACAGGAAGGTTTTTGATGTTGACTTAGCACATAATCGGAAGTTGGTTGCGGCCACTTTGTTTGGATTGTTCGATTTCGATTTCAATAACAAAAAATGGAAACATGTTCCTCTTCCGGTTAGCGAAGAGAAAATAGTTGATTTATTGGTTAAGAGTGATTCATTATTTGTGATGACCCGTTCCCACTTGCTTGTAACCACTGATCTGCAACATTTTAATGAAATCAAACTCTTGCCTGCCGAAGGATATGATAATAAAGTGAGTTTATTTCGTACTCTTTGGGTGATTCATAGCGGGGCAATATATGGATTACCAGGCAAACTGATAGTTGACGCGGTTGCATTTGTTCTTGTAGTATTGAGTATCACCGGTTTGATTTACTGGATGAAAAAATCAAAAATAAAGTCAGTAAAGCAGGATCGTGAAAAGGTCACCCATACCCGTAAAGTAATGCGTTTTTACCTGAAATGGCATAATAAAATTGGCTGGATCAGTCTTGTCTTTTTACTTATTACCACCCTTACCGGGATGTTTCTGCGCCCACCCTTGTTAATTGCCATTGCCAGCGGGAAAGTGAGTAAAATTCCGTTTACTGAACTTGCCGATCCAAATCCTTGGTATGATCAACTGCGGAAAATTGACTATGACTCTGTTTCCGACAGGTTTTTACTTGCTACTTCCGAAGGATTGTTTTTCAGTGATGCCGCCTTTAAAACGAAACCCATTGGCTATGCTTTTCAGCCACCGGTGAGTGTAATGGGAATAACTGTTTTACGTAAGATATCAGCCTCCGAATGGCTGGTTGGTTCTTTCGAAGGATTATTTGCCTGGAACCCTGCAACCGGAATGGTTTACGATTATATCCGGAAACAACCTTACCGGCCACGGATGGGCAGAGGAACTCCAACCGGGGATTTTTTAGTTTCAGGATACCTTGATGAACCTGGAATTGGTGAAGTGTTTTTCGATTATAACCATGGCGCAATTAGTTTAAACAGTGAAAAACCGTTCATCGGAATGCCGGACGAAATACAATCGACATCGATCTCACTGTGGAATGTTGCACTGGAAGTTCATACTGCGAGGATTTATGCTTTCCTGATTGGCGACTTCTATATTTTGATTGTACCTCTGGCAGGATTAGGAACTTTATTGATACTTATTTCCGGATTTGTGGTATGGTACAGGCATCACAGGAAAAAGAAAGGGCCGGTTTTGTCTAATAAATAGAAGGATACCTGGCCACCTTAATTGTATTTTGAAATAGATAAATATAATTTTCACCAACTTCCTGCTTACAACATTTTATATCCCTGCCAAATCGGCCTACGTAATGTTGCAGTTGGTCTTTCGCATAGTGAGTTTCTCCTTAATTCTATCTACAACATAGTAAATCATCGGCACTAAATAAACAGTCAAAATCATTGTTGACAGCAAACCGCCGATTATTACTCAGACTAAACCGTTTTTCCATTCGCTTGAGGCTATTGGCAACTTTTCAGTGGACATTTCCTGGGATGTTATAGATTTCAGGGTAAATATTCTTTGTCTTTGATCATTAATTTGTTAAAAAACTATCGATATCATCTGTAAAGAGCCACTCCAAACCCAAATTCAACAATGTCGCGAAATGGGATAGCCGAATTTCCGAACTTGCTTGTAAGGTATAAACCCCTGCTTCCCACACGGGCACAAAATGCAGTACCCGAAGCTGGAGTTTTATTGCTTAATAATTTAGTTTTGATTTCACCGCCCAGGAATATCCCAGCGTTTCGGCCGGGCGACCACCAGTAATATTCGGCCGGATAATGCGATGGAAGCGTTATCCAGTATTCATTGCCAAAGGTGTGATGGATAAACCAGCCGACATTCAACGGTACTATTTCGATGTTTTTGTTGGCTTTAAATCGGAAAAACTTTGCGGTTACCTGCAAACTGACACTGTGTAAATCGTCGATAGAAACAGCTTTTGGCACATAGCCGTAGAAATAGGAAACTTCCAGTTTTTCCTTAAAAAAGGAATACCCTACACCAATTGATAACAAACCAATTCCACCGGCAAACTGCAGTTTTACATAATCGGGTAAAAATCGTACATATTTTGCAGAATCAGTTTTTTGCGAATACTGACCGTAGGTATTAACCGGATTACACAAGTGAACCAGCAAGACTATCAACGCTATTTTAAAATGCCACTGTTTCCACATCGAATTGATTATTTGCTATTTTGATCAGGTTAAACTTCATGTTTTCAACACCATATACGTTAACATACGTAATACTGTCTTCATACGGTTTATATATTTCATGACCATGTAAATGACCATGCACCGTAAACAGAACATTGTTATGGTGTGCCAGAGTTTTGCTGAATGTTTCTTCTAACGAGGAATCGAAGTCGCGATCCATTGGAGGTATGTGAAAGATTACAATTGCTTTTGAAAAATCATTGTTTGGACTAAGTTGGGCATCCAGCCATTGAACATCGGGCACTTCACCGTTAAATTTAAATTCGAGGCCATTCGTATTCATGAAAATAAATTTCAGGTTGTCGTAAATGAAGCTAAAGTTAAGGGCGCCAAACATTTCCTTATAGGCGGTAAGGCCATTGCCAACCAGATCGTGATTTCCCACAACTACAAAATAAGGAACGGTTAATTTCAGCAAAAAAGAGTTTCCCCAGGTATATTGTTTGGGTAATCCAAAATCGGCCATATCACCCACATGAATTACAAAGTCAACTGCGGGATTTTGATTCACTTTTTCTACAAACTCTTCGGTTTGATCGTAAAAGCGGTGCGTGTCGCCGGTGAAGGCAATTGTAAGAGTATCGTCAGGTTCTTTGAGAATCAGTTTAGATACATTTTTCTCATTCACATTCATGTTTTCTTCACTGAAATCAATCGCATAAGGCGAATAGTCGAACATGCCATCACATGCTGATAGTGCAGTTAGAGCCAAAGTGATGATAAGTAGTTTATTTTTTGTTATCATGATGCTGGTTTAATAATTTCCAATCAGAGCTTCGCAAATTTTGGGAAAGAGGCGTATTTGAAAACTCTAGCCAGGTATTTAAATCCTTTGCCTTTCGTTCCCAATCATCGGGGTACAATTCCATTATTGTTTGTTCAAATAAATCCCGGTTGTTGTACAGCTCTGTATACAGAAACCAGGTTGCTTCTGTTAGTCTTTCGCGGTCGGAAGAAAAATTAAATGTTGTGGATAGTATTAGATCAGTCATTAATTTCACAACGATTTTGTAAAGCTTTTCTTTTGACCGATAATAATAATGGATAGCCGATTTATTGACATTAGCTTTACTGGCAATTTGCTGAAGAGTTGTTCCATGGTATCCGTATAAAAGAAAAACTGTATACGCAGCCTGTACTATTTCATCTTCAGTGCTTCTCGATTTATTTGTCATTTGTGTAAACTTTAAATTCTGATATACTTTTCGCAAACTCTTATTCTGCATTTTGCAAGCTGTTGATTATTAGTTAATCACTGTAGTTAAGCTGCATTATTTATAATCTGGTGTTAAGGCTTCAATTGGTATAAAAAAACCTAACCGGATATGATGGTAAGGAAAATCGCGAATCCCATACTGGTATTGGCTGAAAAAGTTAATTTTCTTATTCTTTTGAGTGAGCTGGCTGGAAAAAACCATGGGATGATCGCCGTTGTTCATCCAGCCGTTGTAACCAGAAATTGAGTTTTCGAACTCTATATTTTTAGTACTCATGATTATTTTAACGCCATACAATAATGCGTCATTTTGCTTGCTGTTGGTAGTTTCCCAGCATAAAAATCCAGCGTCGGCTACCAGGCGAATCTTTTTCAGCATTGCAGTTTCAATAGAAAAGGATTTTCCGATTTCAAGATCGAAGTAATAACCAGGTGTATCAAAATAGCGACGGGCTCCGAAATTATTTCCTGAAGCGGTTTTCAACGTAGAATTTAAAATGACCGAAGGCCGTATCTTCTGTTCTTCGAATAAAAGTATCCTGGTTTGAACATAAACATCTCCATTCGCCGTTCCAACCGGAACATCTTCAGTGGAAGCGCGTTTGTCGCGGATATCCAACGTAGTGTTGTAGCGTTCTGCGGCTGTACCCCAAATCTTAAACGATACCTTTGAGCGAATAAGAGGGATTTCGGCTTTGATAAAAGGATTTAAGGTACGGTCGCCAAAACCGGAATAGTAATTCCACGAAACGGATAAAGTGGTAAATTCAGCAATAGTAGCATCCGAAAACTCAGGGACAGGAAGCGCGTTTGGCCCGAAATACTCAGGTGAATAATTTACTGTTTGACTGAGTGAATCAAGCGAAACCAGGATCAGAATTGCACTGATGATATTTCTGTATTTCTTTAACATCGCCGTAAAATCAATCTCATGTTTAGTTATAATTCTCAGCTTTAAATCAAGTCTATCAGATACCGAAGTGAATTAAAACCTCAATTTTTCTGTCATCAATCCAAACCGAAGTACATCCAACCTGTGTTCGAAATAGATGTTGTAATAATCGGAGCCGTGATAATACTGTACAAATAGCCCAATATCCTCAAGGAATTTTGGATGGTAATAAAAGGTTAAACTCAGGTTAAGTCTTTCGGCCGATATTGAGTTCAAGTCATTCACGTTGCCAAACATCCAGGTTGCCTCGCCTTTTAAGGAAATATCGGCATTGTTCTTTGTACTCCTGGTTTCTTTGGCTGGAAGCTTAAAAATGGAAACCGCGTTATGCCAGCGATACCGGCTGTAGATACCTTCGAGCTCATCGCTGCCCCAGCCCTGCGGGTGAATTTCGATTGATGTTTTGAAAAACTGGTAGGCGTTAAACCGGGTATTAAAATGTGTTTTAATAAAACCTGTTTCAATATAATTTGTAGAGAAATCGCCGGAAAATAAGTTCACTTCACCGTTATCCAGAAAGAAATCTCCATCCTGCCCATTGGAATGATGGGCGTAGCGACCGTATAAACTCAGATTTTGGGAACTCGCAAACTCTGTAAG
>JFJP01005610.1_pt1 | contig 30431 bp, 22 predicted proteins | sample 431651 | NCBI WGS metagenome assembly JFJP01 (sample SAMN02602958, study PRJNA72255) | Microbial mat metagenome, whole genome shotgun sequencing project. | biome: fresh water; feature: sink hole; material: water; isolation source: purple microbial (photo- and chemosynthetic) mats found in... | reverse complement strand
ACTTCTCGCCCGGCCAGGTCGCACATCACGCTGACCAAAATGGCGTGGGTGGCGCTGTATTGGCGTACCTCGCTGCCTGCCAAATGGATCAGGACAAACAGGGTGCCGTCGGGGTTGCGCAGGGTGTGGCGTTCCAATTCGGCTTGCAAGCGCTCCAGCCGCGGCAAAAATGTATCGGCATGGGTGCCGCGTAGCAGAGCGTGCGCCTGGGCCTGCATGTCAAGCCAGTCCGGCTCATCACTGACCTCGACAATGTCTTTTTTGTTGGCGTCGTATGGTGAAATCTGCACATCGGCGATTTGACCCAGGGATCGGTCCTCTAGCACCAAGTTGTTGAGCCGGTTGACGTAACCTTTTCGGAAGTTATCAGTCTGGTCGTAGTCAATGTAAATCTGCTCGCGCCGACCCACCATGGACTCCAGATCCTGCCGGTTACTCACCAAAAAACCTTTGCTGGCCAACAAAATACCATTCTCGGCGCGCAGCGCACAGGGCAGCGGTTGGCCGATGAGGATGGCATCAATGCTGACGGGAACCAGTTTCATAGTGATTGGCGATTATGCCTAGCTGCTCAAAAACGACAGGGTGCTTCTCAAGCATAAAGCAGCTCTGGGGCCTGATAGCATGCAATACATGCCTCAAACCAAGCCAATTTCTGCTTTTGTCCCCGCCGACCCGCTGTTGCCTTTGACCGGCAAGCTGTGTGCGCCAGATCAACTGTTGGCACGCCTGGCCAGGTTACCGCGCCCTTTGGTTTTTACCAATGGCGTGTTCGATGTGCTGCATCGGGGCCATGTGATGTACCTGGAGCAGGCCCGCGCGCTGGGCGCCAGTCTGGTCGTGGCGCTCAATACCGACGCCTCGGCGCGTCGTTTGGGCAAAGGCCCTGACCGACCATTGAACAACGAGGTGGACCGGGCCTGTGTCGTGGCCGCGCTGGCCAGCAGCACCCTGGTCACCTGGTTTGATGAGGACACGCCGCTGGAACTCATTGGGCTGGTGCGGCCCGATGTCTTGGTCAAAGGCGGCGACTACGACATGGATAAGCTGGCCGAGACCGCTGTGGTGCAAGCCTATGGTGGGCGTGCGCTGGCCTTGCCGTTTGTGCAAGGTTACTCCACGACCGCGTTAGTGAAAAAAATCAGGAGTTCTTGATCATTTTGGCCAGTTCCCTCCAGCGCAGCGCCGCACTGCGTGCATGGGTAAACACTTCGCATCCCAGCAGCGCGTCTGCGGACAAAACCGCGCAGCCCTGGCCACCGACCCACACCTGGCAGATTTCTGGCAAGGCCCGACGCAGTGCTTGCAAATAGTCGCCCGCTTGCATCGGGCTCATACAAACACTGATGGATACACAAACCACCGACACGCTCCATTGACTCACGGCGGCCACCACGTCTGGCACCGGTGTCTGGGCGTTCAGGTTGATGCAACTGGCGCCGGCCAGGTCCAGTTGCACCTGCAAACCCAGCAGCCCCAGGGTATGTAACTCACCTGGCGGCGTGGTCAGGAGCACCCTGGGCAGTGCGCCATGGTGAGCCGGTGTCGGCAGCGCCCGCAGAATCTTTTGTTGCACGACTTGGCTGTACCGATGCTCGGCATGGACGCCCATCCGTCCGGTTTCCCAGGCCAGTCCCACAGCGTGGCTGAAAGCAGGCATGAACCGGGCTACAAATGGGGCAAGACCCTGATGGCGAATCAGCGCATCGATCAAATCGTCCAGCGCGTGCTCCTTGGCGTGCGTCTCCAACGAAGCCAACAGAGCCTGCACCTGAGTCTCGACAACGTTGTCATCCGGCGCGGTTTCGGGCGCAGATTGATGCGCGTCCAGCGATGCATGCAACTGCGCCGTGTTTTGGGTGACCAGCATCCCCGCCCGCATGCCGACCTTGAGCAATTGCGCCATCAGTCGAAGCTTTTCTACATCGGTACTTTTAAAGAGGCGGTGGCCACGCGCGTCGCGGGCGGGAAGCGGAAAACCGTAGCGAAGCTCCCACTTGCGCAGCACCTCGCGCGACAGCCCGGTGAGCTCTTCGACGGTGGCCAGATTCAAGGGTGTTTTCTTGACATAAGTCATGGCTAAATGAGTTGTCCCGGACAAATGAAAACGCCACGATAATTCACTCCTTCGTTGGTGTCAAAACAAGTAGCAGTTCGGTCGGGTTGTGGTCGAAATTGGAAAGAGTTTTATGTCGAATCAGCATGCTGTGGAAATGGTTGAAACCATCGGCTTGACCGATCCAAGTCCCCATATTGTCGCTATTGGGGCGTCAGCGGGTGGCCTGGAAGCCCTTGAAAAGTTATTTGACGGCTTGTCGTGCAAGTCTGGTGCCACCTTTGTTGTGATTCAACATCTTTCGCCCGATCACAAAAGTATGATGGCCAATTTGCTGTCGCGCCATACCCAGATGCCTGTGGTGATGGTCGAGCAAGACATGCCCATTGAGCCCGACCGGGTCTACTTGATACCACCAGGCTCCATCATGCACATGGGACAAGGTATTCTGAGTTTGACGCCGAAAAATCCGCGAACCCTGACTTTACCCATCGACGTGTTCTTTAAGTCGATGGCATCTCACTATGGTGCGCGTTGTGTCGGTGTGGTGTTGTCGGGTACCGGATCGGATGGCACGCGTGGCGCAGCAGCCATCAACGACGCGGGTGGTTTTTTGATTGCGCAGGAACCCGAAAACGCCAAGTTTGACGGTATGCCACGCAGCGTGATTGCCACCGGCTTGGTTGATGCAATTTTGCCGGTGGACCAGATTGGTGCCCGGTTGATCGCCCACATCACCAATCAGCCTCTTGTTGAGGCGGCGGTGGCCCTCGAAGAACCAGCGGTCAGGGCCTTGGCCTTGACGCCTGAGGCGGCTCTGAATGGCATTTTGCGTTTGTTGCTTCAAGTGGGCGGTATTGATTTTCAGGAGTACAAATCCGGGACCGTGATGCGCCGTATTGAGCGCCGCATGAACGTGCGCCAGGTGACCTCGCTCGACTCCTATCTGGAATTGCTCAACGACGACCGCAACGAGGTGCTGACCCTGCGCCGCGAGCTGTTGATTCCGGTCACCAGTTTTTTCCGAGACACCGAGGCCTTTGAAATCCTCGGTCGCCAAATCATCGACCCTATGGTAGCTAAGAAGCAGGCGGGTGATTCGATTCGGGTCTGGGCGGCAGCCGTCTCCACCGGAGAAGAAGCCTATTCGATTGCCATGATGTTTCTGGAGGCCTTTGATGCCCTCAAGCGTTGGCCTTCGCTGAAAATTTTCGCCACCGACGTCGAGCAGCAAAACATTGAAACTGCTGGGGCCGGCACCTACCCGGAATCAATTGCGGCAGAGGTTTCACCCCAGCAACTTGAGCGTTTCTTTGTCAAAAAAGGCAACAACTTTGTGGTGAAAAATGAGTTGCGCCAGTGCATTGTTTTTGCTCGGCACAATTTGCTGACCGATCCGCCCTTTACCCGCATGGATTTGGTGGTGTGTCGCAACGCGTTGATCTATTTCCGCAGCCAGGCTCAAGAGCGCGCACTCAAGCGGCTGCAATATGCCTTGTTGCCAGCAGCGCACTTGTTTCTTGGCTCCAGCGAATCTTTGGCCGAGTTACAACGCGACTTCACCCCGGTCAGTGCCAAACACAAAATTTGGCAAATGATCAAGCCCCTGAGCTTGCCGCTCGATGTGGTCAAAGGCTCGGGCTACGGCTACACCACTCATGTGCCGCTGGTCACCAGCCAGGCCAGCCGGGCCACCCGGCTCAAGTCAACTGCGGTCGATCAAGGCTTTGCTGCCTTGCTCAAGGCCTTTGGGCCGCCGGCAGCTATTTTGGTCAACAGCCGCCACGAGTTGGTGCACTCGTACGGCAACGTGCAAAAATTTTTGCAGCTGCGCGAAGGCCACGCCAGCCTGGACCTCAACCGCATCCTGCCCGATAACCTGGTACCCGTGGCGGTGGCCTTGTTGTTCAAGGTCGGGCGGGAAGGCGCCAGTGTCAGTTCTGACCGCCTCAAGGTCATGGGGGGGGATGGCAATGTGCAGCATTTGCGCATGAGTGCCTGGCCCGTCGAAGAGTTTGAAGGCGAGCGCCTGACCCTACTGGCCTTTGAGCAATTGCACGCCCCCACCCCGGCAGAGGCAACCACCACCATCGATGTGGACTCCGAAACTGCTGAACGCATGGAAGTGCTGGAGCGCGAGCTCACGGCCACCCGGGAGAGCTTGCAGGCGACCGTCGAAGAGTTGGAAACGTCCAACGAAGAGTTGCAGTCCACCAATGAAGAACTGATGAGTTCCAACGAGGAGCTGCAAAGCTCCAACGAAGAACTGCAGTCGGTTAACGAAGAACTCAATACGGTCAATGCCGAGTACCAGGAAAAAATCGATATTCTTAACCGGCTCAACGCTGACCTCGATAACATGGCCCAGGCCGTGGCAGCGGGTACGGTGTTTGTGGACGAAGACCTGCACCTGACCCGCTTCAGCCCGGACGCGATGCAGATTTTCAAACTGCGTGACACCGACCTGGGCCGACCTCTTGACGATCTGGCTCACACCCTGATCTACCCCGACCTGATCACCGACCTGACCCGCACCCTCAAGGACGGACTGCGTGTCGAAAAGGAAATCCGTGGCATCAACGGCCTGCACTATTTTGTGCGCATGTTGCCCTACAGTGTGCCGTCGTCGCCGTCCAAGGGCGCGGTCATCACCTTCATGGACGTGACGGCGTTGCACGAGGTCTCACGGCTGCAGCACATCATTGACTCCTTGTCGGAAAACATCGCCGTGCTCAATAGCATCGGGGTTATCACCCTGGTCAACAGCGCCTGGCGGCGCTTTGCCGCCGACAACGGCGACCCCGAGATGGTGCGTTCTGGCCCAGGTGTCAATTACCTGGCCATCTGCAACAGTGCGTTTGACACCTCGGACCGTTCTGCAGCAGAAGCCCAGCGTGGCCTGCGCGAGGTGCTTGAAGGTCATCGGCCAAACTTCTCTATCGAATACCCCTGCCATTCACCGACAGAGCAGCGCTGGTTTGTCATGCATGTGTCCGCCGTCGGTGGCGAACAACCGGGCGCGGTGATCAGCCACATCAATATCACGGGCTGGCGCAATAAAAATCTGCAAAGTCTGGCATGAGCCCATTCCCCCGGGAGCCGAGTCGGCAAAAATCTGAGCGCTTGCAAGTGCTCAAGGAGCGGGCACAAGCCGTTCTTGAGCAGCATCAACGTGTGGTGGGTTTGTCCAGCGGCGACAACTTGGATGTGACTCAGCTGCTGGAAGACTTGCGTATCTACCAAGTCGAACTGGAACTGCAAAATGAGGAGTTACGCGCCTCCCAGATGACAGCACAACTGGCGCAACGCAGCTACCGCACGCTGTTTGACCAGATGCCGCTGGCTGCATTGGTGCTCGATGTGAATGGCATGCTGGACGATTGCAACCAGCGGGCCACCGATCTGCTGGGTGAGCTGAGTCGCCATGTCGCCCTGGATACCCGCTTCTGGCATCGGCTGGGCAAGCTCGATCGGGCACGCCTGCATGTGGCCTTGCGTGATGTGACGCCGGGGCAGGTCCAGGTACTTGAGCGGGTGCACATCGAGCGAAAACTCACGCCAGGCGGTATGTTTGATGTGCATTTGATCGGCTTGTCGATGGATTACAAGCTCGATCGCCGGATCTTGCTGCTGCTGGTCGATCGCAGCGTAGAGCAGGCACGTGAGCAGGAGCGACGACTCTACGACGCCTTGATCGATGCCACTGACAATTTCATTTTTGCAGCTGACGCTGACGGCCGCATTTTGTTAGCCAACGCGGCCTTGCTGGGCTTTGTGAAGCGCCCGCGCGAACAGGTTCTGGGGCACCAACGCGAAGACTTCATGCCACTGCGTGATGCCATTCTGTACCGCGAAGCAGACCAAAAGGTCATTCGGTCGGGCCTGCCCTTGACCCTTGAGGAGAAGATTCACCAAGGTTTGGGAAACCTCCCGGTGGACTTTGTGACACACCGCTTCCCCTTGCTGGATGCCACGGGAAAGGCCTATGGCGTGGGGGGTATCTCTACCAACATCAGTGCATTCAAGGACCAGCAACGCCAATTGCTGCTCAGCGAGTCGGTGTTCATGAGCTCGGACGAAGCCATTGTGATCACCGACGCCATGGTCCGCATCATTCGTGTGAATCCGGCATTCACGCGCATGACGGGCTTTAGCGCCGAGGCCGTGTTGGGGCAAAACACGCGTGTATTAAAGTCCGGAAGGCACGGCACCGCCTTTTACCAAGGCATGTGGGACGCCCTGGTCGAGACCAATCATTGGGCCGGTGAAATCACCAACCGGCGTGCGGATGGTAGCTTCTTTACGGTGTGGAGCAACATCAATGTGTTGCGCGATGGCGATGGCCGAGTGCTGAACTACATTGCGCTGCAAAGCGATGTCACCCAGTTGCACGAAGCTCAGCTGGCCTTGCAGCGCCAGGCCTCCTATGACACCTTGACGGGTTTGCCCAACCGCAATTTATTCAACGATCGCATTGCCCAACTGGTGGCGCATTCGCATCGTCAAAAAAGCGTTTTTTCTCTGCTGTTTGTCGATCTGGATCACTTCAAGGAGGTCAATGACACCTTGGGCCACCAAGTCGGGGACATGTTGCTGCGCGTGATTTCGGAGCGCCTGCAAAAAGGGGTGCGTCAGGAAGACACGGTGGCGCGTATGGGGGGCGATGAGTTTGTCGTATTGCTGCCTGGCACAGATACGGCTGGCGCGCAAGCCTTGGCTCATGTCTTGCTCCACCGCTTGCGTGAACCGGTGGCATTACATGGTGCGGGTGCTTATCGGCCTATGGCCAGCATAGGTGCTGCCGCTTACCCTGATGATGGCAAGGCGCCCGATGCCCTGCTGCGCAGCGCCGACATGGCCATGTACCGTGCCAAGATGAGTGGGCGCAACCGCATGTTGAGTTACACGCCCGAAATGGGCGCCAGCTCCGACCTGGCATTTACGATTCAGACCGAACTGGCACAGGGTTTGGTAGAGGAGCAGTTTCGGGTTTTCTTCCAGCCCAAGTGCCGGCTTGACAACGGTGCGCTGGTAGGCGCTGAGGCGCTGGTGCGTTGGCAGCGTCCGGGCCACGGCCTGACCTTGCCAGGTGTGTTTCTGACTGTGGCCGAAAAGAGCGGGCTGCTGGTGGAGTTGGATCATTGGGTGATGCAGACCGCGCTGAAGCAGCTCGGCCAATGGCAGCGGGCTGGCTTGTGGCGGCCGGGCATGCGTTTGGCCATCAACCAGAATGTGGCTGATCTGCAAAGGCCGGACATGCTGGAGCAGGTGAGCCACATCCTGCAATCCAACGGCCTGAGCGCCCAGTCCTTGGAGCTTGAAATCACCGAGGACACTTTACTGGAGCACACCCCCGAGCAACTCGCGCGTTTGCAGGCGCTGCGCGACATGGGCATTTCGGTGGCCATCGATGACTTTGGAACCGGTTATTCGAGTTTGTCGTACCTGCGCTTGTTGCCCGTGTCGGTGATCAAGATCGACCAGAGTTTTGTGGCCAGTATGTTGACCGATGACAACGACGCAGTCTTGGTCCGCACCATTGTGGATATGGCGCATGACTTGGGGCACAGCTTGGTGGCTGAGGGTGTTGAAACCCCCATGCAGCGGTATCAGTTGGCCCAGCTGGGCGCGGAGGTGGGCCAGGGCTATTTGTTTGGCTACCCGGTGAGCGCGGAAGAGTTTGAAGCGCGCTGGTTGAGTTCCGCCAACGCATCTTGACACGCCGCGGGCGGTTGCCAGCGCTCCAATGATTTACGAGCGATCACTGCGAAACTGGTCGTGGCAGCTTTTGCAACTTTTTTGCACGGCCTCCACGGCTGCGCTGATGACCGGCTTGTCGGCACTGCCGGCAACCGCCACCAGCTGATCCACAGTGGCCAGGTACGTGTTGGTCGCCTTTTTGAACGCGTCGGGTTGGCTCCAGACCTCGGGCTTGGCACGGGTTGGCGGGTAGTTGCCCTCGGCGGAGAAATAGACCCAGGGCTGGGTCGAGAGTTCTTTCAACGCATTGGCGTTTTCCACAAACTCGGCCTTCACATAATCCTTTCGATCACGCGCGACCAAGCCCATGGGCTCCAGTGTTTTGGTGAACTGTTTGAAAATGGCCAAGCGCTTGGTCAACAATTTGTCCGGATGGGTGTCGCGCGCACCATCGCTGCAAGCGCCCAACAGGACAAGGGACGCCAGCAGCGTCAGTGTGAGTGGTAATTTTGGGATGATTGGTTTTGACATGGCAAGTGGCTGATGGATGAAAAAGGGGTCTTGGGTCAAGCATGGAACACTGAGTTCCACAGCGTGAGAATGGCTTCGTGTTCCGCCTGCATGGCGTCCAGCGCAACTTGGGGCGATTCTTCGTTCAGGCGGGCATGGTGCTGAATCTGGCGCATGGCGCGGTACGCACTGGCAGCCGCGTGGCCCACCCCACCTGGCAGCAAGCCCAGCAGTTCGGCGCGCTCCAACAAGGCGATATTGCCGGCGTTGGCCATCAACTCCGGGTGGATTGCTGATTGGGACAACACCAGAAACTGCATGACAAACTCCGCGTCCATCATGCCGCCCGGGCTGTACTTGACGTCAAAGGTGTTGCCTTTGGTCGGGTGAGCGCTTGCCACACGATCGCGCATGGCACTGATCTCCGTGCGCAAATCGTCGGTGTTGCGGTCAGCCGTGATCACGGCGGTACGAACGGCATCAAAACGGGCATAGAGCGAGGCATCGCCCAGCACGCAGCGCGCCCGCGTGATGGCCTGGTGCTCCCAGGTCCAGGCGGTGTTGGAGCCTCGTTGTTGCTGGTATTTGGCATAGGCTGCAAACGAGGTGATCAGCAGCCCGGCATTGCCGTTGGGGCGAAGTGCGGTGTCAATTTCGTACAAATCACCTTCGCCGGTCTTGACGGTCAACCAATTGATGAGTTTGCGCACCAGGTTGGCATAGACCTCGGGTGCCCGGTCATCGTCGTCGTCAAACACAAACACAATGTCCAGGTCACTGCCGTAGCCGAGTTCTTTGCCACCGAGCTTGCCGTAGGCGATGATGCCAAACTGGGGTTGATCCCGGTGGGTTTTTTTCAAACGGCTCCAGCACCAACGGGTGGTGATGCGCAGCACCGCATCGGCCAGTGCGCTGAGGTCGTCAGCGACCTGTTCGACTGTTAAATTACCCTCAACATCACGCGCCAGGGTGCGAAACACCTCTGCGTGATGCGCCCGGCGCAGCAGATTCAAGAGCGACTCATCGTCATCCTCGGCAGCGGCTTGAAGGGCTAAGCGCCGATGATCGAGCTCGGCCTCAAAGGCCACCGGGTCAAAGCGCTCTTGCAGCATGTCAGAGGCAGCCAATTCGTCGATGACGCCCGGGTGCAGCAGCAGGTAGCGCGCCGGCCAGCGGGCAGACCCTAGCAAGCGCAGCAAGCGCTCGTGCACATTGGGTCGCTCCAGCAGCAAAGCCAGGTAGCTCTCGCGGCGCAACAGGGGTTCCATCCAGTCGACCAAGCCGACCGCTGCCAACTCGCAGACCCGGCCTTCGCGAACCCATTGCGCGGTGCGCGACAGCAGCCGCAGCAGCCGCGTTTTGGCTTCGTCGCGCAAGGCCAAAATCCGCGGGTGTTCGTTCCAGGACTCCAGGCGCTGGCGAAATGCCGGCCCGAGTTGCGGCAACAGTTCGGCCATGCTGGCGCTGACTTCTGCCGTCTTGGCGCCCTGGCAACCCTTGCACTCGGGCTCGGCCCCGCCCAATAACTTGTCAAACTCCTGTGCCACGGCTTCGCGATGGGCGTCGAGTTGCTTGAGCAATTGCTGGGCCGAATCAAAACCCAGGGTCGAAGCGATCCAGGCCAGATCGCTGTCCTGTGTTGGCAGGATGTGCGTTTGTTGATCATCCAGGTACTGAATGCGGTGCTCTACCTGTCGCAAAAAAGTGTAGGCTTGTGCCAGCGTGCGTGCGGTATCGGCTTGCATCAAGTTGGCTTTGACCAGGCGCGGCAAAGCGTTCAAGGTGGGTCGCGTGCGCAGCTCCGGGAATTGGCCACCACGCACCACTTGCAACAATTGCACAATGAATTCGATCTCTCGGATGCCACCGCGCGACAGCTTGACATCGTTGGCGCGCTCCGGCCGCCCGGCGCTGCGCTTGCTGGCGTGGTCGCGGATCTGCCGATGCAGCAGACGCAGTGAGTCGAACACACTGTAGTCCAGGTAACGTCGGAAAACAAAGGGCATCACCACTTTGCGCAAGGCCTGAATGGCGCCACTTTGCACACTGGCCCAAGGCGCTACAACCCGGCTCTTCAGCCAGGCAAAGCGCTCCCACTCACGCCCCTGCACATGCAAGTACTGCTCCAGCGCGTCCAGTGACACTGCCGCTGGCCCGGAGTTGCCATTGGGTCGCAAAGCCAGGTCCACCCTGAACACAAAGCCATGGTCGGTGACATCGCCCACCAAGTTGTAAACCGCTCGCACGGCCTTGCCAAAATACTCGTGGTTGGTGATGCGGCCCCGCCCGTGAACATCGCCCGTGGTGTCGCCGTCTTCGTCGTAGACATAAATCAGGTCAATGTCACTGGACACATTGAGCTCGCGTGCCCCGAGTTTGCCCATGCCCACAATCCATAACTCGGCGCGGGGACCTTGTGGAGTCAGGGGGGCACCGTGGATCTCGTCGAGTGCCGCCAGCACTTCACTCAGCGCCTGATTCAGGGCGAATTCCGCCAGATCGGTCATGGCCTGCGTCACTTGCTCCAGCGTGGCTTGGGCGTCGCAGTCCAGGCAAAGCAGACGTTCCAGGACCAGGGCGCGCGTGATGCGCAAGGCGCTGGCGCTGTCCTGTCCGGTCGCCTTGAGGGCATCAAAGGTGGCTGTCAGGTGGCCCGCTGTCGGTAGACCTGGCGTCAACAGGGACATTTGTTGCTCAAACCGGCGGCGTACGCGCTGTGCAAAACGGGAGTGGAGGGCCAAGGAGGGGCGGGTCATAATTCTGCTTTGCAACTTCTAATTTTTAAACGATTTGTCTTCCCTGTCTGCCACACTGCTGAGAACTTGGTCGGGCCTGTCCCGTGGGTTGCTGCTGGTCGTTGTGCTGGCTTGGCTGCTGTTTGGTGCAACCTGGGGCGCGCTTCACTGGGTGATTGTGCCGCGAATCGGCGAATTTCGCCCTCAGCTTGAAGCCCGGGCCACTCAGGCTCTGGGGGTACCCGTGCAGGTGGGTGCGGTGACTGCGCAATCTAACGGCATGATGCCGTCGTTTGAGCTCAGCGACGTGGCCTTGTTTGATGCGCAGGGTCGGGTGGCCTTGAGCTTGCCGCGGGTTCTAGTGACCTTGTCGCCACGCTCCCTATGGCGGCTGGGATTTGAGCAACTCTACATTGATCAGCCCAAGCTGGATATTCGTCGTGACGCCAATGGGCGCATCACCATGGCCGGTCTGGATTTTTCTCGCCCCGGCGGGGGCGGCAATTCAGACGCCTTGAATTGGTTTTTTTCACAGATCGAGTTTGCGATTCATGATGGCGCGGTGCGCTGGACTGACGAGTCGCGCGGCACCGAACCCGTGGTGTTGCAGCATGTGGATGCTGTGATGCGCAATTTGGGACGCAATCATGACCTTCGGTTTGATGCGACACCGCCTCCGGCCTGGGGGGAGCGATTGAGTTTAAGGGGTCGATTTTTGCAACCGCTGCTGACACGCAACCCGGGCCGCTGGCAGGATTGGGACGGACAGATGTACGCCGCCTTTGAACGTGTGGATCTGTCTGAGCTGCGGCGCTTTGTGGACCTGGGCTTTGACCTTCGGCAGGGACGGGGGGCGGTGCGCGCCTGGGTGGATGTCAGTGAGGGGCAATTTAAGGGCGCGACGGCTGATGTGGCCTTGTCCGAGGTGGATGTGACGCTGGGCCAGGGCTTGCAGTCTCTTTCGTTGAAGCTCGTGCAGGGTCGCTTTGGCGCTCTACAACTGGTCAATGGTTTTGAGATATTGACGCAAGCGCTGGTCTTTGACACCGCGGAGGGTTTGCATTGGCCAGGTGGAAACGTCCGGCTGGTGTCGATGCAAGCCAAAGACAAGATCGCTGCCCGAGGCGAAATGACGGCCGATCGCCTGGACCTGGCCGCCTTGGCGCAGATTGCCGCGCAGCTGCCGATGGACGCCATCTGGCGTCAAAAACTCCGGCAATTCGCGCCTAAAGGGCAAATGGAGTCCCTGACGGCCTCGTGGCAAGGTGAATGGACATCGCCCACCCATTACGCTGCACAGGGTCGCTTACGTGGGCTGGAACTCTCCACCACAGAACCCGTTCCCGGTGTACGCGGCCTGGACATGGATTTCGACTTGACCCAAAAGGGAGGTCGCGCCAGCTTGTCTGTGACCAACGGCAGTGTGGATGTGGCGGGTATGTTTCAGGACAGTCAAATTGACCTAGATCAGTTGTCCGCCAGCGCAACGTGGAAGGTCACGGGTGACCACGTGGCCGTTGAGTTTGATGACGTCAAGTTCAGCAACCCCGACGCACAGGGCCAGGCCAGCATCAAATGGCAGACTGCAGATGCCAGCAAGTCGGTCAAGCACAGCCGTTTCCCTGGTGTACTGGATTTGCAGGCCAGCTTGAGTCGAGTCGAGGGGCGGCGTGTACACCGGTATCTGCCACTGGTGATGGGCCCAGAAGCCCGCAACTATGTTCGTGATGCGGTGCTGGACGGGACGGCCAGCAATGTGCGTTTTGTGGTCAAGGGGGATATCAGTGACATGCCAGCGCTCAACCCGCGTCAGGGCATTTTCAAGGTCAGCGCTGATGTCAGCCATGCCCGGCTGGCTTATGTGCCCACCCGCTTGCAGGACCCGGGGGAACCCGCCTGGCCGGTACTGGCTGATCTCAGTGGTGAACTGTTGATTGACGGTATGCAATTGCAGGTGAAGCGAGGTCGCGCCAAATTGGGCGAAGACACCACGCTGCAGGTCACCCAGGTTGAGGCCTCGATTGCGGACCTGATGAATCCTCAGGTTGTTGTGCTGGGGGAGATTAAAGGCCCCTTGAAGGAGGCTTTGCGGGTGGTGAATGGCTCCCCTGTGGGGGGCATGATCGGGCAGGCGCTGAGTCGCTCTGTGGCTACCGGTTCAGCGGAACACAAGCTCAAATTGGTACTGCCATTGGCAGAGATGAGCAAGTCCACCGTGCAAGGCAGCTTGACGTTGACGGGTAATGATCTTCAGGTGACTGCCGACACACCAAAACTGACGCGCGCCAGAGGCGTGGTGAATTATTCCGACACAGGCTTTCAGTTGTCCGGCGTGCAAACGCGCTTGTTGGGCGGCGAGGCCCGGTTGGAGGGGGGCTGGGTTTTGGTGCCGGGTGAGACCACTTCGTCGGGCGCACGGGCAGCACCGACCAGCATTCGCGTCACGGGTACGGCCAGCGCCGAGGGTTTGCGGCAGGCCACCGAGCTGGGCTTTGTCTCGCGCCTGGCGCAACACTTCAGTGGCAGCACCCCTTACAACGCCACCCTGGGCTGGCGCGCTGGTACGCCGGAGCTGCTGGTGAGCAGCGCCTTGCAAGGCATGGCCTCCACCTTGCCCGCACCTATGCAAAAGGAGCTGCAAAGCCGCCTGCCTCTACGCTTGCAGACCAGTTTGGTCAACGGTGAAGCCAACGGGGCACATGCGACACGGGGGCCCTTGCAAGACCGTCTCAGTTTGACGCTCGAGGGTCTGGCCCAGGTGGTTTACCAACGTGATGTGTCAAAGGTCGAGCCGCGGGTGATGCGGGGTTCGATCAGCGTCGGCACCGACACCCTGGACGCGCCGTCCCTGCCCGATCAAGGTGTTCATGCCAATATCAATTTGCCCCGGTTCAATGCCGACCAATGGGCCGATGTGTTGGCCCAAATATCAGGTGTGACGCATCTGCCGGTGGCACCATCAGACGGGCCAACCCTTGAGTCCTCTTATTTGCCCACCACCCTGGCGGTTCGGGCGCAGACCTTGACCTTTGGGGCGCGGTCGTTTAACCAGGTGGTGCTGGGCGCCCACCGCGATGGTCTGCTTTGGCGGGGCAATGTCGACGCCACGGAGCTCAACGGTTATCTGGAATACCGGCAACCTGCAGAGACCTCGGCAACCGGAGGCGGGCGCGTGTATGCCCGTTTGGCGCGTTTGACCCTGGCGCCCAACACCGCCATCGAGGTAGAGGCTTTGTTGGATGCCCAGCCGGCCAGCATCCCTGCGCTGGATATTGTGGTGGATGATTTTGAGCTGCGCGGCAAACGCTTGGGGCGCCTTGAAGTCGAGGCCGTCAACCGCTCGGCCGTGGTGTCAGGGGGCGTGGCTGCAGCGCGCGAGTGGCGTTTGAACAAACTCAATTTGACCGTACCTGAGGCCACGCTGACCACCAGCGGCAATTGGACCCGTGTCAGTGCGCAAAGCCAGACGGTTGGACCCGTACAGCCGTCTGTCGCCACTGAGCGCAGGCGGACGGTGATGAATTTCAAGCTCGACGTGATCGACGGCGGCAAATTGCTGGCTCGTTTTGGTATGCCAGATGTGATTCGACAGGGCAGCGGCAAAATCGAGGGGCAAGTGGCCTGGTTGGGCTCGCCCCTGAAGCTCGATTACCCCAGCTTGGGCGGTGCTTTTGCAGTGAATGTGGCCTCTGGGCAGTTTCTCAAGGCCGACCCAGGTATCGCCAAGTTGCTCGGTGTGCTGAGTTTGCAAGCCTTGCCACGCCGCTTGACGCTGGATTTTCGGGATGTCTTCAGTGAAGGTTTTTCATTTGATTTTTTGCGTGGCGATGTCACTGTGGACAAGGGGCTGGCCCGCACCAATAATTTGCAAATGAAAGGGGTGAATGCTGCCGTGTTGATGGATGGAACCGCTGACATTGCCAATGAAACCCAGGACATCAAAGTGATGGCTTGGGTTCGTTTCTGGCGCAATTGTTTTTACGCCGCCCACTCATTGAGTCTGCAACCCAGCAGTTTCATATCGATGGCAGTTGGGCTGACCCCCGCGTCACTCAGGTCAACCGCGCCCCGGCTCCAATAAAGGAATCTTCACCATGAAAATCGCCACCCTGCAAATGGTGTCCGGCTCTGACGTTCAGGCCAACCTGCAACAGGCGCAAGTCTTGTTGCGTCAAGCCGCACAGGCTGGCGCCGAGCTGGCGGTCTTGCCGGAGTATTTTTGTCTCATGGGTCAGAACGACAGCGACAAGCTGGCGATACAAGAGACCCTTGGACAGGGGCCGCTGCAGCAGTTCATGGCGACTGCGGCACGCGAGCTGGGGCTGTGGATTGTGGGCGGCACGGTCCCCTTGGCTGCCCCAGAGCCGATGGCTGACGTACAGCGGCAGCGGGTCTTCAATAGCACCCTGGTGTATTCGCCAGATGGCGCTTGTGTGGCGCGCTACGACAAAATCCATTTGTTCCGTTTTGACAATGGCCATGAGAGTTACGACGAATCCCGTGTGCTCATCGATGGCACTCGACCTACCACGTTTGACCTGGACTCCAAGGATGGGCACTGTTGGCGTGTGGGCCTGAGCGTGTGTTACGACCTGCGTTTTCCTGAGCTGTATCGCCACTATGCCAGCACCGGTGCCCACTTGATGCTGGTCCCCAGTGCGTTCACTTTTACGACTGGTCAGGCGCATTGGGAGGTGTTGCTGCGTGCCCGCGCCATTGAAAACCTGGCTTACGTGGCGGCAGCTGCGCAAGGAGGTCTGCACGACAACCAACGCCAAACCTGGGGCCATTCGATGGTGATTGATCCCTGGGGCAAACTGCTTGTTCAACTGAGCGAGCCGCGCTCTGGGATGGTGGTGGCCGACATGGACTTTGCGTATTTGACCGCTTGCCGGGGTCGCTTGCCCGCCCTGCAGCATCGCGTTTTATGAATTTCATGCTACTTTTGTTGAAGCGGTGCGCGGTCTTTGTGCTGTTCTTTTTGGCAGGCTGCGGTGGCCCACCGTTGTTACCTGCAGAAAGTCCCCGGCGGGTGGCCCCCGCGGTTGTATCGTTGCCGGAGTTAGCCCCTGGGGTTCAGGCGGCTGAGGTGTCGGGGTCGATTTTGATTCGCGGTAAAAGCCGCTGGGTGCCTGTGCCTTGGAGTGACCTTCCGGGGGTAGGTCAGGATGCTTTGTTTGAGGTGTGGAACGCCTGGTTGAAAAGCTGCGAACGCCCTGGTCCTGCTTTTGCGGGACTGTGTCCAGAGGTACGGCGCTTGAGTATTAGCGACGAGGCCGATCGCCTGACCTGGCTGCAATCGCGTCTGCAGCCCTACCGGGTGGAGCCTCTGCAGGGGGGAGCTGTGCCCGGCCTGTTGACGGCTTATTTTGAACCGGAGTTTGACGCCCGGCGCTTGCCCAGTGACGGTTTTAATCACCCCCTGTACCGGCTACCGCTTGGTATGAGCCCGGGAAAACCGTGGTTTTCTCGCCGTGAAGTGGAGACCCTGCCCGAAGCCCAGGCCGCTCTGCGTGGGCAGGCGATTGTTTACCTGGAAGATGCTGTGGATGCCTTGCTGCTGCAAATTCAGGGGTCTGGCCGCATCCGGGTGACCGAGGCCGATGGCCGGCGCCAATGGGTACGCTTGGCTTATGCTGGCCACAATGGACAAGCTTACAAAAGCATTGGTCGTTGGTTGCTGGATGAGGGTGAGCTGCGTGACGCATCGTGGGCGGGTATTCGGGCCTGGATCAGCCAAAACCCACAACGTGTGTCGGAGTTGTTGTGGCAAAACCCGCGGTTGGTGTTTTTTAAGGAAGAGCCCCTGAGTGAATTTGATGCAGCTTTTGGGCCGCGCGGGGCCCAGGGCGTGCCCTTGACGCCGGGGCGTTCCATTGCGGTGGACCCGGCCAGCATTCCCTACGGCACCCCTGTCTGGCTGGCGTCCGAGGGGCCCAGTGTCTCATTGCAACGTTTGGTCATGGCGCAAGATACGGGCAGCGCCATCGTCGGACCCACGCGAGCAGACTACTTTGTGGGCTGGGGCGCGGACGCGGGTGAACTGGCCGGAAGACTCAAGCAACCGCTGAGACTTTGGGCCCTGTGGCCAAAACAACTTCAATGACGTTACCATTGGCACAGGTCAATCAGATTTCTTTCAAAGAAGACATACCATGAACAAATCCAGCATGCGTGACATTGACGAGCGGACCAATCTGGCTGGCAACAGCATGTTTGAGCTCCTGCTTTTTCGTTTGGGTGAGGCGCCAGGCACAGATCGCCGTGAGCTGTTTGGCATCAACGTGTTCAAGGTGCGTGAAATTTTGGTGATGCCTGAAATCACCGCCATGGTCAATTCGCCGCCGTCGGTCATGGGTGTCGCCAATATCCGTGGCCAGATGATCACGGTCATCAACTTGCCGCAAATCGTGGGCACCAACCCCACCAAGGGGCTGGGGATCTTGCTGGTTACCGAGTTTGCCCGTACGACCCAGGCTTTTGCGGTAGAAGAAGTCAATGAAATCGTGCGTCTGGAGTGGAAACAGGTGCTGTCTGCTGAAGGTCGGGGTGGCGGTTTGGTGACCAGCATTGCCCGGCTCGATGGCAACGACGAAAACACCCGCTTGGCCCAAGTTCTGGATGTGGAGCAGATTCTGCGTGATGTATTCCCGGAACAGCACACCACGGAAGTCGAGGTCAGCAGCAAGTTGCATCTGCCGCCAGGCACCGTGATTTTGGCTGCTGATGATTCTGCCGTAGCACGCATGATGATCGAGCAAGGCCTCAAGTCCATGGAAGTGCCCTACATCATGACCAAGACCGGCCAGGAAGCCTGGGACCGGCTTAAAGCGATGGCGTCAGAGGCGGAGTCGCAGGGTAAAACCATTCGGGATAAGGTCGCCATGGTGCTCACCGATCTGGAAATGCCAGAGATGGATGGGTTCACCCTGACCCGCAATATCAAGCAGGATCCGCGTTTTAGCGGATTGCCCGTGGTGATTCACTCCTCCCTGACGGGAGCCACCAATGAAGATCATGTCCGCAAAGTGGGCGCGGATGGTTATGTGGCCAAATTTGTGGCCGAAGAGCTGGCCGATACGATTCGCAAGGTATTGAGCCGTTGATTCCCTGATCTATCAGGGCCAAATCCGGCCCGCATACAATCATCCGATGCCTGTTTGCTGCCCGTTCCGGTGCTGCAAGCGGGCAGTTTGTTTTCTAATCAATTGAATATTTGGAGTGTCTTGTGTTTATTTCTTCTGCTTTTGCCCAAACCGCGCCGGCTGCCGCTGGCGGCGACATGCAGTCCTCGTTGATGGGCATGTTGCCTCTGGTCCTGATGTTTGTGGTGCTGTATTTTGTGATGATTCGCCCCCAGATGAAGAAAGCCAAGGAGCACAAGGCCATGGTGGATTCCCTGGCCAAAGGTGATGAAATCGTCAGCGCCGGTGGCATGTTGGGTAAGGTCTCCAAGCTGGGTGAGGTGTTCATTGGTCTGGAAATTGCGGATGGTGTTGAGGTGCAAATTCAGCGCGCGGCAGTGACCCAGGTCTTGCCCAAAGGCAGCATCAAATAAGCTGTCCCGAAGCTGGCCTTTGCCAGTGTGTTGAAGTTTGAATTCTGAAGGGCGTTCATGAATCGGTACCCGGTCTGGAAATACGTGATCATCGTGGTCGCGTTGTTGGTGGGTGGCTTGTACGCACTGCCTAATTTTTTTGGCGAATCTCCTGCCGTTCAAGTGTCTGCATCCAAGACCCTGGTGAAGGTGGACGCGGACACCCAGTTACAAGTCGAGGCAGCACTGAAATCTGCCGGCCTCAACGCCGACCTGATTGCGCGCGACGGGACGTCCATCAAAGTGAGATTGGATAGCACGGATGCCCAGCTCAAAGCCAAGGATGCGATCCAGAAGGCCTTGATCCCTGACCCGGCCAACCCTTCCTATGTGGTGGCGCTGAATTTGCAGTCCAGATCACCGGCTTGGTTGACGGCGCTGAATGCTGCGCCCATGTATTTGGGCCTGGACTTGCGCGGTGGTGTGCACTTCATGTTGCAGGTGGATATGCAGGCGGCGCTGACCAAGCGCGCCGAGTCGCTGTCGGGAGATGTGCGTACCAGTTTGCGTGAAAAGAACATTCGGCACAGCGGCATCAGCCGCAATCTTCAGAGTATTGAAGTCAAATTCCGCGATATGGCCACCCTCAACAGCGCCAAAGCGGTGTTTCAGGACCAGTTTCCCGATTTGCAAACGGTGGATACCCCGGATGGCACCGAGTTCAAGCTGACGGCGTCGATCAAGCCCGAAGCGGCGCGGCGGATTCAGGACCAGGCCCTCAAGCAAAACATCACCACCCTGCACAACCGCATCAACGAATTGGGGGTGGCTGAACCGGTGATTCAACAACAAGGACTCGATCGCATTGTGGTTCAGTTGCCTGGCGTGCAAGACACCGCCAAGGCCAAAGATATCTTGGGGCGCACCGCCACCCTGGAAGTCCGCTTGGTGGACGAGAGTGCTGAGGCGCGTGCGGCCGAACTCGGTACCGGCATGGTGCCGTTTGGCGCCGAGCGTTACCTGGAGCGCAACGGCCAGGCGGTCATTGTCAAGAAACAGGTCATTTTGACCGGCGAAAACCTCACCGACGCCCAGCCCGGGTTTGACGGTCAGACACAAGAACCCACCGTCAATTTGAATCTGGATGCCAAAGGAACGCGCATTTTCCGCGATGTCACCCGCGACAACGTGGGCAAACGCATGGCCATCTTGTTGTTTGAAAAGGGCAAGGGTGAAGTGGTGACAGCCCCCGTGATCCGTTCTGAAATTGGTGGCGGGCGGGTGCAAATTTCGGGTCGCATGACCACCGTCGAGGCCAACGACACGGCCTTGCTGTTGCGGGCAGGCTCACTGGCAGCGCCCATGGAAATCATCGAAGAGACCACTATTGGCCCCAGCCTGGGTGCCGAAAACATCGCTAAAGGTTTCAATAGCGTAGCCTGGGGTTTCCTGGCTGTGGCTTTGTTCATGTGCGTGTATTACGTGTTGTTTGGTGTCTTTTCCAGTGTGGCACTGGCGTTTAACCTGTTGTTGCTGGTGGCGATGTTGTCCATGTTGCAAGCCACCTTGACCCTGCCGGGTATGGCGGCTATGGCCCTGGTGCTGGGCATGGCGATTGACTCCAATGTGCTGATCAACGAGCGCATCCGGGAAGAGTTGCGCAATGGCGCCTCGCCTCAAGCCGCGATCCACACCGGCTACGACCGCGCTTGGGCGACCATTTTTGACTCGAACATCACCACCTTGATTGCTGGCCTGGCTTTGCTGGCCTTCGGTTCGGGTCCCGTGCGTGGCTTTGCTGTAGTGCATTGTCTGGGCATCATGACCAGCATGTTCTCGGGAGTGTTTTTCTCTCGGGGTCTGGTGAATTTATGGTACGGGCGACAAAACCGGCTCAAGACCGTGGCCATCGGGACCGTCTGGCGTCCAGACACTTCAAGTGCCCTCAAGGCCGAATAGGAATCACGCGTATGGAATTCTTCAGAATCCGCAAGGACATCCCGTTCATGCGCCATGCCTTGGTGTTCAACCTGGTGTCGCTGCTGACATTTTTAGCTGCAGTTTTCTTTTTGTTCAGCCGCGGTTTGCATTTGTCGGTGGAGTTCACAGGGGGCACCCTGATGGAAGTCACCTACGCTCAGCCCGCTGACCTGGGCGCGGTGCGCGGTGTGGTGGCCAAGCTGGGTTTTGCTGACGTGCAGGTGCAAAACTTTGGTACCGCCCGTGATGTGCTGATTCGCTTGCCGGCCCAAAAAGGTGTCAGTTCGGCGCAACAAAGCACGCAGGTCATGGAGGCCTTGAAAGGGCAGGATGCCAGCGCGTCCATGCGGCGTACCGAATTTGTCGGCCCGCAGGTGGGCGATGAGCTGGCCGCAGATGGTCTCAAAGCCCTGGCCTTTGTGGTGGTGGGCATCATGATCTACTTGGCTGTACGGTTTGAGTGGAAGTTTGCGGTGGCCGCAATCGTTGCCAACTTGCATGACGTGATCATCATCCTGGGCTTCTTTGCCTACTTTCAGTGGGAGTTTTCGCTGCCCGTGCTGGCGGCCGTGTTGGCGGTGCTGGGGTATTCAGTGAACGAATCCGTGGTGATTTTTGACCGAATACGCGAGAATTTCCGTCGTTACCGTAAGATGTCAACTGTGGAAATCATCAACAATGCCATCACCTCGACCATCAGCCGCACCATCATTACCCACGGGTCAACCCAAATGATGGTGCTGTCCATGCTGTTGTTTGGCGGTGCCACTTTGCACTACTTTGCTTTGGCCTTGACCATTGGTATTTTGTTTGGCATTTACTCTTCGGTGTTTGTGGCAGCGGCCATTGCCATGTGGCTGGGTATCCAGCGGGAAGACCTGGTCAAGGGGGGCGTTACCAAAAAAGACATCGACCCCAATGACCCCAACGCCGGGGCCACTGTCTAACCCTTTTGTTTCCAAATGACACCTGGCATGCTCACCTCCTCTCCAGCCCAGCTCGCGGCACAGGTGCGACAGCGTCTGGTTTCGCAAGCCAGTGCGCTGTTGGGGCCGTTGGCGGCCCAAGTGCATGAGCGTTTCATTGCCTTGATGGATGAGGCGGCGCCGTCGCGGGAAATGCAGGTGCGACGGGATGCCTGGATGTCTTTTCAGCAGCGCAAGGCGCATTGGCAAGACGCGACGCTCAAGGCTTGGCAGGCGGCGCTGGTGGCACCGACAAAGCCCACCACGCCATCGCTGCGGGGCGAGCTTGAGCTGTTGGGTACAGAAGTGGTCGAGAACAAGATCATTGCGTCGCGTTTGGCCCTGAATCTGATGGAGAAAAATGCGCAGGTGGTCAATGACCTGCGCAAACGCCTCAAGTTTCTCAACAATGATCAGCCCTTGCACACCAATGACATCGTCCAGCCTGAGACGCTGTTTTTGCATCTGGTCGAGCAATGGGAAGCCTGTGGGCTGTCGCGTGAATCCTGGCAACTGGCCAGCCTGACGGTGCAGCGCCATTTGAACGAGCAATTGCCCCCGATCTATGCCCAATGCAACGAGTTGCTGGTGGCGCAAGGTGTGCTGGAAGACATAGAGGCGGCGAGCCGCCCGATGCACTCCGCTAGCAAAGGTGATGAAGCGGCATCCGATGAGCCAGAGAGGGCCTTGTCGCCTGCAGAGAAACAATTCAAACGCCGTGCAGATGACCAGTCGGCGACGCGGGGACGGGTCAGTGACGCGGGCGGCGGTAATGCGGGTGGTCATGACGCCGGTGGTCGTGATGCTGGCGTTGGTCGTGGTCAAGCCGGCGGTGGAGGCGCTCCACGCATTGGTTCACCCAACGGGGGCTCGGGCTGGCGGTTTGGGCGTGCTCAGGGTATTTTGGAACAGGTGGGTCGGCTGCTCAGTGGCGCCTTTTTGGAAGCAGCGCCCCCGGGCGGGGCTGTTGTGTCAGAGGGTGTAGATTCTTCACCCGTGGGGATGCCGTCCGCCAGATCGGGTTTGAGCGGTCAGGCATCGATGACGCCATCGAACATGCCATTCGGTGGCACCGGCATCATCAACCCGGGTGCCATGGTGTCCGGGATGATTGGTGGCGGTGGCGGTGGGGCGCCGCAGGTGGCTTATGCGGGCCCATCCGTGCCCCTGATGGTGGCCATGGCACAGCAGCCGCGCTTGAGTGATGTGCATTTTGCCGCGTCCCAAGGGGGCACCCCGATAGCCTACCCTGTGGCCATCGCCCAGATGGCCAGTGAACTGCGTCAGCAATCGGCTGATCTGAAGGTTCAGGCAGAAACTGACAATGAAAAGGCCATCATCGAATTGGTGGCGTTGATGTTTCAGTCCATCTTGCAAGAAGACCGCATTCCGCCAGGTGCCCGGGTTTGGTTTGCTCGTCTGCAAATGCCGGTGCTGCGAATCGCCTTGGCCGACCCGGATTTTTTCAACAAGGCGGACCACCCCGCACGCCAGTTGATTGACCACATGGGCTCCTGTGTTCTGGGTTTTGATTCAAGTGGCATCAGCACCGAAGCCCTTGAGACCGAAATCAAGCGTGTGGTGCAGGTGATCGAGCAGTACCCCGAGACCGGTGACCGGGTTTACAAACGCGTTTACGAAGAATTCCAGGCCTTTTTGAAGCAGCACCTGGCCAAGAAGCCCGCCACCCAGAAGGTGCTGGGGGTCGCAGAGCAACTCGAACAAAAGGAAACCCTGGCAATTCAGTACACCATTGAATTGCGTGATCAGCTCAAGGACATGCCAGTGCGCGACGAGATCCGCTCGTTCCTGTTCAAGGAGTGGGCCGAAGTGCTGGCCGTGTCAACAGTGCGTCAGGGTAAGCAGCACGCCGAAACCCTGCTGCTTAAAAAAGCAGCGACAGATTTGATCTGGGCGGCCAGTGCCAAGCCCAACCGGGCCGACCGGGCCAAGGTCATTGATGGTTTGCCTGATTTGCTGCAATGCCTGCGCACCGGCATGACGCTGTTGGGGACGGCCAAATCTGCCCAGGAAGCCCATATCAAGATCATCAGTGACACATTGGCAGACGCCTTTATGTCCAAGACCGAGGCGATAGCTGACGAGCAGATTCAGGCCATGGCCAAACGTCTTGCCGAACTCGACGACTATGTGAGTGAAGACAGCGGCGAAGAGTTACCGCTGGACACCGACAACATTGAGGAGTTGTTGGGCATTGAAGCCACGGAGCTCGATGTGGTCAATGAAGGTGGGGGCACATCCAGCCCGGTCATGATGGAGTGGGCGCGTGAGCTGGCTTTGGGCTCGTGGTTCACCTTGAACTACAAAACCAACCTGGTGCAGGTTCAATTTGTTTGGCGTAGCCCGCTGGGGCATTTGCACCTGTTTGCCACCAGCGTTGGACACAGTTACCTGTTTCAGACAGTCCGTTTGGCTTCCTACTTGCAGGCCGCCTTGTTGGAGCCGCAAGAAGAAGAACCGCTGACCGCACGTGCAGCACGCAGCGCATTGGGCGAGATTCAGGCCAATCCTCAACGCCTGCTGAACTGACGCATCAGTGTGCCAGTCGGCCTTGCCGGTCGTCGCAGAGCTCGTCGAGCATCAAAGCGTCTGGCTCACTGCCCAACCCCCAGAACACCATCAACACAATCAGCTTGAGGTCCTCCAGGCTGACCGGGTCGCCCGGTGCGGCCATGGCTCGGTCAATGACCAGCTCAAGCTCCTGGCTGGCCAGCGTGCCAATGGATGCCAGAAAGGTCAAAAACCCCCAACCAGCCAGCCCTAGGTGTCTTTGCTCGGGCTCGGTGAACAAACGCATGGAGGCCGTGGCAGGCTCGGGGTTTTGGACTTGCAGTTGGCGCGCTGCATTTTTCAGGTCTTCCAGCCAAAGCAGGGCGGCTTCAACCTCTTGGGCCTTGAAACCCACCGAGCTGAGTTTGCGGTGCAGGGCTGCCAGCGCCGGGCAGGCATCACCGCCCCAGTAATGCTCGTAAACAAATGCAAGGACTTGGTACATGGCGTCAATATACCGCTCACCGCACGCGTCAAAACGCTGAACTGGCCGGGAAATCAGGACCTCAGTCTGCCAGTCGCTGAAACAGGCCACCAGGCAAGCGGGCCACCTGGCCATACAGCTCCAAGCGCATCAGATCAGCCTGTAACTGGGCCGTGTCCAAACCGGTTCGGGCTTGCAGGGCTTCCAGCCCGACCGGATCAAACCCCAGCGCTTCCAGCAATCCCGGTTCTTGGGAAAAAAGGCCTTCAGCACTTACTGTATCTGCGGTAGCTGCTATCTTTTCGGATTCGAATGACGTCAAGCCAGGCCACTTCAATTCTTCAAGAACATCCTGCGCCGACTCCACTAACTTGGCGCCTTGTTTGATCAGGGCATGGCAGCCGCGGGATTGTGCTGCATGAATCGACCCGGGAATTGCAAACACATCTTTGCCTTGGTCAGTCGTCAACCGGGCGGTGATGAGCGAGCCCGATTTCAGGGCGGCCTCTACCACCAGCGTGCCTTGAGCCAAGCCAGCAATCAGCCGGTTGCGCTTGGGGAAATTGTTGGTCAACGGCGGCGTGCCCAGTGGGTATTCACTCACCAGCAATCCTTGGCGGGCAATCCGGTGTGCCAGATCGCGGTGCGCTTTGGGGTAGACCCGATCCAGGCCGGTGCCGACCACCGCAATGGTGACCGCCGGGTGCTCGGCGCTGGCGCTTTCAAGGGCGCCTTCGTGCGCGGACCCATCAATGCCGAGCGCGAGACCGCTGACCACCGTTAAGCCGGACTGCACCAAGGACTTGGCAAACAGCCGGGCATTGGCTGCACCTTGGGGTGTGGGGTTGCGACTGCCCACCACCGCCAGGCAGGAATCGGTATCTACTTGCCATGTTGTCGCTATTATTTCAGAAGCGTGCTGCGCTTTCTCCGTATGGGCTAGAGTAGGTTTTTGCAAAAATTCTGCAGAGCCCAGTAGATACAGCACCAGCGGCGGATCATCCAGGTTGAGCAGCGCTTGTGGGTAATGCGGGTCACCCAGAGTGGTCACCTGGTGGCGCACCCCATCGGGTGTGTCGCGCTGCATCCATTCCCACGTCGTGTGGGTCAGGGCATCGAGTTCCGCCGGGAGCGCCAGCAGGGCCTGCAACTGCGTCTGGCTCACCACTTGCTGCAAGGCACTGGCAGACTGGTCAAAAATAGCTTGTGGCAAGCCAAAGGCACCCAGAAGTTGCCGCGCGGTGACGTTGCCCACGCCTGGCGTCAAAGTCAAGCGCAGCCAGGCGGCGAGTTCGTCACGTTCCATGCAGGGGTGGATGGGTCGACGTGACAGCGCGGCGTGGGCGTATGGTTAACGTGTTGTTAACGCGGGTTGGTCAGCTTGTCACCCACCTTGACGCCACTGGTGATGTCCAGCACCAAAGCATAAGAAACCCGCTCAAAGGTGCGAAACACCATCAGCAGGCCGTTGCGCTCGTCGGGCAGTTTCAGCATCGGGCGATTGGCATCGGTTTTGTCCACCACTCTGGCGCCATCTTGCAAAATGGCCAGCACATGGCCCTTTTCCATGCCGTCGCGTTCGCCACGGTTAATGGCCACCACCTGGTTTTGCGCTGCATTCACCACCGCACTGCCGTAGACCGACACAATGCGCGCATCGACCGGGTTCTGGGGGGCGTGTGGCACGTAGCTTTGAATCTGTGTGGGGGGTTCGGGCAGCAGGCGGTCACCGACACGCATTTCTTCTTTGGCCGCCACGATATCGATGGTGGCAGGCACGATCTCAACTTGCGGTTTGCCGTCCTTACCGCTGACTTCCTGGGTCGACTCACTGCGCGCCAGCAGGGCTTTTCCAACGTATTGGGCCTCGTAACCCAGCACTTCACCGCTGACTGGGTCTTTCAGGGGAGTGGCGTTGCGAAACACCCGAAATGCCTTTTGTTTGTGCTGCGGATCGTCAATCAGTTCATCGGCTGCGGCGCTGCGTGCGTAAGCGCGGTCACCGCGCGTCAGCAGAACCCGGCTGTCTTGTGCGGCCACAATGCGCGGTGCCTTGCTCAAGCCCTGCTCATCCACAATGATGGGTTCTGAAAGGAAAGGTTCGATCAAATGGTTTTGCAGGGTTGTCAAGGCGTTGCCGGCCAGCTGTTCGGTCCGGGTGCGGGGCGACAGTTTCACAGTGGGCATGTTGCCTGTGTCGTCGGCACCGCCAGCGCGGGTGCTGAGTCTGGCGCGGCCGTTGCTGGTGTCCAGGTGCAGAACCTGCCCCGGGTAAATCAGATGCGGGTTTTTGATGTCGGCCAGGTTCATGCCCCACAGCTCGGGCCAACGCCAGGGCGACTTTAAAAACAGTCCGGAAATGGCCCACAAGGTGTCGCCCGGCACCACCGTGTGGCTTTTGGGTGCGTCTTCGCGCAGCTCGGTCAGCGCCACGCCGCTTTGAGCCACTTGGGTCGCGATGGCTCGTTGCCCGGCAGTGATGGGAAAGTTTTGCGCATGGACGCCCGTGCTCGCCAGCATGCCGCCAAGCGCCGTCGCCAGTGCGGTGGAAGTGAGAGCTGCTTTAAGTAGAGATTTCGACATTGTGTTTCGTACCCTGTTGCATCGCATGAGATTTTGCGCCCAAGCCCTTGATTGGACAACGATTGTCGCCTGACGATGATGCGCTGTGTCTGAAAAATAGCGAAAATAGCGACATCTTTGAAGTGATCTTATGGCATTACTACCGATTCTTTGTTATCCCAACCCCAAGCTGCACACTGTGGCCAAGCCAGTGCAAGCTGTTGATGCACGCATCAGGACCCTGATTGCTGACATGCTGGAGACCATGAAAGAGGCCAAAGGCATCGGCCTGGCAGCCACCCAGGTCGACGTGCATGAGCGTCTGATTGTGATTGACGTGTCCGAGCAACACGAAGACCCGCTGGTGCTGATCAACCCCAAATTGATCTGGGCCAGCCCTGACACCCATGTGAACGAAGAGGGCTGTCTGTCGGTGCCCGGCATCTATGACGGCGTGCTGCGCCACGACGCTGTCAAGGTTGAGGCCCAGGACGGCAGCGGTGCGCTGCGGCTGATTGAAGCCGACGGATTGCTGGCTGTGTGTATCCAGCATGAGATGGACCACTTGATGGGCAAGGTGTTTGTGGAATACCTTTCGCCGCTCAAACGCAACCGGATCAAAACCAAGATGATCAAGGCCCAGCGCGAGGCCAACGCTTGAAGCTGGTTTTTGCCGGAACCCCCGAGTTCGCGGCAGTGGCCCTGACCCAGTTGCTGGCGGCGGGTCACCAGATCACGCTGGTGTTGACCCAGCCTGATCGTCCGGCCGGGCGTGGCCTCAAGTTGCAGGCGTCACCGGTCAAGAAACTGGCGCTCCAGCATGGCATCCCCGTGGCGCAGCCGCGCAGTTTGCGGCTGGACGGCAAGTACCCGGACGATGCCCAATCGGCCCAAGTGGCATTGCAAGTGGCCGCAGCTGATGCCATGGTAGTGGCCGCCTACGGCCTGATCCTGCCACAGTGGGTTCTGGACACCCCGCCACACGGCTGCTTCAATATTCATGCCTCTCTGCTGCCACGCTGGCGCGGGGCCGCCCCGATTCACCGCGCAGTGCAAGCCGGTGACGTCCAGACCGGGGTCACCATCATGCAAATGGACGCAGGGCTGGACACCGGCGACATGCTTCTGATGCAGGCAATCCCCATTCTGGACACCGACACCACCGGGTCGCTGCACGACAAACTGGCCGTGCTGGGCGGTGCCTTGATGGTGCAGGCCCTGGAACAACTGCAGCAAGCAGTCTTGCAACCCCTGCCGCAACCTGAGCAGGGCATCACCTACGCCGCCAAGATCGACAAACACGAGGCCTTGATCGATTGGACGCAGCCCGCGGCCAGCATCATCCGGAGGGTGCGGGCGTTCAACCCGGCACCCGGTGCCAGCACCACTCTGAAGGGTGAAACCCTCAAAATATGGGCTGCTGAGGCGGTCAGTGACACTGCACCAGTCACCAGCGCTGGCGCCCCGATTTGTGGACAAATAGTGCTTGTAGCCCAGACGCACATTTCGGTAGCAGCTATGAATTCAGTAGTAAATATCATGCAGCTGCAGCGCCCAGGCGGCAAACGTCTGGCTGTGGCGGACTTTTTGCGCGGCTTCGATGTGCAAGCCGGCACCGTGCTCGGCCGGGACTGACTTTGTTTTTCAAGCCCTCCATGTTCAGGCACCCCGAGTTTCGCGTCGGTGCGCTTGACGCTTTGGGCGCCGCACCGGGGCTCGCGGCATGGGGTTTGATGACCGGCGTGGCCATGATGAACTCGGGCCTGAGCCTGTTTGAAGCGCTGCTGATGGGGGTGGTTGTGTTTGCTGGCAGTTCCCAGCTGGCGGCTATCCCGCTCATCAGCGCCGGTGCGCCCATGTGGGTGGTGTTGGCCACGGGGTTTTGCGTCAACTTGCGCTTTGTGGTGTTCAGCGCCCATATGCGGCCCTATGTGATGCACTTGCCGCTGTGGGAGCGTTTGGTCACCGGGTACCTGACGGCCGACCTAAGCTATGTGCAATTCACCCGGCGTTACCCGAATCATGGCGGGACCTCGGAACAGGTGCTGGCGCAGCAGGCTTATTTGGCCGGCAACTGCGGCGTCAATTGGGTGTCGTGGGTGGGTTGCAGCGTGGTCGGTGTGTTGTTGGCGGGCCTGATTCCCACGGCCTGGGGTTTGGGTTTTGCCGGCATTCTGGCCTTGCTGGGTATTTTGTTTTCGTTGGCGTCAAGTTCGCTGCGCTGGGTCAGCGCTGGTGTGGCTGGCACGGCAGCAGTAGCGGCTTTTGCCTTGCCGTTCAAACTCAACATTTTGCTGGCCATTGCGGCGGCAGTGGCCATGTGCTTGCTGCTGGAGGCCACCCGCCAGGCCAGCGCGTCGCAGGGCAAGCCATGACTGCCGAAACCGACCTCTGGACGGTGTTGATCATCCTGGGCTTGACTGTGGTCACGGTGCTGACCCGTTCGCTGTTTTTCATTTCCAGCAAACCGTGGCACTTGCCACATTGGGCGCAACGCGGTCTGCAATACGCACCCATTGCGGCTTTGGCTGCGGTCATCGTGCCCGAGCTGGTCATGACCCAGGGCCTGTTCATTCACACCTGGCAAGACGCCCGTTTGTTTGCCGCAGCGGCGGGTGCGCTTTGGTTCTGGTGGCACAAGGGGCAAGGCCAGGCGGTGCTGGGCACCATTGTGGTGGGCATGGCCGTGTATTTGCCCTTGCATATGGGGTGGGGTTGGTAGCTTCAATCGGCTTTTTTACAGCCCTTTCAAGAACGTGGTGATGTGGGCTGCCTGCGATAAGTCTGGTTCTAGAATGTGAGCGAGGCCAAGGCGTGCATGGTGCCAAGGGTGCTTGTATCAAGCAAGTGGTGTTGAAAAAGTGAAAGGTTGTGAGTCATGGAAGTTCAAGCAAACGGCAATGCCGGCGCACCGCGCCTGGATGTGGCGCGTGGTGTGGGCATGATGGGTTCTGAGGCGGCTCTGCGCAAAATCTTGCTCACGGTCACAGGCAGCATGGTGTCTGATCTGCCAAAGATTGACGCTGCATTGCAGGCCGATGATGTCCCCACCGCCAACCGCTTGTTACACGCCATCAAGGGTTACGCCCCCATTTTCGCTTCTGATGCCCTGGTGGCGCATGTCAGCGAGGTGGAGAAGCTCAGTAAAACCGAGTCTGCCGCGCTGGTGCAAGTGCAGTACGCGCCGCTGGGGGTGGAGCTAAAAGGCTTGGTCGCCGAGATTCAGGCATTTTTGTCCGGGACTTGACTGATATGCTCGGGTAGTTACTGCTAGTATCGCTTTTGAGGCGACAGCTGAAGATAATGTGCGATCACGGTGGTTGGATTGGTTAGGTTCGAGAATAAATAATGTCAACAATGAAATTTACGCTGGCCCGGGTTCTGGTGGTCG
>JFJP01001881.1_pt1 | contig 30467 bp, 28 predicted proteins | sample 431651 | NCBI WGS metagenome assembly JFJP01 (sample SAMN02602958, study PRJNA72255) | Microbial mat metagenome, whole genome shotgun sequencing project. | biome: fresh water; feature: sink hole; material: water; isolation source: purple microbial (photo- and chemosynthetic) mats found in... | reverse complement strand
GGGTAGGTCCCGTGATCGATGTCGAGCAAGGCGCCCTGGGCGCCTTCAAAAAGCAGATTCTGGCCGGCCTTGTTAGCCGCATAAAGCGCGGCGGACACATCGGTAACCATCGGCTTGATCAATTCGGCATCGGCCATCGCCTGCGCAAGAATGCTGTCGTAATCGACCGCATCGGCAGCAAGATAACGGGTCAGGACGAAATTGTGATAATCGAGGTTTTCCTTGAGCTTCTCGGCAAAACGCTCGGGATAAAAGAGATCATAGACACGCAGGGCGCGGCGTGCCACCTTGTCTTCATAGGCCGGGCCGATCCCCTTGCCGGTCGTTCCGATCCTGGTGCCGGCACTTCTAGCCGCTTCCCTGGCGCGATCCAGGGCCGAGTGATAGCCCAGAATGAGCGGGCAGCCCGGGCTGATCCTGAGCCGCGAACGCACCTCTATGCCACCGGCCTCCAGTTCATTGATCTCGGAGAGCAGGTGATGAATGTCCAGCACGACACCGTTACCGATATAGCAGTTGACCCCTGCGCGAACAATGCCGGAGGGGACAAGATTGAGCTTATAGACCTTCTCTCCGACCACGAGCGTGTGCCCGGCATTGTGTCCACCCTGGAAGCGGACGACCCCACCGGCATGATCGGTCAGCCAGTCGACAATCTTGCCTTTGCCCTCATCACCCCACTGCGTGCCCACTACGACGACATTTTTTGCCATTTCAATTCCCGTTCAAATCCTGAATAATCCATTGTCCCTGGCATTCGACCAGGCTCCGGTCACACCACGGCCCCGCGCAGGTCAATTCTCCCGGCAACAATTCGACGACAATCTCACCCTGCTCACGCAAGGCAGCTATGCGGGAGGCCAGAGCACAATCCGTCCCCGCATAGGGCGCCTGAATTGCACCTGCGGGTTGCCTTGTTTTGGCCAGTCGGGCCACTTCGCGCAAATCCATCGAGAAACCGGTCGCCGGGCGGGCCCGCCCGAAATCCTTGCCGACTCCGTCGTATCGCCCGCCGCGCGCAATGGCGCTGGGGAATCCGGGATAATAGGCAGCAAAGACGACACCGTTGTGATAGTGATAGCCACGCAGATCGGCAAGATCAAACGATAGCGGCAGTTCGGGCATGGCCGCCTGCAGCTTTTTCATCGTCTCCAGCGCCGATGAAATTTCCGGCAGTACGGGCAATTCTCGCCCGGCCGTCTCCAGCAATTCACGACCGCCATAAAGTTCGGGCAAGCGCAGGAGGGCTGTTCGATAAGGCTCGGCCAACTGCGCGCAGCAATCACGCAAGCCCGGAATATCCTTGAGTTGAAGAAGCTGCAGAATCGTTTCCTCATCGCCACTGCCGAGACCCGCGGCATTGGCCAACGCACGGAATACCCCGACATGACCGATATCGATTCGCGAGGCAGGAGTACCGGCCATATCGAGCGCTGCCGCCATCAGGCGAATCGCTTCAAGGTCGGCCTCGATGCCGGTGTAACCGTAGAGTTCGGCACCAAGCTGGATCGGTTCCCGGCTCGCGGCCTGGGATGCCGGCAGGGTATGCAGCACGCTATCGCAGTAGCAAAGACGCGTCAGACCCTGGCGATTGAGCAGATGCGCGTCGATGCGCGCCACCTGTGGCGTCATGTCCGCACGCACCCCGAGCGTACGGCCGGATAGTTGATCGACCAGCTTGAAGGTTCGCAACGAGAGGTCAGAGCCCGATCCGGTCAGCAGCGAGTCAAGATACTCAAGCAGGGGCGGCATGACCAGTTCGTAGCCATGCACGCGGAAGAGATCGAGCACGGCACGGCGCAGCCGCTCAATTTGCGTCGCTTCATACGGCAAGGCATCGGCAATGTATTCAGGTAACAGCCAGTTCATCTAAAAACCATCAACAGAATTATCCCAGCCAGCATCGAGGTCAGACCAATGAAACGAATCTGCCCGTCGGTGAGCTGAATCAGACGACGAAAAGTCTCGCGCCAGGTGCCGGGAGCCAGAAAGGGGACCAGCCCCTCAAGCACCAGCATCAGCGCAAAGGCAATGAGCAGACTGGTGGTCATTTACCCGCTTTTTCACCACCGCGTCCGATACTCTTCATGTACTTGAAGAAATCCGAATTCGGCTCGACGACTATGACATCGCTCTTGCTCTTGAAACTGTTGCGATAGGCTTCGAGGCTGCGATAGAAGGCATAGAACTCGGGATTCTGGTTGAAGGCCTGGGCGTAGGTTGCAGCCGCCTTGGCATCTCCTTCGCCCTTCATTTTCTGGGCTTCGCGATAGGCTTCGGCGACAATCACCTCGCGTTGCTTGTCGGCATCGGCGCGGATCTTCTCGGCTTCGGCCGAACCTTCCGAGCGCAGTTCATTGGCCACGCGTTTGCGCTCGGCTTCCATGCGCCGGTAAACCGACTCACTGACTTCCATTGGCAAATCAACACGCTTCACCCGTACATCGACAATCTGCACACCAATCTTGCGCGCATCGAGATCCGCCTTTTCACGCATCTGCTCCATGATCTTGTCGCGTTCACCGGAAACCACGTCATGCACGGTGCGCTTGCCGAACTCCTCGCGCAAACCGGCATTGACCGTTTGCGAAAGGCGGGTCTTGGCACGCGCCTCATCACCGGCGACCGAAATATAGTAGAGCTTTGGATCAATAATCTTCCACTTGACGAACGAATCGACCAGCACGTTCTTTTTTTCCGAGGTAATGAAGCGCTCGGGATCGGGACTATCGAGCGTAAGAATGCGCTTGTCGAAATAACGCACGTTCTGGATCAGCGGCCATTTGAAATACAGACCAGGCTCGTCAATCACTTCACGCACTTCCCCGAGCTGGAAAATAATGGCGTGTTGCCGCTGATCAACCGTAAAGATCGTGGCGCCAAGAACAACCAGGACCACTGCAACAATAGCGGCCGCGAAATTCAAACCGGTTTTCATTAACGCACCTCCCGATCACGCGAACGCAGTGCATCACGCGAGCGCACATCAGCCTTTTCCGCCACCTGCGGCGGAACATCGTTGGACACCACAGGGCCCGAGCGGACCTGCGCCGGCATCTCGGCGCTGCTGCCGACGCTGGCCGGTGACGAAATCAATGCTCCGGACGCCTGCAGCAGCTTGTCGAGCGGCAGATAAAGCAGGTTCCCCTGCCCCTTGGCATCGACCATCACCTTACTGGTGCTGGAATAGACCTGCTGCATGGTTTCAAGATACATGCGACTGCGGGTTACCTCGGGGGCCTTGGCATATTCGGTGTTGATCTGTTTAAAGCGGCTGGCATCGCCCTCGGCGGTAGCAATCAGGCGCTGCTTGTAGCCGTCCGCTTCCTGCAACAGACGCGCGGCAGTACCTCTGGCCTTTGGAATCACGTCATTGGCGTAAGCCTGGCCCTCGTTTTTCTGACGCTCACGGTCCTGACCGGCTTTTACGGCATCATCAAATGCGGCCTGCACCTGTTCGGGCGGCTGGGCATTTTGCATGGTGACTTTTGAAATCAGAATACCTGTCTTGTAGCGGTCAAGAATATCCTGCATCAATGCCGACGCTTTGACCGCGATCTGCTCGCGACCTTCATAGAGCACAAAATCCATTTTGTTTTTGCCGACGATTTCACGAATCGCTGTTTCGGCGGACTGCATAACGGCTTCATCAGGCATGCGATTGCTGAAAACATAGTCAACCGGGTCCTTGAGAATGTATTGAACCGCGAACTGGATGTTGATAATGTTTTCGTCGTCAGTCAGCATCAGTGCTTCCTTGAGCACCTTGTTTTTCTCGCTGCCACGGTATCCTACTTCAAGCGTACGCACGCCGGAAATATTGACCAGTTCATGGGACTGTATCGGGTAAGGCAAACGCCAGCGCAAACCGGATTCGGTGCTTTCCTTGTATCTTCCGAATTGCAGAACCAGACCACGCTGCGAGGCATCAACAATATAAAAACCGCTGGCCAGCCACACCAGCAGCACAGCGCCGACGAGCAGACTGATACCGCCGCCAATGAACCTGGGGCTGATCTCGACTGGCGGGCGGCCACCACCGTTGCCGTTATTACCGCCACCGCCTTTCTTTTCAAACATGCCGGACAAGCGGCGATTCAAATCACGCCACAACTCTTCGAGGTCGGGCGGCCCCTGATTCGGTCGCTTGCCGCCACCGTTATCATTGCCGCGATTGCCCCACTGCGGGTCGTTGAGCGACATAAGCACTCCAATACTTGAAATCATAGGGAAGAACCTGAGTCCAGAATATTTTCAGGGTTTAGTGAAACGTTACCGGCCAGCGGCCGATCACGCACAATTTGCAGCTTTTCAAGCGCCATCTCGGTCAGCGCCTCGCGCAACAACGGCAAACCGTCGCCGCATTTCGCACTGACCCGAACACGTGTGATTCTATCATACTCGTCTCGTTCTACGGCTGGCGGCAGTCCGGTCAAATCCAGCTTGTTCAGCACCATCAACTGGGGCACTTCACCGGCGCCGATTTCAGCCAGTACCTTGTCCACCTCGGCAATCTGATCCTCGCGGGCCGAACTGGCCGAATCGACGACATGCAGGAGCAGATCCGCCTGCGCTGTCGCCTCGAGTGTGGCATGAAAAGCGGCAACCAGCGCGTGTGGCAAATCACGGATGAAGCCGACAGTATCAGAAATGACGATATTCCCCGCTTCACCCAGCCAGAGCTTGCGCGAGGTCGTATCCAGCGTGGCAAACAGCTGATTGGCCGTAAAGGCGCCGGCATGGGTCAACGCATTGAAAAGGGTTGATTTGCCAGCATTGGTATAACCGACCAGTGAAACATTGAGGATTTCGCTGCGCCCGCGCGCCTTGCGCTGCACTCCGCGCTGCCGTTCGAGCCTGACCAGCCGTTCCTTGAGCAGCTTGACCCGCTTGCCAAGCAGCCGACGGTCGGTTTCAAGCTGGGTTTCGCCCGGTCCGCGCAAGCCGATACCGCCCTTTTGTCGCTCCAGGTGAGTCCAGCCACGAACCAGCCGGGTGGCCAGATGATCAAGTTGCGCCAGTTCAACCTGCAGCTTGCCTTCAGAACTCTGCGCACGTTGCGCGAAGATGTCGAGGATCAGGCTGGTTCGATCAATCACGCGGCACTGCAGCGTGCGCTCCAAGTTGCGCTCCTGACCGGGAGACAGCGCGTGATTGAAAATGACCAGATCAGCTTCGTGTGCAGCAACCTCGGCCGCCACCTCCTGGACCTTGCCCTTGCCGGCGTAGGTCGCCGCATCGGGACTATGCCGCCGCCCATGAATCTCGCCACAAACGACAGCGCCGGCCGATTCGGCAAGCAGCCGCACTTCTTCAAGTTGTTCGGCCACATCGCCACTACCCAAATCGAGCTGGACGATGACTGCACGCTCGCCAGCGTCAGGGCGTTCAAACATCGGAACACTTCATGAAAGAGAGTGGCCAGAACCCGGACAGAAGTGAGCTTGCGCACACACCTGCCTTTGAGAGGGCAGGCTGCAAGAGCGAATTGACAGGCAGATCAGGCTTCTTCGCTTCCATCCTGCGGGATGTTAACCGGACGCGAAGGCACCACCGTCGAGATGGCATGCTTGTAGACCATCTGGGTCACGGTATTCTTGAGCAGAACGACGTACTGGTCAAAGGATTCAACCTGGCCCTGCAATTTGATGCCATTGACCAGATAGATCGAAACCGGCACATGCTCGCGGCGCAGCACATTAAGAAACGGGTCTTGTAACAGTTGCCCTTTATTGCTCATGGTTAAACTCCATGTTTGTTGTTGGTGTAGGATCAGCCAGCTTAATTGATTTTTCTTTTGTTGACCATAAAAACCCGAAAGATTCAGGCCGGCGTCGATTTGACTCTTGGTCGCGATTTCGGTTTCGCCACTGGTTTGACTTCAGGTTTCGATTTGACCGCCACTCTGGCTTTTGGTTTCGGAGTATCTTCCGATTTGGGTCCACGCCGGTTCTGCTCGGGCTTTTTGCGCTCGGCAAACGGGTTCTGTGAAACATTGAACTGGATGCGCAACGGTGTTCCCTGAAGTTTGAATACCTCCCGGAAGGTATGTTCCAGATAGCGACGGTACGAATCCGACACCTTGTCCAGTGCATTACCGTGAATGACGATTACGGGCGGATTACGCCCGCCCTGATGAGCGTAGCGCAGCTTGGGCCGGAATATTCCGTTGCGCGGTGGTGACTGTCTGGCCACCGCGTCGATCAGGGTGCGGGTCAATTGCGGCGTAGACAAATCGACTGTCGCCGCCTTGTAGGCCGCATCCACCGAACGGAAGACGTGCGCCAGCCCCTGCCCCTTGAGCGCCGAAACATAATGGAAGTTGGCAAAATCGAGAAATTTCAGCTTGGCTTCAAGATCGCCCTTGAGCTGATCCCGGACGTAGGCATCAAGACCATCCCATTTATTCACCGCGACGACCAGGGCGCGACCGGATTCAACCACGAAGCCGGCAATATGGGCGTCCTGATCGGAAATATCCTGCTGGGCATCAAGCACCAGGATCACCACATGGGCATCTTCGATGGATTGCAGGGTCTTGATCACGGAGAACTTCTCGATGGTTTCGAAAACCTTGCCCCTGCGCCGCAGACCAGCGGTATCGATCAGTGTGTAGTTTTTCCCGCCACGCGCAAAATCGATGTAGATGGCATCACGCGTTGTTCCCGGCTGATCGAAGGCAATGACGCGCTCTTCGCCGAGCAGGGCATTGATCATGGTACTTTTGCCGACATTCGGACGCCCGACAATGGCCACCTTGAGAACATCGTTTTCGTTGCGGCTCTCTTCCGGTGAGGGATAGGGATCGAGCACAAGTTCGATCAGGCTGCGTACGCCCTCTCCGTGTGCCGCAGAAATTGCGATCGGTTCACCCAGACCGAGCTCGTGGAAATCAGCCACTACGACACCCTGGGTCATGCCTTCAGCCTTGTTGACCGCGACAAAGACCGGCCGGTCATTCTTGCGCAGCTTGTTGGCGATCTCCTTGTCGAGCGCCGTAATCCCGACGCGACCATCAACGAGAAAGACCACCGCATCCGCCTCGGCAATGGCCTGTTCGGTCTGGCGCGCCATCTCGTGCATGATGCCGTCTTTGGCCAGCGGTTCGAAGCCGCCGGTATCGACCACCAGATAGGGTTTGCTGCCGAGCTTTCCGTGACCGTAGTGACGGTCACGCGTGAGCCCCGGAATATCGGCCACCAGGGCATCTCGCGTTTTGGTCAGCCGGTTGAAAAGGGTTGATTTTCCGACATTCGGGCGACCGACAAGAACAATGCTTGGTTTCATTCCGCCTCGATGGCGTAGATGCCGCCGTTACTGGTCTGTATCAGCAGACCCGTGCCCAGCACCTGCGGGGGCGCGACAACCGGACTGCCATCGGTGCTCAGACGGCCGGCAAACGAACCGTCTTCACGGCTCAGAAAATGCACCACGCCCTGAACATCGGCTACGGCGATCAGTCCACGCCGCGGCAAGGGTGCGGTCAAACGACGGTGGAAAAGTTTGTCCTGTTTCCAGATACTGGCACCGCTCGCCATGTCGAGTGCATGCACTGAACTTTTATCGTCGGTAACGTAAAGATAGCGATTATCAATGGCCAGGCCGACGGCGCTCGACACGTCACGCGCCCAGACTAGATTGCCATTACCCAGGTCAAAACAGGCCACCCGCCCCTGAAACGCGACGGCACAGATCATCTGTCCGGAAACCACTGGAGCGCTGGTGATATCCGCGACACGTTCGAGTTCAGTCGATCCCTTGGGCAGGGCCACTGTCCCTTCCCACATCGCCGCTCCGTTGGCTGTACTGACCGCAATCAGCTTGCCGCCCGGAAACCCGGCGAAGACTAATTTGCCGTCAATGATCGGCGGTGCCGTCACGCGCAGGGAAAGGGCAGGCGTCGGACGCTGGTATATCCATTTGCGTTTGCCATCTTGCGCATCATAAGCCGCCAGCCGGTTGTCGCCGCTACGCACGATGACAAGACCGTCAGCCAATACCGGCGGCGAAAGAATCTCGCTGGTCGCCCTGGCTTTCCACAACAGCTTGCCGTCGGCGCTGGCAAAGGCCAGCAGTTCCCCCTTCGGAGAACCAACCACAACCATGCGCTGGTCGGCACCCACCCCGCCCGAAAGCGGCTGACCGGCGCTGATCTTCCAGGCCAGTTTGCCTTCATTGACGCGGATCAGATTGCCGTCCCTGCTGGCTGCATAAACGACAGAACCGACTACGGCCGGGGCAAAGACATAGACATCGCTCTTACCGACACTTTCACGCCAGACGACCCGTGCCTCCGCACTCGCCTTGAACGGCATGAGTTCGGCCATTTTCGGCCCGCTGCTTTTGGCAAAGGGATTCAACGACTCGAGCGTCGAACAACCCGCCAGCGCCAGCACCAGCCCGATTGCGGCAAGGCACTTGTGCATTACTTGACCCCGCCCAGGGCATCAAGTTTCTGCTGCACAAGCTCACGATAGACCGCATCGGACTGTGTTTTCCAGCCCTGTGCCAAATCGCTCACCTTGCCGTTTTTACCGACTTCGGCAAGTTTGGCCAGCGCATTCTGATAAGCGGCAAGGGCTTCAGACTTCTTGCCCTGGGCCGTGAACACGTCGCCCCGGTAATCCTGGAAGCGTGCTTCAAACGACGGACTGACGCTGCCATCGAGTTGTTTCAAAGCCTGATCGTAGGCTTTTTCATCGAGCAGCACAGCGGCCAGACGCAGACGTGCCAGATCGCGCAGTTCATCCTTGCCATGCTCGACAACCCAGAGCAGTTGTACTTTGGCCGTCTTTGCCTCGCCGGCTTCAACCATCGCCTTGGCGGCAGTCAGCGCGCCCAGGGATGCATAACTCGTACCGCCGAATTTCTCCAGGATTTCGCCACTGGCGGCCTTGATACGCTGCGAGTCCTTTTCCTGAACCGCTTTCTGCAGAACGTTGAAGACCATCGAAGCCTGCGCCGTCTGATTGCGCTGATACCAGTTCCAGCCCTGCCACGTGATAACGATCAGCGAGGCGGCGGTCAGAACGTTGATCAGCAGATTGCCGTACTGTTTCCACCACACCTTGATTTCGGCGATTTGTTCCTGTTCTTCGAGGTCGTAGGTAGCCATTATTTTTCTTCCCAATCCAAAAATGAATTCATGATTTCATCAGCGACCCGATCGACGCTGACACGTTTCTGTTGGTTCATTACACCATCACTGGCGCGCAAGGGCTTGAGCGTCACCTCGCCGGCACTCGCTTCGTCGTCACCGATGATAACGGCAAAGGCGGCTCCCGAAGCATCGGCTTTTTTCATCTGCGATTTGAAACCGCCTCCGCCACAATGGAACAGCACATCGATGCCCTGATCGCGCAAACCTTCGGCCACACGCGGCGCCATGCGGGAAGCCGCTTCTCCCTGATGCACAAGATAAACGTCAATGCCTTCAGGCGCCGGCTCACCGCCCGATTCGCGAATCAGTGCCAGCAGTCGTTCGACACCCATGGCGAAGCCGCACGCCGGTGTCGGCTTGCCACCGAGTTGTTCGACCAGGCCATCGTAGCGGCCCCCGGCACAGACGGTTCCCTGTGCGCCAAGGCGATCGGTGACCCATTCGAAAACGGTGAGATTGTAATAATCGAGTCCGCGCACCAGTCTGTGATTGATCTCCACGGGCAGCCCGGCGTCACGCAGGACCTGCTGCACCCCTTCAAAATGCGCCAGCGATTGTGCGCCGAGATGATCCATCAGCCTCGGTGCGCCGACGATTATTTCCTGCATGGCCGGATTCTTGCTGTCGAGAATACGTAGCGGATTGGTATGCAGACGGCGTCTGGCATCCTCATCAAGCAGGTCGGCGTATTTCTCGAAATAGGCGATCAGTTGAGAACGGTGACTGGCGCGCTCGTCCAATTGGCCCAGGGTGTTCAATTGCAGCCTGATGCCGTCGAGCCCAAGATCGTCCCAGAGACGGGCACCCATCAGGATCTGCTCGGCATCAATGTCAGGGCCGGCAAAACCGAAAGACTCGACACCGACCTGGTTGAACTGACGGTAGCGTCCTTTCTGCGGCCGTTCGTGCCGGAACATCTGGCCCAGATAGTAAAGCCGCAGCGCATGCTGCGCCGCCAGCTTGTGCTGAATCACGGCGCGCACGCAGCCCGCCGTGCCTTCAGGGCGCAGCGTCAGCAACTCGCCGTTCAGGCTGTCGGTGAAGGAATACATTTCCTTCTCAACGATGTCGGTCACTTCACCGATGGCCCGCCTGAACAGCGGCGTCGGCTCGACAATGGGCAAGCGGATCGGCTTGTAGCCGTAGCTCTTCAGCCAGGAACGGATGGTTTCCTCGAAGATTTCCCACAACTCGGATTCACCGGGCAGGATGTCGTTCATACCGCGCACGGACTGGATAGTCTGACTCATGATGTCGCTGCGATCTTTCTCTTATAGGTCCGTGCCACGTAGCGATCCACGAGGGCGATGAATTCTTCGGCAATATTGTCGCCGCGCAGGGTAACGGTCTTGGCACCATCCTCGAAAACCGGGGCCGCCGGCACTTCGCCGGTACCCGGCAGACTGATGCCGATATTGGCATGCTTGCTCTCACCGGGGCCATTGACCACGCAACCCATGACGGCCAGCGTCATGTTCTCGACGCCATCATAGTCGATTCGCCACTGCGGCATGCTGTCGCGCACATGTGCTTGAATCGATTGCGCCAGTTCCTGGAAGAAGGTACTGGTCGTTCGACCGCAACCGGGACATGCCGCAACCATCGGCGTAAAAGCGCGCAAACCCATGGTCTGCAGCATTTCCTGGGCGACGACAACTTCCTGCGTACGCTGGCCGCCGGGTTCCGGCGTCAACGAAACGCGAATGGTGTCGCCGATGCCTTCCTGCAACAGCACCGACATGGCGGCAGTGGACGCCACGATGCCTTTCGAGCCCATCCCGGCCTCGGTCAAACCGAGATGCAGCGGGTAATCCGAGCGCCGCGACAACTCGCGGTAGATGGCAATCAGATCCTGCACCCCGGAAACCTTGCACGAGAGGATGATGTGATCACCGGGCAAGCCCAGTTCCTCGGCCTTGGCTGCCGATTCGAGCGCTGAGGCCACCATCGCTTCGCGCATGACGGCGATGGCATTCATCGGTTCACTGCGTTTGGCGTTTTCGTCCATGATGCGCGCCAGCAAATCCTGGTCGAGGCTGCCCCAGTTCACGCCGATACGTACCGGCTTGTCGTGCTTGCAGGCAATCTCTAGCATCTGCGCAAACTGTTCGTCGCGCTTCCTGCCGTGGCCGACGTTGCCCGGATTGATGCGGTACTTGGCCAGCACCCGGGCACACTCGGGATGATCCGCCAGCAAACGGTGACCGTTGTAATGGAAATCGCCGATCAGCGGTACATCGACGCTCATGCGGTCGAGATGCGCACGAATTTTCGGCACCGCCGCCGCCGCTTCCGGCGTATTGACGGTAATCCGCACCAGTTCCGACCCGGCACGCGCCAGTTCGGCACACTGGATGGCGGTCTTCAGCACATCAACGGTATCGGTATTGGTCATCGACTGGATGACGACCGGCGATTCGCCGCCGACAGTGACCTTGCCGATGCTGACGGCACGCGTCAGCCGACGGTTGACAGCGCCCTCACTCACTCCTGTATCTGCTGACAAATCGTTCACTCTCACTCGACGGTAACTCGCGCCACATCGTCCTTGCTGCGTCTGGACAGATCAACAGGCTTGCCCTTGTAGCGCAGGCTCACGTGGGTTGCATTGCCAATGACCAGAACAAACGGGGGGCGACCTTCAATTTCCCGCTGCGTACCGGCCTGACTCAACTGCGAAAAAATGATCTCGCCACTCCGGTCGCGAACTTCCACCCATGAGGGCTGGGCAAAGCTGAACTTCAGTCCATTGCCGGACGGGGTCGGGAGCACCGGAATCGGTGGCAAAGCAGGCTGGGCCTGTACCGGTGAAGCCGGCCCCTCGGCAAGCACGGTCGTCTCCGGAAGAGCGACCGCAGGGTCAGGCGTTCTGGCTTCCTCAGTCGTCGGCGGAACGACGCTCTCGACAGCAGGCTCCCGGAACTGCGCTGCCGATTTAAGCGCCGACAAGGTCGACTGCCACATTTCCTGTGAAAAAAAGAAGTAGGCCAGAACCGCCATTAGCAGCAGGATCAACCCGGAAAACACCCTGAGATAGTCCCGCCGTGCGACCCTGCCATCCTGAGGAAGGCTCACATTGGTCCCGGTGGGCATTTCAAGATCAGGCGATTGCGGCATATGCAGGCGGTCCAGGGAGAGCATCAGGAGATCAGAATCAAGATCCACCAGCCGCGCATAGTTACGCACAAAGCCCCGGATGATCGTATTGCAGGGCAGACGCGACCAGTCGTCCGACTCCATGGCTTCGACCTGACGCGGACTTAACTTGAGTTTTTTGGCAATATCGGTGACGGCCAGCCCCCTGGCTTCACGCGCCGCACGAAGTTGCTGACCGACACTCGGCTCCCGAGGCAACAAGGCCTCAGCCGACGCAAGCCGAATATCGTTCAAGGCTGATCCGGGGCCAGATTTGTCAACTGAGGCCCGAGGTGAAGCCGTCTCTTCGCTCATTCGAAATTCCCCCTCAGATACGCCAGGTACTCAGGCGAGTCCGGAAATTTGCGCCGCAACTGGGACAATAAACTGCCCTCCGCCGAACGGTCACCCAGACGGCGCTCAACCCGCAAAAACAGCCACAGTACGTCTGGGCCAGGGTCAGTCAAACGAACTACATTTTTCAGATGCTCCCTGGCGCCATCATAGTTGCCCCGTTTGTAGCTGATGTTGGCCAGTTGAAAGAGCGCTTGCCAATTTTCCGGCACGATGCGCAAGCTCCTGCGAATCGAGTCTTCAGCAGAATCGAGGTCGCCGAGCTTGATGTAACACGTCCCCGCATTCAGATAGGCCGCTTCAGGTGTCTGGTACAGCGTGCTTTTCAGCGCGCGCTGAAAATAGGCAATAGCCTCTTTCTCCTTCCCGATCTGGCAGAGAAACCAGCCAAAGTTGTTGCTGATTTCCGGATCCCTTTCATCGAGTTCAATTGCGCGCCGGAAATCTTTTTCGGCTGATTCAAATTCCTTGACGTAATAGAGCACAACACCACGCGTACTGTAGGCCGGGGCATAGTTGGGGTTGATCGAAATGGCAATGGTCAGTTCTTCAAGAGCAACGATCAGGTTGCCATTCTGAAAATACAGGGAACCCAATTCCGTATGCAGTTTGGCGCGCGTGTGAATGTCCTTGGGAACCGCAGCCTGCAGGGTTTCCTGCGGCGGCGGAACGGATTTCTGAGCCACTGCAGGTGGAACCGCCATCAAGGCCACGGCGCCCAGACAGAAAAAAACAAGACTCCTGCGCAGCGCTTTGATCATGTCCTGACCTCGTGAAGTTCGATAGTCCGCCGTGTGATACGACGCGTTTTGTCCAGCACCTGTCCGGCCAGTTGGCCGCAGGCGGCAGCAATGTCGTCGCCACGCGTCTTGCGCGTCGTGGTGACCACACCTGCTTCCATCAGTATCTCGGCAAAACGCCTGATACGGGGTGCAGGCGAACAACGATAAGGCGAACCCGGAAACGGATTGAACGGAATCAGGTTGAATTTGCACGGCACATCGCGGGTCAAGGCAAGCAACTCGCCGGCCTGTGCAGCGCTGTCATTCACACCATCAAGCATGACGTATTCAAAGGTGACGAAATCCCGCGGCGCCTTCAGCAGATAACGATTGCAGGCGGCCATCAACTCGTGCAGAGGATACTTCCGGTTGATCGGCACCAGTTCGTCACGCAGTTTGTCGTTCGCAGCGTGCAGGGACACGGCCAGCGCTACCGCGCACTCGTCGGCAAGACGGTCCATCACCGGCACCAGACCGGAGGTGGAAACGGTGACGCGGCGACGCGACAGGCCATAGGCATTGTCGTCGAGCATCAGGCGCAAGGCCGTTACGGTATTCTCGAAATTGGCCAGCGGTTCGCCCATACCCATCAGCACCACATTGCTGATGATCCGTTCTGCCGAGGGGTCAGCGCCCAGAATGCGATTGGCCTGCCACAACTGGCCGATGATCTCGGCCACCGTCAGATTGCGGTTGAAGCCCTGCTTGCCGGTCGAACAGAACGAGCAGTCGAGCGCACATCCCGCCTGGGTCGAAATGCACAGCGTTCCGCGCTCGTCTTCGGGTATGAAAACGGTTTCGATAGCATTGCCACCACCCACGTCGAACAGAAACTTGCGCGTACCATCGTCCGACAGCGTGTCCGAAACGATGGCCGGCGCGATAACTGAGGCCATTCCCCTGAGTTTTTCACGCAAGCTCTTGGCAATATCGGTCATCGCATCAAAATCGTCCTGCCCGGAACGATGCATCCAGCGCAACACCTGCCGGGCGCGAAACGGCTTTTCGCCGTGTTCGGCGAAAAAAGCCCTGAGGCCGGCAGCGTCGAAATCGAGCAGATTGACAGTCATGCGAATGAAAACCCTGGTCCTAGCGGCCGGAGTAAACGTTCATTTCGGGAAAGAAAAAGCCGATTTCAACCCTGGCTGTATCGGGACCATCGGAACCGTGTACCGCGTTGGCGTCAATCGACGTGGCAAAATCGGCGCGGATGGTCCCCGGATCCGCTTTTTTCGGATCGGTAGCACCCATCAGTTCGCGGTTCTTGGCTATTGCGCTCTCGCCTTCCAGCACCTGAATCATTACCGGACCGGAGGTCATGAAGCTGACCAGATCCTTGTAAAAAGGACGCTCCTTGTGAATGGCGTAAAACTCGCCGGCTTCCTGCGGCGACAACCAGGCCATTTTCGCGGCAATGATCTTCAGACCGTTCGTTTCAAAACGCGAATAGATCTTGCCAATCACGTTTTTGGCAACAGCATCAGGCTTGATAATGGAAAGAGCACGTTCGATAGCCATAAATCAATTCTCCACAACTGGAAAGGTTAAGAAAAACGTCAAAAAATCAGTCAAATATAGAAATAACCCTGTATTGTACCAACACTCCGTCTGAAATGATGAAATTGCTTGCCCGAAGCGGTGGCCGAATGAAAGCGGGAATCGGGCGGGACGCCGGATTTGTCGTTCCGGCTTGCGGGTGACTAAATGGGCAGGTACCATGATCCATGAGTCCCTGTTTGCCGATACAGGACAGGTCATTAGGGAAAGGCTGATTTATTCGTCACCCCGGCGAAAGCGCCCCGCAGGAAGTGCCCTTGGGGTGCCGGGGTCCAGTTCGTTGATTCTCCTGAATCCGGCTTTCGCCGGAATGACGGATTTGGAATACTTTAGCGTTTCCTTCGCGTTTTCCCATCTAGAGCTTATTGAAGTCGAGGTTTATGCTCAATCAGCCACTGCAAGACCTGGAAGCCTGGGTCATCTTCTTCAGCAATGCTGAGCTGCCTATTCTGCGCCAGACGGCACGACGGCTCGAGGAAGCGCGCCAGAACATCGACAAGGTCAGCGGCCGTGATATCGCCAGTATTGTCCTGCAAGATCCGCTCATGGCCGTTCGTGTACTGGCCTACATTCAGCCTTTCAGCGGCAAGCATCTGCACTCCGACATCACGACCATCGCCAATGCAGTCATGATGCTCGGCATCGAACCCTTCTTCAACAGCATTGGAACGCCGGTCACCATCGAGGTCATGCTGAAGAGCGAACCACAGGCTCTGCTTGGTTTATTGCAGGTTATCCGTCGCGTTCAGCGGGCCTCGAAATATGCTCACGACTGGGCGTTCGAGCGTCACGACATGAACGTCGAGGAAGTCGCCATTGCCGCCCTGCTGCACGATCTTGCCGAGATTCTGCTGTGGTGTTTTGCGCCAAAACTCGCCATTGCCATCCGTGACCGGCAGCAAGCCGATAGAACCCTGCGCAGCACGACAGCGCAGGAGCAGGTTCTCGGCATCCGGCTCTTTGACCTGCAACTCGCACTGTGCAGCACCTGGCACCTCCCCGAGTTGCTCAAGACCCTGATGGACGATGCCAATGCTCACCTGCCGCGCGTACAGAACGTGAGTCTGGCGGTCAACCTCGCCCGCCACTCGACCAGCGACTGGTATGATGCAGCGCTACCGGATGACTTCGACGCCATCGAGAAGCTGCTGCATATCAGCCGTGAAACGCTGCTCAGACGCCTGGACGTTCCGGAGGAAGCCATCCCGACCTACCTTGAAGCAGGCAACGAGACTGACGGAGAAAGGCAGGGCCCGGAATAATCCTGTAACATCCGAAACCCTCATCTTCAACCACACCTTCCTGCCAATGCATCTTCGTTGTTGTCTGCTGCTCCTTGTTGCCTTGTCGGGCTGTGCAGGCAAGCCACCTATCCCGGCGCCCCTTACGCCCAAAACCGTGAAAATCGGCCTGGCGCTGGGTGGCGGAGCTGCACGCGGCTTTGCCCATATCGGCGTGATCAAGGTGCTTGAAGCGCAGGGCATCGTTCCCGACATCGTCGTCGGTACCAGTGCCGGCGCAGTAGTCGGTGCGCTCTACGCGGCCGGCAACAGCGGTTTCGAATTGCAGAAGCTGGCGCACACCCTTGATGAATCGAAGATCAGCGACTGGTCGGTACCGGATCGCGGCGTTCTCAAGGGAGAAGCCCTGCAGCAGTTCGTCAATGAGGCGGTTGCGCAACGTCCGCTGGAAAGTCTGAAAAAGTCCTTTGCCGTCGTAGCCACCGATCTTCACAGCGGCGAGAGCATTCTCTTCCGCACCGGCAACACCGGCATGGCCGTGCGCGCCTCGGCGACCGTCCCGGGTGTTTTCAGGCCGGTCACCATCAATGGCCGCGAATACGTCGATGGCGGCCTGTCGAGCCTGATTCCGGTACACAGCGTCCGGCAGATGGGTGCCGACGTGGTGATCGCTGTCGACATCTCGGCGCGTCCCGGCAACCAGCCCGTTCGCGGCACGCTCGACATCCTTCTGCAAACCTTCACGATCATGGGGCAGAACCTCGCCCGCCACGAACTCATGGAAGCGGACGTAATCATTCGCCCGCAAGTCGGCGCTGTCGGGGCGACCGATTTTCTGGCCCGCTACGACGCCATTCTTGAAGGCGAAAAAGCCGCTCAGGCGGCGTTGCCGCGCCTTCGCGAAGTCCTTAGAAAAGCCTCTGGAGGCTGATCACGGCGGTGTCTGAACCCATCCTGCTGCCGGGTCCAGTCATGCCCGGCCAGGGCGCTTAGCCCTCCAGTACCGCCCAGCGCTCCAGCAACGACATCAACTCCTCGTCGATTTCGTTCAGACGCAGCGAAATCTGCTGCGCTTCCTGCGGCCCGGCCTGATAGAGCGTCGGATCCTGCATGCGCTGGCTGACCATTTTCTGCTCCAGCTCCAGCGTCGCGATCCGTTCGGGCAGTTCGGCCAGTTCCCGCATTTCCTTGTAACTCAGCTTGCGGCTGCCGTCGGCCTTGAGCCTGGACACCTGCACCTGCGCCGAGGTGTCCGCTTCCGCACGTTTCGCTGCTGCCGGCAGCGTTTCTTCGGCGCGCCGTCTGGCCTGATAATCCGCCCAGTCCTGATAACCGCCGGCGTATTCGTGCCAGAAGCCGTCGCCTTCGGCGGCGATAGTCTGCGTCACCACATTATCGAGAAACGCCCGATCATGGCTGACCAGAAACAGCGTTCCCGAGTAGTCCTGCAACAACTGCTCAAGCAATTCCAGCGTCTCGATGTCAAGGTCGTTGGTCGGCTCGTCGAGCACCAGTACATTGGCCGGACGGGCAAACAGGCGCGCCAGCAGCAGGCGGTTGCGCTCGCCGCCGGACAGTGACTTCACCGGCGAGCGCGCGCGTTGCGGGGCAAAGAGAAAGTCGCCGAGATAGCCGATCACATGCTTTTTCTCGTTGCCGATCTCGACGTAATCCGAGCCCGGCGAGATGACATCGACCAGCGCGGCTTCCTCGTCGAGCTGGGTGCGGAACTGGTCGAAATAGGCCACCTGGATTTTGGTGCCCAGCCGCACGCTTCCCGTATCCGGTGCCAGTTCGCCCAGAATGAGACGCAGCAGCGTCGTCTTGCCCGCACCGTTCGGACCGATCAGGCCGATCTTGTCGCCACGCAGCAAACGGCAGGAAAAGTCGCGCACGACATGGTTCTCGCCGAAACTCTTGCACACCCCTTCAAGTTCAGCCACCAGCTTGCCGCTCCTGTCGCCCGAATCGAGCGCCAGTTCCACCTTGCCCTGCCGCTCACGCCGCGCCGCACGATCTCGCCGCAGTTGCTCAAGACGCAGCACCCGGCCTTCGTTGCGCGTGCGCCGCGCCTCGACGCCCTTGCGAATCCACACTTCTTCCTGCGCCAGAAACTTGTCGAACTTGGCATTCTGGATCGCCTCGTCGTGCAGGATCTGCTCCTTCCTGGCCTGATACCCGCTGAAGCTGCCGGGGCATGAAAGCAGCCGACCGCGATCAAGTTCGACGATGCGCGTAGCCACGCGATCCAGGAAACGCCGGTCATGGGTGATGAACACCATGGCCACGCCGGACGAAATCAGCATCTCTTCCAGCCATTCGATGGCCCCGATGTCCAGATGGTTGGTCGGCTCGTCGAGCAGCAGCATTTCCGGCGAGATGGCCAGCGCCTGCGCCAGTGCCAGACGCTTCTTCTGTCCGCCGGAAAGCGTGCCGACGCGTGCATCGGGATCGAGCGTAAAGCGCTGGATGACCCGTTCAGCCTGCGTTTCGAACGACCACGCCTGGCGTGCTTCCAGTTCGCCCTGCAAGTGATGCAGGCGCTCAAGCAGCGTCTCGTGATCAGCCAAATCCTCAGCCATCGCATGCGCAACGGCGTGATACTCGGCCAGCAGTGCGGAGACTTCCCCCATGCCGGCGACCACCGCCTCGAATACAGTGAGCTCGGGGTCAAACAGTGGCTCCTGCGACACATAACCCATGCGCAGGCCCGACTGCCGCCACACCGTGCCATCGTCGATCGCCCCCTGCCCGGCCAGCGCACGCAGCAGCGACGACTTGCCGGTGCCATTGCGCCCGATCAGTGCGACCCGTTCACCCGGATCAAGCTGGAAATCGGCATGGTCGAGAAGTGGCACATGGCCATAGGCGAGCGAAGCATCGGACAGAATCAGGTGCGGCATGAAGGCAGTTTACTTTCCGGAGGACGAAGACAGTTGCTTGAGGTCGGCAATGATTTCTGCTGAGTGTTTCGAGGTATCGACCTTGAGGTAGGTTTTCGCAATTTTACCCTGTGCGTCGATCAGAAAGGTGTAACGACGTGCCAGACGAATGACCATCCAGTCGGAGAAAGCGCCATAGCGCCTGGCCACTGCACCCTCCTTGTCGGCCAGCAGCGGAAACGGCAGATGATATTTCAGGGCAAATTCGGCATTCGATGCCGCTTCGGCAATGGTCACGCCGACGATCTGCGCACCCAAAGCCGTAAGCTGTGCCATGTCGTCGCGAAAACTGCAGGCCTCTTCCGTGCAGCCCGGTGTATCGTTCCTGGGATAGAAATACAGCACCAGCCATTTGCCACGCAGGCTATCGAGCGAGACCTCGCGCCCGTTCTGGTCGGGCAGCAAAAAGCCCGGTGCCATGCTGCCGACCGCCGGCACCTCGTCGGCCCATGCCGCGTTGATCGGCACTAAAAACGTAAAAAAACGCAGCACCATCCAGATCCGCTTGAACATCATCATTCTCCAAAACAGGGAAACCCAGAAAATCGTCACCTACGCGCCGGGCACAAAGCGGACGGAATGTAACGCCGCCGACCAGTCACGGAATGATAGGCAAGCAAACGAATACAAAGTTTCCGCGCCGACCGACGCACTCGTAGGTCAGGCAAGGTAATCGAAACGGCAGCGTGCACCACAATGATTGATCCGGCTTGCCGGAAGGAAATCTGGCAGCTCACTGCCGCCTCGCGTAAAATACGCCCCGATCTCCTCGTAGCATAATGGATAGTGCACGCGCCTCCTAAGCGTGAGATATGGGTTCGATTCCCGTCGAGGAGGCCAAATAAGGTTCCACAATAATCCGGCAATATCCTTCAAACCTGCGTAATTGCAGGTTTTTTATTGCCTGTTTAATCCGCATCGGTTTAACAACATCCAACGACATGCGAAAAAAAGCAGAGGTAACTTGGGGGGTAGTCGGAAATACTGAAATCTAGCGACCCCTTAAATCTCAGCAAATCGTTATATAGCGCAGCTTTCAGAGAATTGCTGCCATCAGGAATCGAACCCGTACCAGCTTTTGCGCTTCAAACTGAAGAACCTCAAGGGTGGAGGATCTATAGCACGTCGAACGAGATCAGCAAGGCAATGAACTTACCCGGTGCGTGTGGCGAACTGAAGAATCAGTTTGTCGTCGTTTGCAGGTACAACCTGAATGCTTGCTTTCTGTAAATCATCCCGAATTTCTTCGAAGGCTCCGAACTGTTTGGTGCTCGGAGGCGGCGCGGTGATCGGAAACAGCACGTCATCCGGCAAGGCGTTGCGCTTGCGCAGGCGACGTACCTTATCGACCCACTGGCCTCCGTGCGTCAATATCTTCGTGGAGTCGCCCTGATCCAGGTACAGAGGTTTGATGATGCGTTCTGCCTTGCCATCGGCCATGTGGACAAAGGGGAAGTTGACCGCAAAATCGTCATTGCCAATTTTTTCTTGCCGATAGTTGTTCCCGACCTTGGCATGAAACAGGAGTTTGCGCACAGTGCTTTCGAGCAGGCGTTCCTGATATTCCTTGGTGACGAAATTACGCTCGACGTAATGGTCGTAAAGTGCATCCAGTTTTGCTTTGGGTTCGTCCGCAAGGGCAATTCGCTGTTCGTCGAATTGGAGCATTGCTTCTCGTGGCCTGACCAGTTCGGCAAACAGATTCCGTGCCAAGGTCAGGTCAATTTCCCGTTTCCGTCCATCCAAGGCCATCCGGCGAAGATTGGTAGAAAACCGCTCAAGTTCTTCCTTGAACAATTCTTTGCCATTCAGGTAAATCTTGTAGTCAAGCTGGTGGAAGAACTGAGTAATGCGCCCATAGCGCTTCAGCAGTCGGAATCCGAAAAAGCGGGCCTCGGGTGCCATCAAAACAACACCCACATTGGCAAACTCGCCCGTTTCCACAAACGGGCGAAAGCGCAACAACGCGTATTGGCAGGCTAACTTTTTCACGGTGTATTCCAGAAATCTTCCCGATGGCAACGCTCCAGGCACGAAGCAATTTCACCCCAGGTTACATTGGCAGGCACTCCCTCGTCGACGTACCACCACGAATCAGGGATGGTAGCACGGATATCTTCCAGGCCAGAAAGAGCAATTGCCAACCGTTCACCATATCTACGGCGTTCGACGTGATCACTGAAGACCTGGTTCCAGTAATCGGCGAAAACGTGTGATTCAATAAAGCGGGCCGCATCAAAGCCTGGATCAAACGCCTGGTTGTGGTCGATGACCGCCACCTCGTCAGAACGCACGTCCCACAGAAGATTCGGATTCCCCCCGAGCTCGGTCAGGTGGCGATCTTCATTGTGCACCCACCAATCAAAAACCAGGATATCCATTGCGACCTCCGGGGGAACAAGGTCGCGTGTCGTGACGCTCAATTCGTCGGCATGCGGAATTTGGCGCGAGGCAAAAACGATGCCAGACCCAAGCTGGCCAATGTCAGCGCGGACCTGTATTTCGACCAGTTCAACCGGAACATCAGCCAGTACATAGTCGGCTATTGGCAAACCAAACGCCGTGGCCAGTTGCGCCGATACCCATTCGCAAATCTGGCTGCGTCTGCCGGCGCCGATTCCTTTGACGAAGTAGACCGCACCATCATCCCCTTGGCAAATAAAGGGCTTGGTGACGCCCTGCTTCGCACGCCCCTGGATTTCTTCGATGATGACGGTTTCCATGACCGGGTGCTTTCTTCTGTCGAATGGCTATTGTAGGGCCGTCGCAATCGCCCGAAAACTCTCCAGCCCCGCCTCCAGGTTGTCAATGATCTCCCCGGCCAGCACATCTGGTTCCGGCAGGTTATCAAGATCAGAAAGGCTTTTATCCTTCAGCCAGAAAATGTCCAGACTGGTCTTGTCGCGCGCCACGATCTGCTCGTAGGTGTACTTGCGCCAGCGGCCTTCGGTATTGGTTTGCTCATCCCACGTTTCCTTGCGCTCGAAGCGGTTCTGCGGGTTGTAGCTGGCGATGAATTCCTGCAAATCCTCGAAGCGTAGCGGCTTCTTCTTCAGGGTGTGGTGAATGTTGGTGCGGTAGTCGTAGAACCAGATTTCTTTCGTCCACGGCGCCTTGCTGGCGGCGTGGTTGTCGAAGAACAGCACGTTGCGTAGAACCAGATTTCTTTCGTCCACGGCGCCTTGCTGGCGGCGTGGTTGTCGAAGAACAGCACGTTGGCCTTGACGCCGTTGGCGTAGAAGATGCCGGTGGGCAGGCGCAGTATGGTGTGCAGGTCGGTGTTTTCCATCAGCTTCTTGCGCACCGTTTCGCCGGCACCGCCTTCGAACAGCACGTTATCCGGCACCACCACGGCGGCACGTCCGGTGCTCTTGAGCAGGGTGCGGATGTGCTGGACGAAGTTGAGCTGCTTGTTTGACGTAGTGGCCCAGAAGTCCTGGCGGTTGTAGGTCAGATCGTCCCTTTCCTGCTCGCATTCATCGTTGGTAAAACTCATCGAGCTCTTCTTGCCGAAGGGCGGATTGGCCAGCACGTAGTCGTAGGTTTTGGGCGAACTGGCCACCAGTGCATCATTGGGTGAGATCATGCTGTCACCGTCGATTTCGCCGATGTTGTGCAGGAACATGTTCATCAGGGCGAGGCGGCGGGTGCCGGCGACGATCTCGTTGCCGTAGAAGGTTTCGTGCTTGAGAAACGCCTTCTGTGGCTTGTCCATCGCATGCGCCGCGATGAGGAAATCGTAAGCCGCGAGGAAGAAGCCACCGGTGCCGCAGGCGGGGTCGGCAATCGTCTTGTTGGGCTCGGGGCGAACGCATTCGACCATGGCACGAATCAGGGCGCGCGGCGTGAAGTATTGGCCGGCGCCGGACTTGGTGTCTTCGGCGTTGCGTTCGAGCAGGCCTTCGTAGATGTCGCCCTTCACATCGGCGCCCATGGTTACCCACTGCGTTTCTGCGTTCGAGCAGGCCTTCGTAGATGTCGCCCTTCACATCGGCGCCCATGGTTACCCACTGCGTTTCATCAACCATGTCGATCAGGCGATAGAGCTTGGCCGGGTCCTGAATCTTGTTCTGTGCCTTGGTGAAGATTGAACCGAGCATGCCCGGCTTGTTGCCCAGCTCGCGCAGCAGGGTCACGTAATGCACTTCCAGTTCGGCGCCGCGCTTGGCCTTGAGGCTGGGCCAGTTATATTCGGCGGGAATGCCGACCTTGCGACTGTACGGCGGCTGGCTGTATTCATCCGCCATCTTGAGGAAGATCAGATAGGTGAGTTGTTCGAGATAGTCACCATAACTGACGCCGTCGTCGCGCAACGTGGTGCAGAAACTCCAGACCTTGGAAACGATGGATGCGGTGGCGTTCATTTACGGGCTTTCTTGCTGATGGGCTGGGCCGATTTGTCGGCCTTGATGCGGGCGAGGAGTGCCGATGCGGGTTCGTCGGTCGGGTCTTGCGGGACCAGTTGGCCGGAGAAGGCTTTCTTCAGGATGGACTGGCGCAGGGCTTCGGCTTGTTGCAGGGAATCAGTGATGGTTTTATCGAGTTGGTCAATTACAGACATCTTGTCATCGACAACACCGATGACCTCCTCTTGTTCGGCCAAAGAACAAATTGCAAACACGATATTTACCATCCGAGTTAGCCCCAAGTCCTGATTGCCGACACCGTGGGTAAACTTCTGGGACTGTGTATAACAGAACGAAGAATTTAGAGCGTGCTGCAAATAAAAAGGCTTTACTGCTGAGGTCAATTTCAAGACCGCGACATGTACCCACACGTTAAAGTCGACGTCATAGGTATTTACCCGGGCAATTCCAGTGGTCCCGCCTTTTGTGTATAAGAGGTCACCAACCTCAGGTTTACATCGTCTGGATAGCTCTTCGTGAAGCTTCCTTGAAATGAATTTCGCCGTAGTGAAATCCACACCATCAGGCCGAACGTTTCCGCCAGAAATGAATGGAATCCCTTCATCAGCGTACTTCGGGCTGAAATGTGGCCCGTCTTTGACTGACCAAGTCAATTCTCCTAACTTAACCCACTTCCACCCCATAGGCAGCACAGGTAGGTCAGCCAGTTCTTCGGCTGTCAGCGGTGCCAGTGGCTTCGGTGCCTTTGGTTTACTGCCGGGCTTGCCGGCGGCTTCCCAATCAGCGACCTGTTGCCGGTAGCGTCGCTCGCGTTCCTTCTGGATACGCTTGAGCAAGGCGTCGGCGGATTCGAGTTTGTCCGGGTTGTCAGCGCGCCATTGGGCGGTAAGCTTGCCCTCGAAGGCATGTTTGAGCAGAGACTGGCGATAGACCTTGAGCTGCGCCTGGGCGGTCTTCAGGTTTTCGATTCCTTTATCCAGCTCGGAAAACAGTTCCTCGATTTTGACTACGATACGGTGCTGATCAGCAAGAGGCGGGATCGGGATTTCAATGCCAAGATAATCGTCGAACTTGAGGTTCCGTAGATTGTTACTTCCTGCTTGGTAGGCTCTAATATCGCCGCTTTTGTAAAAGAACTGCAGGAATAAATTCAGATAACACGAATCTATTTCTCCGGAAGGACGAAACAGCCGTAAAAAATTGGTACAGATTTTAGGTAAGTTAGGGGAATGGGATAGCGAGATCTTGTCAATCAGGACTGTTCGGCCAACAGGCTGGTCAGGGCCTCCGCCCGAAATCTCAACAAGAATGTCACCGATGCGAAGTGCCCGGCTGGCCAGACTTGTTTTTTTGACCTTGCGCAGGGACGCAGTTCTTCCCCTGTCTTCGTTCCAGTTGCGGAATTCGGAGCCTCGGATGCAGAGCGCTGCGGTGTAGTCAGCTGAGTCAAATTCCGGGTCTTTCCCCCAATCACCGCCAAGAGTCAGTGTTGCCAATACTTCTAGAGCTGTGTTTTCCCAAGCTTCTGGTTTTCGCAACTTCATCACGCCACCAGCACTTCATTCAACTCATCAAGCAGCGTGTCCATCTTCGCACCAAATAGCTGATACATTTTCCCAAGCCCGCCTTGCCCATCGAAGGGCGACATTTCAAGATCGTCGCGCTCGATGTGAAATGAGTTGGCGACGTGGTCGCGAATCATACGCAACCAGTCCATTTGTTCTTCATTAAATTTTTCACTGCCGCCGGAGTGGTGCTTCATCACCCAGTTCTGGAAGTTGCGGCGGACGGTGTCGTCGAAGGTGGCGAGCTTTTCATCCATGCCGCAGACGCGGCGAATCAGCGCCACGAGTGCTGTTAGTTCGCTGATCGGTTGCTCGCCCTTGTAGTCGTCCAACTGGCGGTAGGCTTGCCACACACGCATGGGCGCGAGCTTGGGTTTGTCGGCCTTCAGCTTGTCCAGCACCTGACGGATCAGATTGAAACTGAGTTCGCGCCGACGGTAGGGCTGACTAAAAAAGATGGTCAGCGCGGTGATGTTGTCCTGATTCGCTTTCAGGTAGTCGGCAAACTCATTGGTGAGGGCTTGGGCGTTGTTGGCCGCGTCCTTGTCCCACTCGGCGCGCAGGACGGTATCGAGGTTGTCGTGGTCGAGGGTTTGTTCCTTGTCGCGGCGTATGGCGTCGATGAGTTCAACCAGTTCGCCGTTGAAGACAGTGGCAGCCGCTTTGACCAACTGTTCCTGTGCCTGTTGGCGCTTGGTGTCGCCGGGGTCGCTGCCTATCGGCAGGCCGGCAAGTTCCAGTGCCCTGGCTTCGATGTTGTCGGCGTCGATGGCGCCGAATAGCTGGCCGATCATCTGCTTGAGCTCGATGCCGCCGGAGGCGTCACGGATTTGCCGTTGATCGTCGGGGTCGAGCTGCTTGTTGAGTCGGGCCAGACGCCCGGCCAGTGAGGACACAGTATCTTCGTCGGTGGCGCCCATCATCACGGCCATGGCCAAATCCTTGAGCGGCACAGTGGGCTTGGTGATGAGCGGCTGACTGGCGGTCTTGAGCGACTTGGTGACCCCGATGGCGTCGACGATGACGTAGTGGGTTTTGGCGCTGACGGCAGAAGGGGTGACTTTTCTCAGCTCGTCCATATCCAGCGTGCGGGTGCCGCGCCCTTTCATCTGCTCAAAATAGTTGCGGCTTTTCACGTCGCGCATGAAGAGCAGGCATTCCAGCGGTTTGACGTCGGTGCCGGTAGCAATCATGTCCACGGTGACGGCAATGCGCGGGTAGTAGTCGTTGCGGAACTGGGCCAGGACGGACTTGGGGTCTTCTTCGGTCTTGTAGGTGAGCTTCTTGCAGAAGGCGTTGCCTTCACCGAATTCCTCACGCACGGTCTGGATGATGTCATCGGCGTGGCTATCGGTCTTGGCGAAAATCAGGGTCTTGGGCACTTCCTTGCGACCGGGAAAAATCTCGGGCCACTTGTTGCGGAAGGTGCGGATGACGGTACGAATCTGGTCCGGGTTGACGATGTTGCGGTCAAGTTGAGTGGCGGAATAGGTTTCGTCTTCATCCTGCATTTCCCAGCGTTTCTTGCGCGTGAGCTTTTCGCGGCGCTCGACATGCTGCTGGGCGTTGAGTTGCGCGCCGGCCATGGTGATCTGCGTTTCGATGACATAGATTTCGTTGCCGACGTTGACGCCATCGGCGACGGCTTTTTCGTGGCTGTAATCGCTGACCACGTTTTTGTTGAAAAAACCGTAGGTCCGATTGTCCGGTGTGGCGGTAAGGCCAATCAGGCTGGCGTCGAAGTAATCGAGCACCTGCTGCCACAGGTTGTAGATGGAGCGGTGACATTCATCGATGAAGATGAAGTCGAAAAACTCCGGCGGGACTTTTTCGCTATACACCACAGGCATCGGCGCCTTGGGCTGCGCGAGTTCGGCCGGGTTGATCTCTTCGGCGGCGTCATCGAGCGGGGTGTCCTTGAGAATGGAGTACAGCCGCTGAATGGTGCTGATGCAGACCTGACTGTCCTTGGCGACTGATGATGATTTGAGTCGCTGAACGTTGTAGAGCTCAGTGAACTTGCGGTTATCGTCAATAGGCAAATACGACATCATTTCCTGCTCGGCCTGTTCGCCAAGGTTTCGGGTGTCCACCAGAAACAGAATGCGCTTGCCCTGTGCGTACTTGAGCAGGCGATAGATCGAGGTAATGGCCGTGTAGGTCTTGCCAGCGCCGGTCGCCATCTGGATCAGGGCGCGCGGTCGGTCGGCCTTGAAGGATTCCTCCAGGTTGGTGATGGCGACTTCCTGACAATCGCGCAGGCGCAATTCGTGAGCGGGTACATGATTCGGGTTAAGCGCTGGGAGGTGCTGCAAGCGTGCGCGCAGGCTGTCGCCTTGAGCGATCCATTCCTTGATGGTTTCCGGGCGGTGGAAATTGAAGACTTCACGGGAGCGCGGCTTGGGGTCACGGCCATCGGTGAAGCGGGTAATGATGCCGGTGCTCTCGTAGAGGAAGGGCAAGGGTTCCTTGTTGTTAACCCATTTCAGCTTGGCAGCCGCATAACCAACGGTTTGCTCTTCAACTTCAGTGATCTTGTGGCCGAGTTCTTCTTTCTTGGCTTCGATGACGCCGACGGCTTGCTTGTCGACGAACAGGACATAGTCGGCGGGGCCGACATCGGTGTGGTATTCGCGGACGGCAATGCCGAGGCCGGCGCTGAAGTCGATTTTCTTGGCCGATTGAATGACCCAGCCGGCAAGCTTGAGCTGCGCGTCGATGTTGTCGCGTGCTTTTTGTTCAGGCGTCTGGTTTTCGGTCATCGCAGGCTCAACTTTTTTCATTTGAGGCAATGCGGATGATATATGAAGAAGGGATAGAAGGCATAGAAGTCAGATTCAGGGCCCCATCCTATGTATGAAAAGGGGGAGGACTATACCGGGGGTCGAAAATCAGTTGCCCCTCTATCCGGTCGGCCATAAAAAGGAATGCTTATTTACTGCCAACGCCCCATTCAAGCCGTTCTCTGGTGACCGTAGTAGCCCGCGCCGGGCAACCTGGACAGCAACATCCCAATTTCGCGTGACAGCCAACTGAATATTCATAGGATAAAAAGCACGTCACCGGAGGTGACGAACGCCGGGAAACAGGGTGTGTTCTCATTTGGCGGGCGGATCACGTCAAATGAAACACACTCTATGGCATCGAAGAATTCCTCGCAGACGACGGCTTCAAGGCTGACTTGAGGCTCCATCTGTCCGACGCTCCGGCCCTTACCGCCAACTGGCGAAACGCACGCGGCAAATGAAGCGGCTCCGTAGGCCTGCCATGGTACCCTTGTCTATTGGACATCTACAAATGGCATGCCGCGAGATCCGCATGAGCATTGGTTTGCCTGCATGATGTGCTGTAGACAGCCGTATTAATTGCCCTGCAGGCCGGTTCAAACCGGAAGCCCGACCGAATACGAAGAGAAAATACTGCACCGGGCGCGGAGAACTACAATCGTGTTTTCACATGAAACAGGAACCGCCATGACCCCGAACGCCGCCTCTCGTTTCAACCGCCTGACCGGCCTCTACGAACCGTCGGCCATCGTGCAACTTGCGGACGGCCGTTTTCTGGTCGTCGAAGACGAAAAGGATCACCCGTTCAGCCTGGTGTCGCTTGATCGCAATGGGAAGGTGGAGAGCACGCCCCTGACGCCCGGCCTGTTTGAATTCGATGACGGTTTCTGGAAGCTTGACGATCTCGAAGGACTGACGCTAGACCCCACGGGGTGGATTTACACCATCACTTCACAGTCGCTTGACGGCGATGGCGATGCGAAAAAGTCACGGGAAAAGTTGGCCCGTTTCCGTATCAAGGGCGATCGCGTCGTTGATGCCAGCGCGGTCAGGGGCCTGAAACCTGCGCTCCTGGCGGCACATCCAGAGCTGGCTGCAGCGGCCGCGATACGCGACGTCAAATCCGGCGGCGGGCTGAATGTCGAAGCGCTGGAAGCCAGCGCCGACGGTCGCCATCTGTGGGTGGGCTTTCGCGGCCCCTTGCTCGACCAACGGGCGGTTCTCGCCTGCGTCGAGAACCCATCGGGAATCTTCGATGCGGACGAAGCACCGCGCATCGCGGCACGCCTTGAAACGCTCGATCTTGGCGGCCACGGGATACGCGGCATGTCCTACGTTCCGAGCCTGGGTGGTTATCTGGTCGTCGCCGGCCCGGTGGGGCCCGAAGAAGCCGCGTTCCGGCTCTGGTTCTGGAGCAGCGAAACAGGGGCGCCGGCGCGGCGCGTCCATCTCCCCGGGTTGCCGGGTCTCGAACATGCGGAGGGCATCTGCCCGGCTGTTCTCGATGGACAGCAATGCCTGGTCATCGTCAGCGACGACGGCAAGCGGGCTGGCGGGCGTTACGCCCAGTATCTGGTGCTTGATCTGGCCACTGCCGGACTGACGATTGACCCGATTGCCCCGACGAGCTAACGGCGCGGGCGAAACGCCGTCGCGTCAATTGCTGTCTTGACTCAGGGACCACTTCAGTCGTTGCAGAATTAGGCATATCATCTCGACAGGCTGGAAGCTGTGGCGGTACCGCTTCACGGTGCATGGCGCAATGAGAAAAACCGCAGCCTGACGGATTCAGGTCAACGAGGCAATGGAGGGGTCGGCAATGGTCACAAAAAATGCGAGCAAGGCAGCCAAGGATTTGAAAGCGCTGAACAAGAGGTGTAGAGAGCTGATGCGTCTCATCAAGTCGGGCAAAGCCAGCGATGCCGAAGTCAAGGAGTTCTCAGCATTGCCAAGGGAAATCGGACCGGCGCGTGGAAAAACCCTTGACATGATGCTGGCCAGCAGAAACAACTAGGCAGCAGCCTGATGGCATCCGGCAGTGCGGTGCAGACGTGATACTGCGAAAAGCGAACATTAAATAACAAGTTTGTGCCGCCGGGCTCAAAGGAGTAATTACCGGAAACCCCTACCTGACTGGCGTGGCAAGCGGAATATCCGCGTTTGGATTACTGCCCGAGACTGAAAGCGCTACCGGTGAACCTGGAACTTGCACGCACTAATTGAATTCATCCCGGCATCATTCACATGAAATGCCAAAGACTCCAAGCATCAGGAAATGGTTAAACGATACGAGACGACCAACCAAACCAGTACAATCGCAGCCGATACGAAGCGATTTGAAAAATAGGAATCAGAGACGGTAGAAGTTGTTGCTTTGTTCATGGTTTTCTTTTATCAGGTTATTAAAGTTTTGTCATATTGCGAAATCCAATTGCATCTGACGAAACGAATCATACCCACGAATGATCGGCGAGTCTGTTGCGCCTTAGTACATTCCAATCCAAGTATGAGTCTGAGCGATCGTTTTTGAAGTTGAATTATTTATCAAAAAAGGTTTTGTTTTTGGCGGGGTTGTGGG
>JFJP01024561.1_pt1 | contig 30491 bp, 23 predicted proteins | sample 431651 | NCBI WGS metagenome assembly JFJP01 (sample SAMN02602958, study PRJNA72255) | Microbial mat metagenome, whole genome shotgun sequencing project. | biome: fresh water; feature: sink hole; material: water; isolation source: purple microbial (photo- and chemosynthetic) mats found in... | reverse complement strand
CCCCAAACCCCAAACCCCAAACCCCAAACCCCAAACCCCAAACCCCAAACCCCAAACCCCAACGACCGCTGCACAAAAGTGTATAGAAGAAATAAACAAACGCAAAACCGAGTTACCAGCATCCTCCACAAACCAAAACCAGTCGCTATCTTCTTGCCTCTATTTCGCAACCTTCTATTCAAATAAAATTTCGCATCCATTAATTACAATAGGCCAACAAATGAGCGATAACTATGACTTCCTCAAAAGAAGAGTGGCGCCGACACCGCTCGATCGAGATGCTATCGAAAACAACAGACATGAAGAAGAAGTCGACACCGGCAGGCAGCTCGCTGAAGCGGGAGGCATTGCCACCAAGGTAGTTTGTGGTGACCTAGACTGAGATTGAGGGGAGGAAGTAATCGGGTTTTATTAGAATTCTCAGGATCAAAAGACCAGGAGAATCAGCTGATCAGAACATCATCCAACCCACGAAAACAGATTTCACCATCTTCAGCGATTTGAAAACTACCGAAGTCGATGGCACGCAAAATAAGTCTGTCCCTGCAGTGGTAGACTCGCATAACAAAAGAACTTTTTCTCTGGAAAGCCAGCGCAGACGACTGGAGGATTTTTCAATAGCACACCAAGCTCAATATTCAACAACACTACGAAGCAAGCCGACGAGAAAAAACCAGCTGCTTCTCTCTTCTTCAACCAGGTCGCTGTGAAACCGTCTGCTCCTGCCACCGAAGTGAAGTCAGAGATCTCGGTCGCCAGCTCCGATCCGAGTACACTGAGCTGACCAAGAATTCCTCTTTGCGAACAACAGCGGAGTGAAGAAGCCCGAAGAACCGAAACAGCCAGAACCAGAGAAGCCAGCCGAACCTGCACCAAAAGAAACGAACGGACACCACGAAGCGGAGAAGAAGCAAGAGTCCAAGGCAGAGCAGGTGACAGGCAACTTCTTCTCGAGCTTCCCCAAGCCAGCGACCGGCGGCAGCGCTCCGCTTTTCGGAGTCGAGTCGAAGCAGTCTGCAGGACTATTCGCGAACACTCCTGCTGAAGAGAAGAAGCCTGCTGAGGCCAGCTCCCTGTTCGGGAATCTGACCGGAGCTTCGCTGTTTGCCGGCGTGAAGAAGGATGAACCGAGCGGCAGTCTCTTCGGATCGCTCCTGGCCAAGAAGCCGGAAGACCAGCCATCCTCGCTTTTCGGAGACAGCAAACCGGCAGGCGGCAAAAAAGGCCTGTTCGACGGCCTGCTGAACCCGAACCTCAGCAACAACACAGGCTGCGGCAGTCTCTTCGCGAACACCTCGACTCCGCTGGCCGGCGTCTTCAGCAAGACCTCGAGCGACCCCTTGGGCGACGAAGACGAGGAGGCGGTTGAAGGCGACGAGGACGAGGTGCCGGGCCAGGAAGACGTGACGGACCCGACCAAGAGCACCGGCAACTACAAGTACGAGACAGCCTCGACCGAGCTGATCGCGGTACTCTCCCGTGACGCAGAAAAGTGTGACCAACTTCAAAGTGAACCAGACGCCAGGCCTCGGCGCAGGCTACTTCTCGATCGAGAAGGTGCAGGACAAGGCCAGCTGCGTGATCTTCAGGAACGGCGCCAAGGTCATCCTGCACACCAGCTACATCATGCCGAAGCTCTCGCGCGTGGGGCTGCTCAAGAAAGACAAGCAAGACGCGCTCTGGATGGAGACGCTCATTTACGAGACGGTCGACGGCAAGGCCAAACCGACGAAGACCACGGTGAAGACGCAGTTCCAGGACGAGAAGACCGCAGAAGAGGTCAAGAAGCTGTTCGAAACTCTCCTCTAACCCGCGACACCAGCCTAATTAACCTTCCATTTTTAGCAACGGCCTCGGCCTGACCCTGGCCCTGGCGACGCCGCCACAAGCAGCTAAACCGCAGCTGCTGTTTCGCAGGAGAGGGCAGTAGTTAGGGGACAGCCGGCAAAGATCTTAAGTTTATCAGGTTCACTACCGAATCATCGTGCTTTGTTTCCACTCTTATGAGATGTGTGCCGAGGGAAGAGTCGAGTCGAGTCGCGTGTAGAGAAGAGCTTTGGCGCGCGGAAAAAGCTGGGGTCCCGCAGCACACATGTGGTTGATTGTATCTTCGGGTGGACTTCCGAGATCTTCGATTAATTTAATAATCTCAAATCAACAAATGCCCTTCGTTTAAGATTGTATTCACTGGGTATAGCTCGCAGCAGACACCTCTCTCCTCAATGAGACTCGATGTCATAGCTAGGGGTGGTCTTCTAAACAACAACGAATACTTGGTCACAACGAGAAACCTGCTTACAGTTTTTGAAAGCGATGACCACCTTTCTCGTTCGTAGGTCGTGAATAGAGTCTCCCTGGTTCACGTCGCTCGCTCGCAAAACCGCTCCAGAGAAACTCTTGCTGCAGCTGCGTCCGGTGCAGTCCTGCCGCTCCCAAGGCTGCTGCTCGCCCAGGTGCAGAGGCCTGCCCGCTGGTCGCTGGCCGGTTTAATGCTAAGTTCAAATTAACCGGTGGCGATCAGTCGCTGGTTGCGGACGCGAGGAACAAAGGCCTGGAGGGCCCAAGCCTGCGAGTCCAGCAGTGCAAGACTGACGCAAGCAGCGATCCTCGGACAGAGCACTGGAGGCAAGAACCGAAGCAAGGATCACCACACAGCAGCGACTCAAAGGCCAGGCAGCGAGTAGCCTGAGCAGCAGAAGTCCACCCTTCCATCAGATCACCACAAGAAGCACAAATAAAACCTCAAAAGCAACCTCGTCCAAGCGAGCCAAAGCCTCTGCCCAAGTGCAGCGAGCCCAAGACCACATCCGACGAGAGGTGTGCAGTCAGCCGCATAAAGCTAATCGTACTAAAGTCCATAATCAACATTTAGCCAAATGAGCAAAGAGCCGAAAGAGAAGAAAGGCCTCGACGGCAGCGAGCAACAGTCGAAGAAGTACCCGGTGATCGTGGTGGCGGACGACTACGGAGACCAGCTGGCCTCTTTCGAGCCGGGCACTGCGATCGTAGGCCCGAACTGACCCCCAGTGTCTGCAGGAAGTCGCCGGCGCGTGCATCCTGGACTACATCTTGCGGACGGTGAACTGCTCGAAGGTCAGCGAGATATACATCATGACGACGCGGTTCAAGGCCGATATCGAGAGCCACCTGGCCAAGTACCAGGGCACCTACCCGAAGAGAATTCGCCTGATCGTCAACCAGGAGTGCCAGTCTTTCGGCGACTGGCTGCGACTCATCCACTCCGAGAGGCTTATCGAAGACCACTTCGTGGTGATCAAAGGCTCCTGCGTCACCCAGTTCAACCTCACCGCGATGCTCAACCGCTACGAAGAGCTGCAGAAGCTCGACAAGAACATGCTGCTCATGAAAGTCTTCACCAAGAACTCCACGCTCTCCGACCACCGCTCTATCGAGTCCAACAAGTACCTCATCCTCGACCAGACCGACCGCATCTTGTACTACGAAGACATCCAGGGTCCCCAGTTCCGAATCAAAGGTAGCCCCGTCTGAACCCAGAAAGCGACCGAGCCAAGTTCTCCGCTATCAAAGACTTCAACCTCAGGTACGACCTCTTCGACACGACCATCGAAGTCTGCCAGCAGAAAGTGCTGAACTACTACCAAAACGAGTTCGACTACAAAGTACAATCCACTCAGCCAGTCCGAAACGCAATTCCTGCACCAAATACTCCACAGCGAAATAGAATACGAAACCATCCGCGCGTACAAGATCAAGTACAACGAATACGCCTTCGACATCCAGAGCCCCAGCCAGCTGCACAAAGCGAACCTCGACGGCATCCAAGGCTACATCCTCGACATGATCAACTTCGACCCCAGCTCGGCCGGCAAGTACCGAGAACGCTTCATGAAAACAAACGCCATCCACTCGGTCTACTGCAAAGAGTCCAAGCTCGACTACGAAAGCACCATCGGCATGAACTGCATCATCCTCGAACACGTTGAAGTCGGTCCTGGCACCGTCCTCGCGTCTTCCATCATCGGCCGAGCTGCGAAGATCCAGCAGAACTGCCAGATCCAAGGCAGTCTCCTGGCGAAACACAGCAAAGTCCTGAGCTGCTGTTCGATCAAAGACAGCTACATCGGGGAGGGATGCGAAGTGGGCGAGTCGGCCAAGCTCAGCTCGGTGTACCTCGAGGCAGGAGCGAAGGTGGCAGCAGGCCAGAAACTGGAGAACGTGCGGGTGAGCGCAGACGGGTCGAAGAAGCCATACCACGGCAAGCTGCAGTCGAACAAGCAGATCTTGGAGGACGACTCGGACTTCACGTTCGAGGAAGAAGAAGAGATAGAGGTCAAGGAGCTGGACTTCGACCAGGAGGTGGACACGGCGCTGCGCCACGGCCAGTCGAACTCGTACACAATCAAAGACATCATCTTCGAAGTGAACAACCTGAAGCTCACGATGCACAAGAGCCTGCTGCAGACGCTCGTCGCCTCGACGAACTCCATATACCAGAGCCTGGCCGAGGCACTAGTCGAAGCGCAGCCAGCCGAGAAGCTCAAGCTGATCCAGGAGACGCACGACTACTGGAAGCTGCTGCTGGACAAGTTCATGGACGGCGACGAGAACAAACAGAAGTTCCTGGAGACGCTGCTCGGCGTCTGCGAGCGGCTGCCGCAGCTCAAGTTCCCGGTGCTGGTGCAGGTGCTGTACAAGAAAGACATCGTGGACGACGAGGCGATCCTGGCCTGGTTCGAGGGCCTCTCGCAGGAGGGCTCGAGCGGCTTCGAGAAGGCCGTGCAGGAGCAGTGCAGGGTCTTCGTGGACTGGCTCAAGAAGAACAACGAGGAGGCATCGGAGGAAGACGAGAGCGGCGAAGAGGAGAGCGCGGAAATCTCGGCGACTTCGCAGTAGGCGGGAGCTGCAGGTCGGTCCGCTAATTACAGCCACTTTCTTAATTAGAATCTGAGGAGGAAGAGGAGTTGGAGGAGAGGCTCGAGGAGTCGCTCGAAGAGGCCGAGGCTTTGGAGGAGCGCGAGCGTTTGCGCTGGGTCGGCCGCTTCGGCTGCTGCTTCTTGGGCTCCTCGGCGGGTTTGTCCTTTTTGCCTGCGTCAGCCTTCTTCTCTTTCTTCGTGGAGGAGGAGGAGCGGGCGCGCGTCTTGAGCTTCAGCTTTTCCTTCTCGGCTGGCTTGCTCGCTGCGGGCTTCTTCTGCTGCTTCTTCGGGGGAGAGGCTTCTTTGTCTTTCTCCTTGTCTGCTGGCTGTTTGCGGGCGTCCTGCTTCTTCGTTTTCTCGAGGGAGCGAGACCGCTTGCGGGGTTTGGGACTCGAGCTCGGGCTGGAGCTGGAGCCGCTGGACGAGCTGCCTGAAGAAGAGGTGCTGGAGTTGCTGCTGCGGCCTCTCCGCTTCAGCTTCACTTTTTCCGAGGGGTCTGGCTTCGGGTCTGCGGGTTTCTTCGCGGCAGGCTTCGGCTTGTCTGCTGGCTTGTCGCGCTTGGGCACGGTCGGTTCTTTTTTCGCTTCGTTCGATGGTTTCGTGGCTGGTTTGGCCTGGACTGGCTGTTTCTTCGTTTTGGATGAGTGGCTGGAGCTCGAGGATGAAGCTCTGCGCTTGGCCGTCTTTTTGGTTTCGCGTTTGGGCTCCTTCTTCTCTTCAGTAGGCGAACTCGAGCTTCTCCGTCTCTTCTTTTCAGGCAGTTTCTTCTCTTCTGGCTGCTCGGATTTCTTCTTGGTGGCTTCTCTTTTCTTTGGGGAGGCTGAGGAAGTGCGACTCGAAGAGCTGCTCCTCGACCTGTGTCTTTTCTTTTTGGCTGGAGCCTGCCTCGCCGCTTCGTGAGACCTGGACCGCTCTCTGCTCTTGTCTCTCTTGCGCGATTTTTTGGTTTCTGGTTTTTCTTTGAGGCTTGCGGTTTCTGGCTTGTCTGCCTTGGGACTCTTGCGGTCGGTTTGGGGTTTGGGGTTGAGTTTGTGTTTCTTGGAGTCGTCGACTTTGTCTTTGGCTTCTGCTTCTTTGATTTCTTTTCGCTTCGATTCTGGTTTGTCTTTGTCTTGCTCTTTTTTTTGTGGTGGTTGCTGGTGGTCTGGTTTGTCTTTCCTGGGAGCGTCGTGTTTGTGTTTGGATTCGTTCTCCCTTCGCCTGTCTTCTCGTCTGTCTTTGCCGTTCGCTGGTTTCTTGGGTTCTTCTCTCTTGGCGTCTTTGTGTGCGTTGGAGTCTTTTTTGATTCGAACGGGTGAGACTCTGGATTCGGAGGAGCTGGAGCTGGAGTCCGAGTTGCTGCTGTCTGAGTCGTCTGACTCGGACCTGAGCATTTTCATGAGCAGGTCGTTTTCGTCGATGGCCGCCGCGCTGTTGAGGAACTCCATGAGGTGGTTGGTGACAGCTCCGAGTCCGATGAGGCCGAAGAAGTTGATGGCGAAGCGAGTGTTGTTGGGGTGGTCTGTGGGGAAGAGGCCGACGAAGTAGTCTTTCATGTCTGGGTCCTGCACTCTCTCGCAGAAGGCTTTGAGTCCCATGTTCTCCGCGAGCTGAGTGAGCAGGGTCTACGTCTTGGAAGAGGATCTTGAGGAAGATGCGACTGGAGGCGGTCGTGGCTTCTTCGGTGAGCGTGACGCAGCGGAGGACGTGCCAGTCGAGGGCTTCGGTGAGGAGGAGGTGCGCGAAGAGTTTGGCGATGTTGCGGATCTTGTTGGTTTGGAGTCTGTGGATGACGGTGTAGTTTTCGATGAAGAGGTCGAAGAAGTGTTTCTTGTAGAGGTCGTCGATGGCGCAGAAGCGCTGGGCCAGCAGGCCGAAGAACTTGAGGTAGGTGCGTTCCTGGACGCAGCAGTCGACGATCATGCGGCTGAGCTCCGCCTCGTGTCCGCGGCCGATGTTGAGCTTCATGAGTTTGTGGGCGCACTCGTCGTAGTTGACCGAGTTCATGATGATCAGGTAGATGGTTTCGCGCAGCTTGAGCAGGTCGTCTTCGGTGAAGTCGAGGATCTGGGGTTCGGGTTCTTCTTCTACCTGGTCCAGGCCGTTGTTGAACGCTGCGGTTTTGAGCTTGAGGATGTTGTCTTCGCCGAGGATGCTGAGTTTGATCTCTCTCCACTCGTCTTCGGTTTTGTCGAAGAAAGGGTCGAAGCGGAAGACGTTCTGCTGCTCTTCGGCCGTAAACTCTGCGTCGAACTCGAGGTTATGGATGATCTGGTCTTCCTCGTCGACCAAGTCGAGCTCGGGGATGACTCCAGGGTGGTCCTTGAACTTGTTCTTGCGGATGGCGAAGAGGTTCTCGATGCTGTACTGCACTTTGCGGTCGATCTCGCCTTCGTGGAGGATCTGCTTGAAGCGCTCGAAGATGGCGTTGACGCCTGCAGGGCTGAGGTCGGCGAGGACCTGGCCGGCCTCTTTCATGAAGTCGCAGGCGATGTCGACGGAGTCTTCGGTGGGGTCTTCGATGAGGAACATGAGGAGCTGCAGGCCGAAGAGTTCTCCGAGCACTTTTTGGTTGATGAGGTGCGCGAGGAACTTGCAGGTGGCGTTGCAGACGAGTTTGCTGTTTCGCTGGAGCGCTCTGCGGAACTGGAGGATGACTCGGCGGATGATGAGGTTCGCGACGTCGGGGAGCTTGGTGTTGAGGACGGCGACGAGGGCAGCGTAGACATGGGTGAAGTTCGGCGAGGCCATTTGCGCTTTTATTATTGCACGAGCTACGAGTCCGATGCCCCTCATAAGATTTTCGTTGAGCAGTTCGATGATGACGTTTTGGATGTTCGAGACGTTGACCTGGTGAGGCTAGGGTACCTTGTTCACGATCTCGTTGATGGACTTGCGGAGCATCTCCCACTTGATGCGCTGCCGCTGCTCCTCGTTGGTCTCTGCGTCTCGCATGAGCTCTTCCTGCAGCTTGCGGAGCTTGTGCGGCGGGACGTACACGCCGCCAGCGCGGGAAGAGAGCAGGTCGAGCGCGGCGAGTCTGGGGCCGGCTGGTGAGCCGAGGCTACTCTGGGCGGGCTGCTTGTTAGTTGAGGCCTGCGCAGCGACTGCAGCCTGCAGCTCGAGGTCGCGCGCGGTTTGCTGGCGCTCGTTGTACTTGAGCGCGAAGTAGTTGGGGTCTTCCGTCAGGCCGTCGATGAGCTCGCCTTCCTGCGGCAGTGGCTGTGGTTCTGCTTCTGCGTCCTTGTCGCTCATTGATCTCAAAGAGTAATTCGGCGAGCTGTAGGTAACTTAAGGCGATATCGGTTTTTTATTGGCCGAAAGCGGTTCAATTTCTTTACGCAAGCGATTTAATTGTTTAGAGCAGGTCACACAATAAATCATGGAAATCGAGAAAAAGCAAGCGACGATCAACGACTACATCCTGCTGCACACGCTCGGCGAAGGGCTGAACTCAAAGTACCGTCGACTTACCGCAGGGTGATGATGGCGCAGAGCAAGAAAGACGGCAACTACTACGCACTTAAGATCATAAACGAGAATGCCGCGATGGAGGCCAACATGAAGGCCGTGCTCAACGAGAGCAAGATCCTCCAGCAGCTCAACCACCCCAACATCGTGAAGCTCTACGAGCTCTCCGACGACGGCGTCTACACGCTGGCCAACGGACAGACCAAAAAGTACTCCGCGATAACCCAGGGTCCTCTACGCGATCATCCAACTCGCCCAGGGCGGCGAAGTCTTCGACTTCCTCTCGGTCACCGGCCGCTTCAGCGAGCCAGTCGCCCGGTACTACTTCCGCCAGCTGATCGAGGCGCTGGACCACTGCCACTCGAAGGGCTTCGCGCACCGCGACCTCAAGCCGGAGAACCTTCTCTTCGACGCGAACTTCAACCTGCTGCTCGCAGACTTCGGCTTCTCGACGCTGATGGCCGGCAAGGACGGCTCGGGCAAGCTCAAGACCATGCTCGGCACGGACAACTACATGGCGCCGGAGATCCACAGCAAGAACCCCTACATCGGCTCATCGGTCGACCTCTTCGCCGCAGGCATCATCCTCTTCATCTTCCTCACGGGCCACCCGCCCTTCAACCACGCCAAGGCGACCGACTCCTACTACAGCCTCATCTGCATGAACAACCACGAGAAGTTCTGGCACTTCCACTCCCGCAAGAAACCCAACGGACCCGCCTTCTTCTCCGCAGACTTCATGAACCTCATCAACGCGATGCTGGCCTTCGACCCCACCCAGCGGCCGTCCATCGCAGAGATCAAGTCCCACGCCTGGTACCGCGCGGAAGTCCCGAGCCACGAGCAGGTCTTGGCCGAGTTCCAGCAGCGCAAGGCGAAGGTCGAGGAGGAGAACGAAAAGAAGAAGCGGGAAATCGAAGCCCGCAGGCAGCAGCGGCCTGCCCAGGGCGGCGCCGTCTTCCAAGGCATCCAGGCGCGCTTCCGCAGCGGCAACCTGAAGCTCGACGACGAAGGCGAGGGAGACAAGGAGGATGACCTGGCCGAGGTCGACTCGCTGCCCGAAATCAAGCTGCAGCGCGCACTGCCTGCCCTGGCCGCCAGCACCAAGAAGCGCCTCAACAACTACTACTCGGCCTTCGCGCCTGAAGACTTCATCAAGGTCGCCTTCTTGACCGCGCAGAAAAAAGCGAAGAACGTCGAGTTCCTGGCAGACGACGCGAAGGTACGCCCTGCTCACCCAGATCTCCTGCAGAGTGGTCGGCACGAACGACTCGGCCACCGTCGAGCTGAAGTTCTACTCGGACGATGCCGCGACTGTGCTGGAGTTCAGCAAGAAAGACGGCTGCATCTTCGAGTTCGGCAAGTTCGTGGAGACGGTCCGCGCACAGCTCGACAAAATAGAGAAAGACACCTTCGACCGCGACTCCGCTTAATCCTAACTTTTCCTTTGTCAACCCTAGCAAATCATCGCTATTAGAAAGTTGAACGGACTTTTTAATAAAGGAATAACTCATGCCAAAGAATCCACAGACCAAAGACGCCAAGGGCAAGGCCGCGACCACCGCCAAGAAGCTTTCGCAGCCGATCACCAAGCGCTCGCACACCGTGCGCACCAAGCCGCGATTCTACAGGCCGACCACGCAGGTCCAGGAGCGCAGTCCGAAGCTGCTGAGGAACCTGAACGCCTTCAACAAGATCAGCCTGATCTCGAACCCGCACAGCGTCCTCATCCAGCCGCTGAACTCCGACAAAAATATGGCCAAGATGGAGAACGAGAACACCCTGGTCTTCCTGGTGCACCCTCGCGCGAACAAGGTCCAGATCCGCACCGCCTTCAAGAAGCTCTACGAGGCGAAGGTCCGCAGCGTGAACACCCTCATCCGCCCAGACGGCAAGAAGAAAGCCTACATCCGCCTCGCTCCAGGCTCCGAAGCCCTCAAGGTGGCCAGCAAGATCGGCATCCTCTAATTGACCCGCTTAATGCTAATGGCGATTAATAAACATCATGGCTTCCGTCCGTCCCGCAGACCCCGCCTCGCGCAGCTGCAGGCTCCCCCGCAGTCCAGCACCTCGCCAGAAAACCCGCTCGCTCAGCCAGGCGCTCCCCGGACTCCCCAGTCTTCCCGCAGCCACAAACAGCCACCTGCGCAGGTCTGAAGAAGCCGCCTCCAAAAACCACAGGCTAGACAGGGACAGGCCGCAGCTGCTCGACTCTCCCCAGAGACCGGCTGTCCGCTCCTCGGGACGCCTCGGCCGCAGCGACAGCGGACCCAAGCAGCTGCAGCCCCGCAGCCCTGACCCCCAAGGCAGGCCCGAGCAGACCCAGACCCGCAGGCAGCCCCCGGCCGAAGAAGCTTCGCAGATGCTCGTGCCGGTCTTCAGCTCCAGCTGCCAAGACTTCTGTCTGCAGGGCCACTACGACGACGCCAGCGCGAAGCCGCAAGGCAGGCCGGCCCCGCAGCCCGAGAAGTACCGCTACACCGTGAACCACATCGACGACACCGAGAACTACCGCTTCAACGAGTGGACCAGCCCCTACTTCAAACCCACCCCCACCCCCACCTACAACTACTTCGCCTCTTCCCACGAACACCTCGAACCCGCAGAGGCAGGCAACTACCGCTTCCGCAAAGCCCACACGCAGCACCTCCACGACAAGTGGGTCGCCAAGTAGCCCCTCCTCACCAGGCAGCTCAGCGACGCAACAGCCAAACCCCCAGCCCCAGCCAAGCAGCCCTCGAAGCCGACAGAGCCCCCAACGAAAAGACCCCTCAAGAAGAAGCCTCGCCAGCCGAAACCGAAGCTGGACAACTTCGGCTACATCGAACGCAAACACTACCCGACAGACGCCAGCGGCAAGCAGCTGTCGACCATCTTCCGCAGCCGCTACTACTTCGTCCTCAGCGACTCGCAGCCCGCCCCCACGGACCAGCATTTATTCTAACCTCCCTCCACTAATTAATCAGCGAATGTGGAACGTGTTGCTCCCCGTCCTCTTCGTCGTCCTCGGCGTCGTCGGCTACATCCTCTACCAGCAGCGTGCAGAGCAGCTGCAGTACGAAGAGTACAACAGAGAGTATAACCTCACGCCCAAACAGCTGGCCGCCTACAACGGCAAACAACACAAGCGCACCTTCATCGGCGTCAGGGGAGACATCTTCGAAGTCACCGGCTCGCCCTTTTACACAGGCGGCGGCAGCTACTCCGTCTTCGCAGGCACCGACGCCTCGGCCGCCCTGGCCAAAGGCGACCTCAGCGGCGACTGGGTCAACAAGCCGATCGCAGGCCTCGACGAAGAGGAGCTGGCGGCCCTCGAAGACTGGCACCAGCGGTTCCTGGCCAAGTACCGCCGCGTCGGCAAGGTGCTCCCCGAGGCCAGCAGCACCTAGACGAGCTTAATTAACACTTGTAATGAAGAAGAGCTCCACGAAGGACCCCACGACGCTCTCCAGCGAGGTGTTCTCCAGGCAAGAACTCGAGGTGTTCCGGCGCGTCTTCGACAAGCTGGCCAAAGGCGCAGAACGGCTGAACCTGCAGAAGTACGTGCAGCACGTGCGCGAGATGACTCGCCACAAAGAAGAAGGCGTCCTGCAGACCATCGTCGCCGAGCTCGAGCAGGACGGAGAGCAAGAGGTCGACTTCGCAGGCTTCGTGCAGACGCTGGAAGAGAAGGTCGGCAGCCTCGCCAGCTCGAGCGGCCTGCAGCGCGTCTTCACCTTCCTCACGCGCGACCCGCTGAAGAAACGCGTCACCCTCGAAGACCTCCAGCGGACCCGCGCAGAGCTCGGCCTGACCGTGTCCGACAAAGACCTGCAGCGACTGGTGAACTTCGTGACGGTCTCGCACAAAGAACGCACCGACTTCACCTTCGAAGAGTTCGAGCGGTACGCGCTCAAGGCCCGTAACTAATGCCATCGTGTCGTAACGCGGACCTGAATTACTTAGAGGCGGTAGTAGTTATTTGCAGTCCCAGACTTTGATCGAGGAGTCCACGGAGCAGGTCACGCAGACCAGGTACACCGGGTGCGATGCCACGCCGCGCACGAAGTGGTCGTGGGCCGCCTCGATCTTCGAGTGCAGCTTGCCCGTGGCCAGACTCCAGACCTTCAGACTCTTGTCTTCGGAGACCGAGTAGAAGAATTTATTCCCGTGGTGCATCGCGAGGCCGGTGACCCAGCTCGAGTGGGCCTCGATGGTCAGCAGGCAGTTGCCGGTCTGTCCGCTCCAGACCTTTATCGACTTGTCGCGCGAGCCGGACAGCAGGAACTCGAGGCCCAGGTGCTCTTCTTTGGGGCCGCTCGCGCCCTCGGCGAGCTTCTTCTTGGACTTCTCGATGGCCGACAGGTTGTCCTCGAGCGCAGCCTTGCCCTCCGAGTTGAACTTGGCTTCGTGGAGGGTCTTCTTGCCTTCTGCGCTGTTCACGAAGAGCACACACTCGACGACGTGCGCGTGGCCGTAAAGCACGTTCTGGGGAGACTCCTTGTTGTAGTCCCAGAGGATCAGCGAGTTGTCGTCGGAGCAGGACGCGATCTTCGTGCAGGCCTCGTTGAAGACCGCCATGCGCACCCACTTCTCGTGGCCCTTGAAGGTGCGCACGCAGAAGCCCGTGTTCAGCTCCCAAAGCTTCACGGACTCGTCGCGCGAGGCCGAGATCAAGAAGTCTCCCGAGCTCTTCCAGCGGACCGAAGAAACCGAGTGGTCGTGGCCCGTGAAGGTCTTGATGCAGGCCTTGGAGTCGAGGTCCCAGACCTTCACGAGCAGGTCGGAGCTGGCCGACGCGAGGTAGAGGCCGTTGGGGTCGAAGTCGATGTCGTTGATGCGCTCGGTGTGGCCTTTGAGCGAGCCTTCGTACTTGCGCGCCTCGAAGTCCCAGATCTTGATCGACTCGTCTTCCCCGATCGAGGCGACCTGGGTGTACATGGGGTGGATGGCCACGCGGTTCACGCTGCCTTTGTGGCCGGTGAACTTGTGGGCTTCTGGAGCCTTGGGGAACATGTTGTCCATCTCTTCCTTGTTCGCAGTCGTCTTCTTCATCTTCGAGACGCTCTTCAGCTCGTCCTTGATCCGCTCGCTCTCTTTCTCCAGCTCGTTGATCTTCTTCTGCAGCCGAGGAATGGTCACCCACTTCCTCTCGAGGATCCGGTCCGTGGTCGCAGCCTCGCCTTCTTTTTTGGTCAGCTGGTCGGAGCACTCGGCGGCGAAGGTCTGGGCCGTTTTGTCGTAGCCGTACGCAGCCAGGTACTCGTAGATGGCTCTGTTGAGGTCTTCCTTCTCGCGGCCGGACAAGAGCATCGATTAGATTATTTCGTTTTGGAGATGATCCATTGAAACCCGTGCCTGCCGGTGCTTTAATTAGCTCCGTAGCAAGCGTTAGTTACGCTGGACGGCCAGGGGCCTGCCGGTCTGCTTCTCGCCCGCAGGCAGACTCAGCTGCGCGTGTTCTTCCTCGAGCATCGACTCGGAGAAGTGGCCTGCGCGGCCGGGCCGGGGCTTGCCGCAGCAGAGCGCTTCCTCGGGCAGGGCCTTGAGCAGCAGCGCGAGGGGCAGACTCAGCGCGCCGATGAGCGCGCAGACGGCCCAGCCGCGCAGGTCGAGGCCTCGGGGCGCCAGGTTGAAGGCTTTGCCCGCGCAGGTCACGATGAGCACCTGCAGCAGCAGGATGAGCAACCAGATGGCCCCGAACATGCGCGATCGGGTGAGGCCGCGGAAGACGTTGCGCTCGTCGTGCAGCTGGCGGCAGTTCAGGAAGTTGCCCAGCTGCATCATCACGAAGGTGTTGAAGATCGCCGTCGAGTGGCTGTCTGCGTCGACTGCCTCGTCGCGCGCTGCTGAGCCGAGAGTACCTTTGTCCCAGAGAGTGCCTCGGACTTGGCTGAAGAGTCTCGGGCCTTGGCAGACGATGAGAGCGAGGACGGCGAGCTGGAAGAGCGACTGGCCGAGGATGTGTTTGAGCATCTTCTGCGAGACGATGCTGTCGCTCTTGCCGTGGGGCGGACGACGCAGCAGCTCGCGCGCGACAGGCGGTTCAGTGGCCAGCGCGAGCGAGGCGAGGGTGTCCATGATGAGGTTGATCCAGAGCATCTGCACCGCGCTGATGACTGCGTGGTCCAGGCAGAGGCCGCCGAGGAAGGTGCCGACGACAGCGACGACGTTTACGGTCAGCTGGAAGGTGAGGAACTTGCGGATCGAGTCGTAGACGTTCCTGCCGCGGACGACGGCGCTGACGATCGAGCTGAAGTTGTCGTCGGTGATGATGATGGCTGCGGCTTTCTTCGCTAGGTCTGTGCCTGCCAAGCCCATCGCGAAGCCCACGTCTGCCTTGGAGAGCGCAGGAGCGTCGTTCGAGCCGTCTCCGGTGACTGCGACCACGTGGCCGCGCTCCTTCAAGCCGACCACCACGGCGTACTTGTCTTCGGGTCGAGAGCGGGCCAGCACGCTCAGTCCGCCGATGAGTCTGTCGAACTCGCGGCCGTTCTTTATGGTGTCCACCCGCACGCGGCGAGGCAGGTCCGGCAGCCAGCCGGGCTTCGGGTCTGCGGCCTCGCAGGAGTCCGTCTCTTCCTTGAGGTGCGTGTGCGCAGCCTCGGCCAAGCCCGTCTCGCGCGAGCTGCCTCGACTCGCTCCTGGCTTTCTCTTGGGGGTCTTGGCTGGACGAGCAGGCGACTCCGTCCGAGGCTTCTCCGTGTCAAGGTGCGAGTCGCTCTGGGAGTCCGGGACGGGGGTGCTTGGCTGGTGTTTGAGGTCGCAGGGACAGCGCGCCGTCCTGCAGTGCGCGCAGACCACGCCGCCGACCAGCTGCATGAACTCGCGGCCTTCCATGACGCGGCCTGCCGCAGACTCTGCCGGCCCGAGGATGCCGCAGCGACGCGCGACGGCAGCGGCGGTGGCTTTGTTGTCTCCGGTGACCATGCGCACTTTGATGCCTGCCTGCTGGCAGCTCTGGACGGCTTCGAAGACGCCTTCGCGCAGCACGTCGGTGATGCCCAGCAGCGCGAGCAGCGTCAGGCCTTCCGTCTCGATGCCGAAGACGCCGTTGTCGTCGGGGAGAGGCTGCTGGTCCGGGTCGAAGGCGGGCAGGTCGCGGTAGGCCAGCGCGATGACCCGCAGCGCGTCGGCTGCCATGTCGTCTGCTTCTCGCTCGAGTCTGGCCCGGTCTGCGGGGGTGAGCGGAGAGGCCTCGTTCTGGGTCACCGGAGGCCACCTGTCCGAGGCTGTGGAGGTGCGAGCAGCAGCCCAGCAGCAGCTCCGAGGCGCCTTTGGTGTATAGCCGGATGCGGCTGTCGGCAGTCTCGACGACTGTGCTCATGCGCTTGCGGTTCGAAGAGAAAGGGATGCGCTTGAGCACGCGGTGTCCCAGGCGGAGAGCGTCGACCTTCACCCCCGAGTCCGAAAGGTGCTTCAGGAGGGCCAGTTCGGTCTTGGAGCCCCGGTTGCTCGTCTGCTGAGCGAAGGCTACGAGGTCTGCGGAGGAGTTGGCCAGGATGGCTTCGACGAAGAGGTCTGCCGCCTGGACAGGGAGCGACTGGAGGAAGCGAGAGGCGACTCGCGTGTGCGGGTCGAAGAGGTGGAAGGGCTGGTCGCTGACCACGAGGGTGAGGACCATCTCGTTTTGGGTGAGCGTGCCGGTCTTGTCGCAGCAGATGGCGTCTGCTCCGCCCATGGTTTCGCAGGCGTGCAGCTTGCGGACCAGGTTGTTCTCTCTGAGCATCTCTTTGACGGAGTAGGCCAGCGAGAGCGTCACGGCCAGCGGCAGGCCTTCGGGGATGGCCACGACGACCACGGTGATCTGGTCAGCGGGGACTACCGCCACGATGACTGCGCGGACGATGCGGGCCGGGTGCTTGCTCTTGTCCCAGTGCTCTCCCCCGGCCCAGACTCGCAGCAGCAGTCGCAGCAGCAGCGCGAGCAGCGTGAGCACTGCGAAGAAGAGCCCGAACCTGCCGATCTTGTCCGCCAGGTCTTCCAGTTTGAGCTGCAGCGGGGTTTCTGGTGAGCAGAGGCTACTCTCGTCGCCAGCAGCGACCATCGCAGTGATCTTCCCGATGGCCGAGTTGATGCCCACGTTCAGCACCAGGTACCTGCCTTCGCCTGAGACGATCTGGTGAGGCGAGCCTACCTTCGTGCCAGCCAGCAGCACTGGCGAGGCGACTGCGTGCGGGTTTGCCGGCTGCTGGCGGGTTTCTTCTCGCTGCAGGTCTGCGAGACAGCGAAGCAAGACGTCTTTCTTGACCGGTTCGGACTCGCCGGTCATCGAAGATTCGTCTGCCTCGACCTGGTGTGCGTCGACCAGGAAGCCGTCGCCCTGCACTTCCATGCCGCCTGCGAGCAGCACGAGGTCGCCCACGACCAGTTCGTCTGGGTGCAGCGAGAGCCGCTTGCCAGCTCGCATCACCTGGACCGTTCTTTTGCTGTCTTCGATCGAGTAGAGTTCTTGGAAGCGCATGGCTTTGGAGTAGTCGTTCGTGGCTGCGACCAGCGAGCAGACCAGGACTGCGACGAGGATCGCGAAGCCTTCGACCCAGGCTGCTCAGCTCGGCGTACCGACTGCTTTCTCGTCTGTCTGTGCGAAGAGCAGGTTGATGACGATGGAGAGCACTGCGCAGCACATGAGGATGACCAGCGTGGTGTCTCCGAGGGCGGCCACGAACAGGCCCCACCAAGCTGCGTCAGCCGCTGCTACAGGGGGCCGGCTGGCGAGCGGATCTGTTCGACCCGAAGCGTCGCCTGCGCTCCTCGAGCGAGGCCGGCGAGAGGCCCTGCGTCGCGTGGGAGTCGAGCGCTCGGAGCAGCCAGTCCTCGCCGCCCCTGCGCCTGAGGAAGTTGAGGTCTTGGAAGCGCGCGTCTCGCTCTTGCCAGAGCCGGACGACTTCCTGGAAAGCGGCCAGTTCGCCCAGCTGCAGGTGCGTCTCCAGGTGGCTCATCCGAAAGCTCGCAATTAATTACTACTCGTTGCGGTCGCAGACCAGAGCCGCGCCGTTCAGCACCCAGTACGCAGACTTGAACTTGGGGATCGTCGGCATGTACACCACCAAGATGAAGTTCGTGGACTGGCCCGTCGCCGAGAGCGTGCCTGCGCGCTTGACCGTCTTGTACAGAGGCATCGCGTAGTCGGAGTCTTTGGCCACGAAGTTCTCCGTGGGGATGAAGTAGATGATGGGAGCAGGGGCCGACATGACGCCCAGCGGGTTGTCCACCAGCGCGTTGCGGGCGGGCTCGAACCTGCAGGCCTCCATGTAGATGCCGCGGATGTAGCAGCCCTTCTCGGGGCGAGCCGTGATCGCTGCGGCTTCCACGTGCTTGAACTCGAAGTTGAAGCTCAGCTTGTCGATGGCGATCTTCGTGGCCCGCGAGTAGCTCTGCAGCACGGAGGTCAGGAAGCCTTGCGGGAAGTAGAAGGCCGACAGCCAGACGGTCGCAGGCTTGCCGTCCACGTACCAGCCGCGGAAGAAGTCGATGCGGAGCAGCAGGTCCGCGTACCAGCCGGCCAGGTTCTTCAGCGAGGGGTACGCGAGCTTCGTCCAGCTGGGCGGCACCTGGTTGTTGAGGATCGCGAAGTAGGCCTGCTCGAGCTCTTCGGTCATGACCAGCTCGCCCTTGACGGCCTTCTCCAGGTCGCGCACGTAGCTCGCCACGAAGCCGATGAGTCTGTTGAAGCGCTCGACCTCCTGCACGAGACACACGTCGAGGGGGTCGTCGTAGTTCGAGATCTCGGGCACCTGCTGGCCCTCCTTCAAGATCGGCTTGGGGTAGTCGCCCGCCTGCAGCTTCAGGCAGAAGTCGACCACGATCTCGTCCGGAGACTTCTCGCCCTCTTTCTTCTCGGAGTGCTCCACCTTCTCGAGGCTCACGATGGTGTCGATGGCTTTCTTGCTCTCTTTGATCTGGTAAGAGATCTCTGCGTTCGCGTTCATCATGAATGCCGCGCTCGGGTCCAGCTCGGGGTACTCCTTGATGACCGCGATGATGCCTGCCAGGGAGTCTGCTTCGGGCACCGCGTAGATCGGACTGTCCGTCGCGGCGTAGCCCACGGCCAACGCGTCTTCGCGGACGAAGTAGTCCAGCAGCGTGGAGACGGTTCTGCGGTCCCACTCGTCGGTGACTCTGCCGCCGTAGTTGATCTCTGCGGTGAGGTACTTGATGGCGCTGAAGGGGATCTCGGGGTACTTCTGCAGCATGATCTTGAGCATCCGCAGCGTGGTGTCCAGGTCCGAGTCGTTGAAGTCGTAGAGGATGTTGTAGCCGAGCGGGCCGAACTTCCTGCGCTCGAGCACCAGCGCGTGGAAGAGCGCCATGTTGAAGAGCAGCGCCTTGAACTGGCCACGCTTGTGCTCGTCGAGGTCTCTGGTGAGGAAGTCTTCGGGCATCTCGTTGAAGACCTTGAGCATGTTGGCCTTGATGCCTTTGGGCGGCTCGTTCGTGAGCTTCACGCCGTTCTGCAGGATGGTGATCGGGAAGTAGGGCGCAGGCATCGAGGTGAGGATCAGCCGGAACTGCGCGTTGATCGCGTCGGAGAAAAGCGCAGGGGTCTGGCCGGGCTTGGCTTCGAGGCGGTCGTCTTCGTTGTCTTTGGGGTTCAGGATGCGGCAGTCGGCCAGCCGCTCGATGATCAGCTCGAGATCGGGCATGAAGGACTTGGACAGGTGGCAGTTCTGCAGCAGCACGATGTCGCCGAAGTTCTTCGCCTCGAGGATCGCGCGCTTGGCGATATCTTCCTGGCCTGCGTCACCGAAGCCTACCCTGGCCGAGCGAAATGGCGATCATCTTGCGGTTCGCTTCGACGGCGTACCGCTGGAGACTCTGCAGCGGGTCGGAGCCTGGAGACAGCACGAAGATCATGGGCGTCTTGTGGTCGCAGTCGCGGAAGACCTCGCTGAACTTGGCCGCTTCGTTCGCGACGAAGACCTTGCCGAGGACGCGCTCGATCTGGTGAGGCCGAGCGTACGTAGCCGATGATCGAGGTGAGCACGGCGTCCGGCCGGAAGACCTGCACGAGCAGCAGCTTCTGGAAGACGCTCAGCTTGGCGTCCAGGTCGCGCGGCAGGTCTGCTTCGATCGGACTCTGGTTCTTGCTGGCCCAGGCGTCGACCAGCGCGGTGGCCAGGCCCGTGTCTTTCATCATCTGGTCGAGCAGCGACTGCACGGGCTCGCAGAAGCTGCCCAGGTAGAACATGCGGCTCCAGACCTTCTCCTCCAGCGAGACCGCGGGCGGCATCTTGTAGCTCTTGTAGACCGCGCCCAGCGGCACGCCTTTGAGGAAGAGGTCCCACTCCTGCTGGCGGATCTTGCCGAGCTTCTTCTGGATCTTCGCGGCGACCAGGAAGGCGAAGATCTTCTTGTGCTCGTTGAAGAGGCCTCTGCAGACGTTGAGGTAGATGTTCTCGGTGGTCTTCTCGACGAAGACTCCGCAGAGCTCTTTGACGTTGTCGGACTTGGGCACCGCGCGGATGGTGTTCACGAAGAGTCGCGTGACGTACGAGAGCGAGAACTGGTACATGGGGTCGATCTCTGCGAGGTCGCAGATGATGAAGTATAGCAGACTGCCCCGGACGGCGACCGGCCGCAGCTGGTCTCTCGCCTGCAGGATCTGCTTCTGGGAGAACTCGCTCTCTTCGAGCGTCGCCTTCACTTCTTCGGACTGCTTCTTCGAGTTCTCCAGGTTCTGGATCAGCGGGTTGTTCTCGAGGATGTTGCCTTTGGAGTTCTTGAGCTGCAGGAGGATCTGGCTCTCGTTCTCGCGCAGCGCGTTCTTGCCCTGAGCGATCGAGATGATGAGGTTCACCTTCTTCTCTTCTACTTCAGGCATCACTTCGCGGACGACTTCGGCCAGCAGCTGCTCTTCGAGGCCGTCTTCGGTGACGGTGAAGTTGATGATGGAGACGCGGATGAAGAGCTCGGGGAGGAAGTTGGGGTTGGCGATCTTGGTGGTGAAGTAGAGGCGGAAGTCTGGTTCGACGGTGAGTTCGTCGCCGTCTCCGATCTTGAGGTAGCGAGCGTTGCCGCGGAGGGTGAACTGTTTGAGGAGCAGAGGGTCGAGGTAGGGGTTGATGGCTTCGTCTGCGTCTTCGATGAGCAGCGGGATGTTGTTCATGATGGAGGCTTCGACTGTGCGCGCGAGGTTGTTGTTGTCGCTGGCTTTGACGATGTTGAGTTTGGCCTCGCCGTCGGTCTCCATCTTCTTGATCCACTTGGAGGCTTGCAGCTGCGGGTCGATGAGGTAGGGGAAGGACGAGCTGCGCCGGACGAGGATGCCGTTGCAGACCGAGATCTTGTTGGAGGGCAGGCCGAACATGTTCCAGCGGCGGATCTCCGTGATGTCGCCGACGGAGTCTTCGAAGGCGTACTTGGGCGAGGTCTTCAGGGCGAGGCCGTCGAGCACGCGGGTCCACTGGGCGACCATGTCTTCGCGGAAGAGGCCGTCGAAGGGTCCGTGGTAGGCGAGAGAGGCCGAGGAGAGGAAGGCGTCTCCGACGATGAAGACGCGGGACTGCTCGAGGAGCTTCACGGTCTCCTGCCAGCGCACGTGTTCTTCTGCGAGGCCTTTGGTGAGCTTGCCGGAGTTCTCGAGCATCATGTTGTTCTTCTCGAGGTTGCGGTCGAGGTCTTCTTTCTCCTGCACGCTGTTGCGGTACTGGGTCTGCAGCTCGCTCAGCTTGTCGACCACTTCCTTCAGCTCGCGCTCCTTGGCCTCGAGGGCTTCTTTCTGGGCGTTCAGCGCCTTCTCGACTTCCTGCAGTCGCGCCTCCATCTTGCGGACGATTTCGTCGGACTCCTGGGCAGCCATCAGGCCGGTCAGCCACTTGAACAGCGAGACCGTCGCTCGGTTGACCTTCGAGAGGGCGTCTTCGTTGAGTTTGGGGTTCGCCTTGATCTTCTTGTCGACCTGCACGACCATCTCGCGCGTCAGGTCTCGGGGAGCGACTTTCTTGAGGACCTCGAGCAGGTTGCCGTCCATCATGGTGGACTTGAGGCTCTTCTCGTCGAGCGGCCGCTTCATGAAGATGTGGATGCACTCGAAGATGTCTTTGACGTTGGCCTCGATTTTGGCTTTGGGCTTGAGTTCGGCGAGGTCTCCTCGGTCGAGCACGGAGAGCGCTTTGAGGGCTTCTTTGAGGATGGGGACTGCACGCTCGTACTCGGCCTTGACTTCTTTGCGCATCTCTTCTATCTGGTCTGCCTTCATCTGCACGACTGCGCGTTCTTTGTCGACCACGGTGACGCGCTGGTCGACGATTTCTTTGTCGATGGAGAGCTTGCCGATGAGCTCCTGCACCTGCACGTTCTTCACTTCGAGGATCGGCTTCATCCGAGCGATCTCTTCTTTGTAGAACTCGACCTTCTCGCCGGACTCGATGAGCTTGCTCAGGCCGTTGGAGAGCTTGTTGATGTTGTCTTCGATGTTGCCTTTGAGTTCTTTGAGGAGCAGCTTGAATGACTTGATGAGGTCGATGTAGGTTTTGGGAGTGATGTAGACTTTGCGCTTGTGGAACAGGAGGAAGTCTTCGGCGGCTTTGATCGCGATGAGGTGGGTATTCACGCAGGACTGGACGAGTTTGGCAGCCATTTCAGGGTCGATGTTCTGGTCTTTGAAGACTTCTTCGAGGCTTTTGGTGGCGACGGTTTGGAGGGCTTCTTGCGGCCAGGGGTCCAGCCAGTCGATGGTGCAGCAGTTGACGAAGGAGGGGAAGTTGCGGATGCGCGTGCGGAGCGAGTCTCCGATGGGACTCATGGCGAGGATGATGTGCAGCTTGTCTTTGACTCTTTTGGTGAAGAAGACGATCGGCTCTTCTCCGACGACCTTCTGCTTGGCCATCTCTGCCTCGGTGTCTTTGACCAGCTTCTCCATGAGCTCGCGGTTGAGGACGATCTCTCCGGTGTTGATGAGGTTGTTGATGTCTTCGAGGAAGCTCTCGTTGACGATGTGCGTGTCTGTGAGCATGAAGGTGATCTCTTTCCCTTCGATGCCTGCCGGACAGAGCATCTTCTCGAAGACTTCTTTCCTGAAGTCCTCGATGCCGTAGTTGCGGGACGGCTCGATCTGTCGCAGGGAGCAGCCGGCCATTTCGGAGGCGACCATCACGAGGCTCTTTTTGCCGGAGCCGCCGATGCCGATGAGCAGGCCGTGGCCGCCGACTTGTCTGAGGATTCTGTTGAGTCTGCAGAGGTGCTGGATGCTGTCTTCGAAGAGCTCGATGCTGATGGAGGTTTCTGCCATGTAGCCCGAGATGCTCTTGATGATCTTGGGCATGCCGTCGAGGTACTCGAGGTCACGGACGGGGTTGATGAAGTCTCCGAAGAGGAACCTCGAGGCGATGATTTCTTCCTTGGAGAGCGAGAGGCCGGAGTAGGTGCCTGAGAGTCTCGCGAGTGTTTCTGCGAAGTACTCTCTGTCTTTCTCCGTGGCTAGTCGGTCGCAGAAGACGCGCGTGCACTCGTGGACCCAAAGCTTCGCGACGGCGTCGGGGTCCTGGAACTTTTGCGGCCGCATCTTCACGAGTCCCTGGAAGACTTTGGAGACGTCTCTGAGGTTGAAGGTGTAGTGGCTTTTCTTGGGCGTGGGGAGCATCTTGCTGACCATGTCGCTGTAGAGCATGAGCGTGCCGAGGACGAGGTTCTGGTCCATGCTTTTGATCTTGGGCTTGAACTCGAAGCTGCCCATGAAGTTCTTGAGGATCTGGCCGAAGATGCCTTTCATGATCTCGTCGGAGCTGGGGTGGATGTTCAGGATGTGGAAGTGGCGCATGAAGCGGTCTGTGAGCGGCAGGCGGCCGTTGCCTGGTGGCACGGAGGTGGCCACGAGGACCGTCTTCTGCACTTCGCGCCACTGGAGCGCCTGGCGGTCGTAGAAGCCGTTCTGGTCCACCAGCTGCCGCAGCAGCTCGATCGGCGGCTGTGCGCCGTACTGCTCGACCTCGGGCATGTTGATGTCGTCGATGTGGATCACCAGCGTCTTGTCGGGGAACTTGGGCATGAGGCAGTGCACCTTCTCGTAGCCGAACAGCGTCTTCTTGTCGATCCGCAGCACGTTCGTCTTCGAGGTTATCTGCGACTGCACCTGCATCGAAGTCGTCTTCGCGGAGAAAGTGAAGGGCAGCGGAGTGATCAGGCCTTGGTCCGACATCTCCTTCACGATGTTCTGGCAGAGCACCGTCTTGCCTGTGCCTGTGATGCCGCTCAGGTAGATCGGGTACTTCGTCTGGATCGCTCGACGCAGCAGGTATGAAAACCGCTTCGTGTTTATCGTCGGCACCAGGATCTCGGACCAACGCATCGAGGGAGAGTACTCGAACTCCTGCAGCAGCGACTCCCACTTGTACCAGTGGATCTCTTTCTCGCTGAAGTCCAGGTAGCAGTCGAAGAGAGATCCTCGAGGCATGTCGTTCGGGTTGTACAGGTTAGAGACGAACTGGTCCATGCGCATGGTGGAGTGTTCGTCGACGGTGCTCATGAGAGCCCAAGCGGAGGCGAAGACGAAGATCTTGCCGATGATGGCTTGTTCCTGTGCTTTTGTTTCTTCTTCGTCTTCGAGGATGAGTCTGTTTTTGTAGTCGTTGAGCTGGTAGAAGGTTTTGAGTATCTTGACGAAGGAGCTGACGAGGTTGTTGTTGATGGTCTTGAGCGGTTCTTTGTAGTACTTGCGGATGTTGGCGAGGATCTTTTCGAAGAACTGGTCTGCACGGTTGAGGTAGCCTTCTTTGTGGCTGGCAGGCAGCTCGACGTCTGCGGAGAACTCGGTCTCGAGCTGTGTCTTGAGCATCTGCATGTGTCCCAGCAGGTCGGAGTCGAGGAAGACCATGCCGATTCTTGAGACTGTTGCTGGACTCGCCTCGGCCAGGTCCTGCACCTCGAAGAGCACTCGCATGTCGTCGCGCAGCTTGATTCTCTTTCCGTTCGGCAGACAGAGCAGTCTCGAGTCGTCCAGCACCGAGTTGAGGTTCTCGATCCAGTGCGAGTCGACCGGTCCGTCGAAGACTATCCACTTCATCTCTTTCTTCTCTCGCGATGCGAAGTCCGTCATGATCTTCGAAGCCAAGCCGTTAGTGAAGTCGCCGGACTTAGGATTGGTGGCTCCGAAGAGTTCGCCCATGGTGATGGATTTGGGGTTCAAGATCATGCAGTCGATGGGTGCGAAGTCTTCTCTGTTGGGGTCTTCGGCGAGCTTGTTGTAGGTAAGCCTCAGCACTTTCAAGACGGACGACTTGCCGGTCATGGGCGGTCCGAGCAGCATGTTTCCGAACCTGATCTTCATGATCTCGTCGAACTGACAGCACTTTTCGACGAACTTGTCGGAGGCTTGCAGCTTCACTCGAGCGATGTTGTTTTTGAGTTCGGCGAGGAATTCTTGGTTGAGTTTTTTCTCGTGGACAACTTTGGGGAAGAGGTCTTGGACGATGCCTTCGAAGAGCTTGATGTCGACCTCGAGGAACTTGGGGATGTTCGTATCTTTCATGGCTTCGATGAGCAGGAGGTCTTCGTCGAGGTCTGCGTTTGCGCGCTTGAGGTTGCCGGCCATGGAGAGGATGGACTTGACTGCTCGCATGCCGAAGTCGTAGTGTTTCTGCTGGGAGAGCTGTTCGGAGGCGAGTTTGTAGAGCTTGGTCAGTTTGATGGCGAGGGCTTTGGCGTTGAAGAAGCCTTCGGAGAAGAGCAGGATCTCTGCGATGAGCGCGTAGTCGGGTACCATCATGGAGACCGAGCGGAAGAGGACCTTGAGGTTGTCAGGGAGCTCGGTTCTGCCTGCGTACCCGGGGTTCATCGTGGTGAAGATGGAGAGGTTTTTGAAGTGGGTCAGTTCGGAGCTTTCGAGCGGCTGGCCGTCGAAGTAGACGACTTCGTTTTCGCCGGACTCTTTGTTCTTGACGTTGATGGCGAGCGCGTGTCGCATGGCGAGGACCTGCTGAGCGATGACGGAGAGGACCTCGATGTCGATGCGGTTGAACTCGTCGAGACAGAGCCAGCTGCCGGTCTGCATGACGCCCATGAACTGCGTGCTCATCATCGAGACGGTGACCTGTTCGGAGCAGTTGTAGACGATGCACCAGACGCCGAGGTTTTTAGCCAGGTCTTTGACCGACTCGGTCTTGCCGGTGCCTGCGGGGCCGACGGGCGAGCAGCCGAGGTGCAGGTAGAGCGCGGTGGTGATGGTCATCCAGCAGCGGTCGGTGAGGGGCGTGATGGCGAGTTTGGAGGGGATGCCGAGGTACTCGTAGCCGTAGTGCAGCTCGGAGTTGACTTGTCGGACGACGCAGGTGTCGTGGCTGCCTGCCTGGTAGTAGCGTAGCTGCTGCTGCCAGCGGAAGTCTTCCTTGGAGTCCACTTCGTCGTAGAGCATGGACTCGACGATGTCGCGGTAGTGGACGTCTTGCGTGATCAGCGAGTTGATCATGCGACGCTTCTCTTTGGACAGCTTCGAGCGCACCTTGTCGATGACGTCTTTGAGCTCGACGATCATCGAGTCGAGCAGCTGCTCCAGGTCGCCGGCCGGGTCATCGGAGTCCAGACAGGACTCGGTGCTGACGGTCCACTGCAGCGAGTCGGAGATGAGGATGGCTTGCGCGCAGTGGAGGCTGACGACCCAGCCGCCGCGCTGGTCGGGCTTTTCGCGCAGCTCGCGGATCGCTCGCTTGATGAGGTCTTTCATGGTGTTCTGCATGCCCTTCTCGACGCGGTCCATCATGTCGGTTATCGCGTCGTTTTTGGAGACGTTGGTCGAAGCGTCGAAGAGGATCACTTCGCCTTCGGGCGAGACCATGCCGGCCATGCTCTGGTTCGCGTCGAGGTGGATGCGTTTGATCGCTTCGAAGAGCTTGTTGAAGTGCGTCTGGATCTTGTCGAAGTCTTTGGCCTGAGACAAGATCTCGATCAGGTCGTCGTTCGAGATGAAGTAGAAGCGCGGGAAGGCCTTGCGTTTCTTCTCGAGGTAGCTGATCAGCTGCTTCTCCAGGTCTTCGAGCTCGCGGTGGATCTTGTCCAGGTCTTCCAGCATCTTCGGGTCCAGCCGTCGCACCTTGTTCACAACCGTGCGGAAGTTGTCGCCGATCTCTTTGGTGATCTTCGTGAACGGCTTGTGCACGTTGTTCTTGAAAGCCTTCTTCTCGCGCGCCAGCTCTTTGTTGTTCTCCTCGCCGTTGTAGATCGGCTCGAGGTACATCCACATGCGCTGGCAGAAGTAGACTTCGTCGATGAACTGCTGGAAGTAGAGCAGGATCTTCTGTTCTTTCTGGACGGCTTCTTTGATGTTCGTCACGTACTTGTTGGACAGGATGTTCGTGAGGTCCACGAGCACGCTGTCGAGCTTCTTGATCAGCTCGTCGTTGTTTCCCAAGATGATCACATCTTTTTCTCCTTTGTACCCTTCACACTGCAGCTGGTCTGTGCCGAGGAAGAGCTTGATCTTCTCGAGTCTCGTTCTGAGCTCTGCTTCTTTCGCTGCGCGCATCGATATCTCGCCGAACTCGTTCTTGTACTTCATCATGTTCATCCGCTTGACTTCGCTGATGAAGAAGAGGTCGTCTTGATAGTTGAAGTCTGCGAACTCGACCGACCTGTCGTTCTGGAGGATCGACTTTATTTCGAGCCAGTCGCTTTCGGCCAGGGCTTTCGACGAGAGACTCTCCAGGACTGAAGCCAGCGCTTTGTGTTTCTCGAGCTCGTCTTTGTAGTTTTTGAAGGTCTCGTTGCCTTCCAGCTCCTTGAGCAGCACGTTGGTCTTCTTGGTGTTCTGTTCGACCCGCTGTCGGTAGCTCTGGTGGTCCAGGTCCTTCACCGGCTTGTCCTCCATCGACTCGACGAGCGTGTTCCAGTCTCTCTTCATGTTCCAGAAGGTGTGGTAGCAGTGCACTTTCTTCTTGAACTCGATGAGGTCTTCGATGTTGGTGATCTCGAGGTTCAGGGTCAGCTGGTACCGCTGGTACTTGTCTCCTTTGATGACCAGGTTGTCGATCTGTGCTTTGAGCTGGTCCAGGTCATCGCAGAGAGTGGCTGGGTCGCTGTCTATTACGTTGACGCCGAGCTTGTCCATGCTGGCTTCGATGTCTCTGCGTTCGAGTTCGAGGTTGGGTATGAGCGAGGTGAGCTCTTTCTTGAACTTGCCGGTTTCCTGGTCGAGCTTTTCGTCGATGTCATCGATGATCTTCTTGATGGTTTCTTTTTGGACGCGCGAGTTGTTGACTGCGTTTTTGCAGTCTTCAGGGAACTTAAGTTTGTAGGTTTCGTTGATGGGTACTTTGGCGAGGTCTTGGATGATGGAGAACTCCTCCATCGACTGCTCGAACTCTGCCTTGCACTCCTCGAAGACTTTGAGGTGGTCGATGAAGACTTCGATGTCGATGACTTGCCGCGAGAGTTGGGTCTGGATCAGGTTCATCTTCGCGATGAACTCGTTGGAGCGCCTGGTGAGGATGACTGGCAGGTGGTCTTCGATGATTGCGATGGAGTTCATGGCGTACTCCTGGATCTCTTTCTTGAGCACGTCTCGTTCGAACGAGAAGAAGCCGACGTCTAGCTTTTCGACGATCTTCCGCAGCGTGTCGTCGTCCTCGACGAACTGCTCAATCAGTCCGATGATGTAGGAGCCTTCCTGGTTCTCCAGCATGTCGCTGTGGAAGTTGGTGCAGCGGACCACGACGTCGAGGACTTCTTTGAGGTCTTCGGCCGAGACGACGACGTGTTCGAAGAGCTTGCTGAGCAGGTGGAGGACTTTCTCTTTGAGCGAGCCGAAGACTTCGTGGTGCGTCATGATTTGGAGGAGGTCTAGGCTGGACTCTTTGTTTTCTTCGGAGGTGGTTCCGGTGTTGGTGTATTCTTCGAACTCTCTTTGGTTGACGAGCATCTCGTGCTGGTCTGCGATGTAGTGGACTCCTCGGTTGATGGTGTTTTCGAAGCAGCTGAGCAGCCGGTCGATGGAGGGTTCGTAGTGGATGGCTTCGTGTTGGAAGAAGGGTCGGACGACGACGGAGGGGACGAGTCCGCCGTTGTTGCGCGCTTTGATCTGCATGATGTGGTCTGCGGTATCGAAGGTGGTGGCTACTTTGAGCAGCGAGTTGTTGAGCATGCCGATTTTGCTTTCGAGGACCATGTAGTCGACGAGTCGGATGAACTTGGAGAGTCTGTTGCAGTGGATGTTCACCGTGGCTTGCTGCATGTAGGAGATGACCTTGCCCGAGTCGTTGCCTTGGATCAGCGGCTTGTCTTCGTAGTTGTCCGAGCCGTCTCCGTCTCTGTTTTTTATTTTGTTGGCTTCTCTGAAGTGGTTCAGCGAGACCTTCAAGGCTGTGGAGAGCTGCATCTTGATGAGGCCGTTGACGCGCTCTTCGAGTCGGTCTTTTTCGAGGATCTGGTTGCTGTTCATGGCTTCTTCGAAGGCGTCGATTTGCTTGGCCGCGTTCGGCGTGGCGGTTTTGATGTAGTCGTCTGAAGTGGCGATGGCGTAGCAGATCTCTCGGATCTCGAGGAGGGGCTTGCCGAGCTTTTCGTCGGTGAGGAAGAGGTGCGACTGGAGGAAGGCGCGTTTTTTCTTGAAGTTGGTCCTGCGTCGGAGCTTGCGCCAGAGCATGAAGTTTTTCCAGAGCTTGTAGTGGTTGAAGAACTTGATCTGCTTGAGCTTGTTGAACTTCTCGTATTCGATGACCCACTCGTCGAGCGTGACGAAGGTTTCTTCGCCGTCGAGCGTGTGCACCATGCCGCGCGAGCTGATGGTCATGTACTCTTTGGGCAGGGAGCGCTGGCCCCGCTTGGTCTTTTTGCTGAAGGCTTTTTCTTTGTCTTTGAAGTCGACGATTTCCCAGTCGTACGCGTTTCCTTTTTTGAGCATGTAGCAGAACTCGTCTCGCATCTCGGGGTCGCTGCGGATGATCTGGATGAAGTCCAGGGGAGTCAGGTAGTCTTGGCGCGGGTCGCGGACAGGCGCCTCTTCGAAAGGCTCGATGAGCGGCGCGCTCGCGTAGTGCTGGTGCTTGTCTCCGCTGCGGTTCAGGCCGCGCAAGACCGAGGCGTCCAGCAGCGTGGAGTTCGGGTTTTCCAGCGGAAGCTTTTTGTGGATGGCCGAAAGGTCTTTGGTCTGGAAGGAGAGGTGGAACGAGCCGTTCTCGAAGGTGACTGGAGGCAGCTTGTCGGTCCGGGACGATCCGAACTTTCGGTCGATCTTCGGCAAGAGCGTGCTTTTGTACATGGGTTTGTTTCCCTGGGGTCAGGTGGAGACTACTCGTTTGAGGTTCTGCGAGACGTTGACCTCGCGGTAGAGGCGGTCGCGCAGGCTCGAAGAATTGAAACTCTCCGACATAATAACAAAGCTGCAGCCGATTAGACTTGGCTGCAGGCCGGCCGTGTTAGTAATTAATCGGGATGGTCACTGGAGCTGGAACCTCGCCGGCGGAAATCGCGCTGTACGTCCCGAACCTCATCGGTGCGCCTCGCTGACCCAGGCTACGCGCGCTACCTCATGCTGCTGGTCTGCATCGCGACCTTCGAGCTGCCGTACCTCACCATGGTGCTCTACTTCTCGAGTAGGCCGCGCTGACCAGGCTTCGCGCTCGACGGACTCGACGGCGTCATGGCCCGCAGACTGGGACAGAGTAGCCGCTAGTCACGCAGCCTCGAAGTTCGGCGGCTTCCTCGACATGATCACCGACCGAGTGGGCACCATGACCTTCGTGCTGCTGCTCTGCTACTACCGTGTGCCCGAGTCCTTCAGCCTCATCCTCTGGATCATGATGGACGTCACCAGCCACTGGGCCAGGACCGTCAGGTAGACTCGGCTGACCAGCTCGCTGATGGTCGGCACGCACCACAAGGAGGCCAAGAACAGGTTCGCCGTGCTCGACTTCTACTACAACGTGCCCTACGGCATGACGCCTTTCTGCGTCGGCAGCGAGCTCTTCCTCGTCGCGGTCTACTGCAGAGGCCTCGCCAAACAGGAGTTCATCGCGCCGCTCTTCTACCCCCTGCTCTTCCTGCTCTTCTGGGGCAAGTTCATCATCCACGCCTTCCAGCTCGTGGACTCCTGCCTGGTCATCCTCGAAATCGACTCCAAGGACAAGCAGGCTGCTAAGTAACGTTTCTGCGAGACGAGGATGGCTCGCTGGCCAGTCTATACTCTTTTTTGTTTGCGGCTAATCGGGGTTTGGGGTTTGGGGTTTGGGGTTTGGGGTT
>JFJP01012146.1_pt1 | contig 30506 bp, 30 predicted proteins | sample 431651 | NCBI WGS metagenome assembly JFJP01 (sample SAMN02602958, study PRJNA72255) | Microbial mat metagenome, whole genome shotgun sequencing project. | biome: fresh water; feature: sink hole; material: water; isolation source: purple microbial (photo- and chemosynthetic) mats found in... | reverse complement strand
GGCCCTTTTCCGGCAGGTTCACGCCTCTCGGCGGTTTCCCCGCCCCGGGTGCTATCCGACGCCGTGCTCTATGGAGTGCGGACTTTCCTCGGTCCCGACATCGCAGGACCGCGACTGCCCAACCAGCCTGAGTTGATTGCATGATACACGCTGGGAAGGGGTGAGTCAACCTTTGTAACATGTGCCATTACGGGGCTGGAGAGTGAATTATCCTCAAAACGGTTGGAGATTTGGACAAAAGACATTAAAATAGTGTTACTATTCATTCCATTAAGCATTGTCAAAGAGGAAGCATTGTGAGCAATTGGAACGGCAAATTTGTGATTGGTCTCACTGGCAACATAGCCACGGGAAAAAGCGTGGTGCGTCGGATGTTGGAACATCTTGGCGCGTATACCATCGATGCGGATGCGTTAAGCCATCGAGCTTATGCCAGGGGAGCGCCGGGCTATAAACAGGTGGTTGATCATTTTGGAAAATGGTTGGTTAAGAAGGATGGTGAGATTGACCGCAGTAAACTTGGCAATCTTGTCTTCAATAATCCTGATGCCATGTCGCAATTGGAGTCAATTGTTCACCCTTTGGTGCGTCAGGCGACTGAGCTCCTCATAAAACGCTCGATCCAACCCGTCATTGTGATAGAAGCGATCAAACTTCTGGAAGGCGATTTGCGCAATGTGTGCGATTCCATTTGGGTGACGAACGCAATGGAAGATATTCAGGTCGAAAGATTAATGCGCAAACGAGGCATGAGTCATGACCAGGCGGTAAAACGCATCCACATGCAGTCTGCTCAGAGCGCCAAAGTGGCGGTTGCAAATATCGTGATCACAAACACGGGTTCATATGATGCGTTATGGAAACAGGTCAGCGCTGCCTGGAAAGAGATCGTTCCCGGTGCCGGCGGTACCGAATCTGATACCGTCACAATAAAACAATCCGCTGATCAGACACTTGGTGTTTTACAGGTAAAACGCGGCAAACCAAAAAACTCAGCCGCCATTGCAGATTTGATTACCCGTCTAAGTAAAGGCGCGCGCATGATGACTGTAGAAAATGTGATGGAGGCGTTTGGCGAAAAGGCGTACATGCTTCTTGAACTTGACCGGAAAATTGTCGGGCTGGCGGGCTGGCAGGTGGAAAATCTTGTCACACGGACGACCGACATATACCTTGAAGAGGATCTCAACCAGCAAAAGGCGCTTGAAGTCCTGATCAAGGAAGTTGAACGCGCCTCTGCTGAATTGCAAAGTGAGGTATCCTTGATCTTCCCAAAGGAGCAGCTTATTTTGCAGGAACAGATCTGGAGACACCTTGGTTACGAAAAACGTACACCCGAAACATTGGGTGTGCAAGCCTGGCAGGATTCTGCAACCGAATCGATCCCCGCAGGGAAGACACTATTATTTAAGCAATTACGCCAGGATCGAGTCTTGCGCCCCATTTAGGAAATGGGTATCAGGGCATAGGTATATTTGGTTTACCTTGTTCCTGGTTGATATACATGCTCCTGAGTTCCTAATATTGTGACTGAATTTCTCAATAACCTCTTCTTTATATTTCAACGGATCAGTTGGCTGAGCATATTTGATATTTTGCTCGTCACCCTGATCTTCTTTGGCTTGCTATATTCCCTGCGTGACACACAGGCGATGGCGTTATTGCGTGGAATGATCCTGCTTGCAGTGGCGATCATCCTGTTGACCAGTCTGGTGGAACTCCCTGCTTTTTCATGGTTTGCACAGAGTTCCCTGCCCGCTTTGTTACTTTCCATTCCCGTGATCTTTGCGCCTGAGATCCGGCGTGCCTTGGAGCGGTTGGGGCGTGCTGGCACCATTTGGACTGTTTCCATGAAATCAGCCGATATGTCCCTTGGGCAGACCATTCGCGCTGTGGTGAGTGCGGCGGCAAGGTTGTCCGCCCGTCAACATGGTGCATTGATCGTCTTGCAGCGTTTGGACAACCTTGAGGAATACATACAAACCGGTGTGCCGATGAATGCGCGTGTCACACCGGAAATTCTGCTGCAGATCTTTTATCCAAACACACCTTTGCATGATGGAGGTGTGATTATTGTTGGCTCGCAGATTGCAGCGGCTTCATGCGTTATGCCGCTCTCTGCCAGTGGGGTTTTGAACCGCAGCCCCGACCGCCAGATGGGTTTGCGGCATCGTGCGGCATTGGGTACATCTGAAGTCAGCGATGCAATTGCAGTTGTGGTTTCAGAGGAGACCGGTGCCATTTCCATTGCACATGCGGGTAGAATGTTACGTCGCCTTGATCCGGATCGTTTGGAAAATATCCTCATCGCATTTTTTCGTCCGCAAGGCGAGATTCGAAAAAAAAATGTCTTTGAAAGACTGTTTCCTGGCTTGTTTTCACGTAAGGAAGATAAGTAATTTTTTAATACCCACCGTTCTGAAGAAGTGGATAAAGCCTGCTGCAGGATTTATCCATGAAAACAGGTTTGAACCCTCAAACCTGCGGGACGTTAAGTGTCAAAGTGAGTAAAAAATGTTTCGTTGGATTTCTGAAAATTACCGCACATTTCTATGGGCTTTTGCATTATCGATTGCTGTCTGGATCGCCGCTGTTACATCGGCGGACCCGGATGAGACGCGTGCGCTTTCATCGACCGTGCCGGTACAGGTCGTTGGGCAGGATCCAAGCCTTGTTGTGAGCAGTAGAATTCCAACCGAGGTGGAAGTGACGCTTCGTGCGCCCCGCTCGGTCTGGGAAATTATCGATGCAGATCCCCAGATCGTGCAAGCCATATTGGATCTCTCAGGTTTGAGCTCCGGGGAACACAGCCTTGAGCTGCAGATACAAATTGATGCGCGCCCGGTACAGATCGTCTCAGTGTCACCGCACATCATTACTTTTGAGTTGGAGACGTTAGCCACTCAAACTTTCAGGGTAGACTTAAGCCTGACAGGAGAAACAGCAATTGGGTATCAAGTTGGAGAAAACAGCCTTGTGCCGGCAGAAGTTGTCGTTGCAGGTGCCCAATCCCAGGTCGAGAAGGTGGTACGGGCGCGTGTCTCAGTAAATCTTAGCGGCATTCGTGAGAACCTCGATCAAAACTTGCGCGTCGAAGTTCTCGATGAAAACGGTCAAAAAGTGGATGGAGTTACAGTTTCACCTGAATCAATTCAAGTTACCTTGCCAGTGAGCCAGCAAGGTGGTTATCGCGATGTGGCTGTAAAGGTTGTTGTGCTGGGGCGCGTGGCAAGCGGGTATCGACTTACCGATATTTCTGTATTTCCACCGGTTGTAACTGTGTTTGCAGCCAACCCGGAACTGGTGGGTACTTTGCCGGGTGTCGTGGAGACTCAACCATTGGAATTGCAGAGCGCTAAGGAAGATATCAGTACGCGCGTGGCTTTAAACCTGCCCGAAGGAATTTCGATTGTTGGTGAGCAGACTGTATTGATCCAGGCCGGGATTTCGCCCATTGAAAGTAGTGTGACTCTGGCAGGAGAGAAGGTCGAGGTTATCAACATGGGTGAGGGATTAATCGCTCAGGTTTCTCCGGCGACTGTGGATGTGATTGTCTCTGGTCCCCTGCCGTTACTGGATACACTTACCCGTCAGGATGTGCGTGTAACAGTCGATTTGAGCGGTTTGGCGGCTGGTACTTATCAAATCACCGCCAAAGTGGATGTGTTGATCGCAGATGTTGTTGTAGAATCCATATTACCGAATACAATGGAAGTGGTGGTCGTTCTTCTCAGCACGCCTGCAGTAACGCCTACCCCTTAATTTTTACTCATATATAAATTTGGAAAATTGTAAATTATTATGAAACCAATCGTAGCTCTTGTAGGCAGACCGAATGTCGGAAAATCCACACTATTCAATCGCTTTGCGGGCGAACGTCTAGCCATTGTGGATGATGTTGCCGGCACCACACGTGACCGTTTATTTGGCGAAGCTGAATGGAACGGACGGATCTTCAATATTGTTGACACTGGGGGGATTGATCCAACACACGGCGGCAAAGCCCCGCTTTCCATCGGCTCAGCGGATTTTATTGATGATATTCGCAAACAAGCCCAAGTTGCCATCCAGGAGGCGGATGCAGTGCTCTTCGTCAATGACGGCTTGTCAGGGGTTACGGCACCTGACCGTGAAGTCGCAGAGATCCTGCGCCGCTCGCAGAAGAAATTACCAGATGGGACTTATTGGCCGCCGATCTTTGTGGTGGTCAATAAATGCGAATCAAAAGAGCGGCGTGACCAGGCTTCTGAATTCTACGAGTTGGGGCTGGGTGAACCATTTCCCATCTCCGCGATCCACGGCACAAGTACTGGTGACATATTGGATGCTCTCGTTGCCTCCTTCCCTGCTCCGGTTGCTGAGGAGGAAGATGACAGCATTAAGATAGCCATTGTCGGCAAGCCCAATGCAGGTAAATCGAGTTTGCTTAATAAGTTGACCGGCAAGGAGCGGGTGATTGTCAGCCCGATTGCAGGCACAACCCGGGATTCGATTGACACAAAAATTAATTTTGACGGCTTGGATGTCACGTTAATCGACACCGCCGGAATTCGCCGCCGCGGCAGGATCGAACATGGCGTGGAACAATATAGTGTGCTGCGTGCCTTCAAATCCATCGAGCGCGCAGATGTGGCTCTACTGATGATTGATGCAACCACGGGCATTACCTCGCAGGATACGCATATTGCAGGCTTCATTCTTGATGAATGGAAATCATGTGTTGTGCTGGTCAACAAATGGGATGCGATTGAAAAAAATAATGAGACCATGGAGGAATACACCGCAAAGATCAAGCGGGAGTTGAATTTTATGGACTATGTCCCCATTCTCTTCATTTCTTGCAAGACTGGGCAGCGGGTGGAACAGGTGCTTCCCATGGCTTTGCGTGTGCAGGAGGAACGCCTTGCGCGTCTGACCACATCTGCACTCAATGAGATCATTCACAGTGCACAGGACGCCCATCCTCACCCAACTCATGCAGGACGCGCGCTCAAGATGTATTACGGTACACAGGTCCGTTCAGATCCGCCGACCTTCCTGATCTATGTCAACGAGCCGAAGTTGATGCATTTCTCCTATTTGCGCTATCTTGAGAATCAGATCCGGGCACAGTATAGCTTCCTCGGTACGCCGATCCGTATTGTTACAAAGGGGAGAAGCGAGTAAGTACTACAGGCTCTGCCACAAGGCAGAGCCTGTTCTTTTTTAGGCTATGGAACTGCGATAACCTGGCGTGGCTTTTAATTTATTGTCAAAGGTGAATTCCTGTGCTCGGGTGGGTGCTGCCAGAGAGATTGCTGACACAAGGAGTGTTCACCTAATTCTTCAAAATAATTATCGGGGCGGAATCAAATGTAGGTACGATCTACATAAAAAAAGATGACATCCATCAATGGCCAAAATTCGGGACTTCTGAAATAATAAGGCATACCTTATAATAAAAAACAGGTAATCCTTATGAATATCCAACCATTAAGCGAAAGTACCGAAATGTATCTCAAGGCGATGGCGGAATTGAGCGACCACGAAGTTGTGGCAATTGCCCGGCTTGCAGAGCACTTGAATGTAACACCCGTTTCAGCAAATGAAATGGTGCGGCGTTTGAGCGACCAGGGGCTGATGGCTCATACCCCTTATAAAGGGGTAATGCTGACTGGAAAAGGGCAGGCAGTGGCCAGTAATGTAATACGCCGGCAGCGTTTGTGGGAGGTGTTTCTTTACAAACACCTGAAAATCGAATGGGCGCATTTATATGAACTGGCTTGTTCGCTTGAACATGCCACTGCGCCAGAAGTGACCGAAGCGCTGGCAATTTTTCTTGGAAACCCAACTACCTGTCCGCGCGGCAATCCCATCCCTGCGGCGGATGGCTCGTATAAACCATTAAACGGAATTCCGCTGAGTGAGGTTGCGATCGGTGAGCAGGTGCAAGTATTGGCAGTCAACGCCACTGCGACGGATGTGCTGAAATATTTATTTGAGCGCGGTGTTATTCCTGGATGCGTATTGACGGTTGTCGAGTCTGAGCCCCTCCAGGGCGCACTTACTTTGCGTTTGGATGGAGAAGAGATTGTGCTGGGGTTGTCTTTGACTAAATTTGTCATCGTGAAGTCAAAGTCAGTTCCACGAGGAAAACATCAAATGTCTGAACCAACCCAGCTGCACTTATTAAAACCCGGCCAAAAAGCGATCATTACGCATATCGGGGGCGCAACTGCCCTGCGTCGTCGTTTTATTGAGATGGGCATCGTTAAAGGTGAAACGATTTTGGTTGAACGTCACGCGCCGCTCGGTGACCCAATGGAATATTTTATTAAGGGCTATCACCTGGCTTTACGAAAAGAGGAAGCAGCGTTTATAAAAGTAACCTTGAATGGAGATGGAAATGGCTGATCTGACAATTGCACTGGCGGGTAATCCCAATGCAGGCAAATCCACCATCTTTAACGCGCTGACCGGGTTGCGCCAGCATACAGGAAACTGGCCCGGTAAAACCGTTGAGAAAAAAGAAGGTGAGATTGAATATGGAAATTTGACGATCAACATTGTTGATCTGCCCGGCACGTACAGCCTGACAGCGTATTCGCCCGAAGAGATCGTCGCGCGCGACTTTATCATTCAGGAACAACCTGATGTGGTGATCAATGTTGTGGACGCGACCAATCTTGAGCGGAATTTATATTTGACCGTTCAACTTTTGGAATTGGATGTACCTGTTGTTTTGGCTTTGAATATGACTGATGCCCTGCAAAAGGACGGCGCAAAGATCAACCTGGATCAACTGTCACATCTTTTGGGAGATATCCCTGTTGTTTCCACCTCAGCCAATCAGGGGAAAGGTATTTCCGATTTGATCGCCAAGGCTGTTCACATTTCAGGTAAAAATTAATATGTCACTCGCATCCCGTGTACTTTTCCGTCTTGATTATGGTGGCAAGCTCGAATGCGAGATTTCCCGCATCATCACAGCATTTGAAGAAAATAAATTTGACACAGAACATTATCCGCAGCGCTGGCTGGCGATCAAGCTGCTTGAAAGTGATGCGGACATTCTTGAACGGGTTCAAGCCATGCCTAATGGTGCCCAGGTCATTGCGCTTGCACAACAGTCCGCTGAAAAAATAAAATCAATGCTTGGTGACGAAGTGGATTTGCTGACTGCAGATCATCGCTACGGCTACATCAACGGCGTGGTACGCCAGGCTCTTCATCGTCCATTGATAGACCGCATCACGCTTACTGACCGTATTGATGACATCGTCACGCATAAATGGTTTGGTTTACCGTTTTTCTTTGCGATTATGTATGTCATGTTCCGGCTTGTGATTGACGTTTCTGCCCCGTTTTTGGATTGGACGGATGCGGTCATCAACGGACCCATAGCGCATTTATTTTCGTTCCTGCTCACCCTTGTTTTGGCCCCGGAGTGGCTTCATTCCCTCATCATTGACGGGATCATTGCAGGGGTTGGGGGAGTGCTGGTCTTCGTGCCAGGCTTGTTGATCTTATATTTCTTTCTCGCCTTGTTGGAAGACTCAGGCTATATGTCACGCGCCGCCTTTGTTATGGATCGATTTATGCGTGTAGTCGGCTTACATGGAAAATCATTCATCCCAATGATCCTGGGGTTTGGTTGTGCCGTTCCGGCTGTATATGCCACTCGCACCATTGCCAGCCGCCGTGATCGAATCTTGACTGCTCTGCTCGTCCCGCTGATGTCATGTTCGGCGCGTCTTCCAGTCTACGTTGTGTTTGGCCTGGCATTCTTTGGCTCCCACGCAGGAACAGTGATCTGGGCAATGTACGCCCTGGGCATCCTTATTGCCATGTTGTCTGGGATGGTTTTTACCCGCACCTTACTCAAACCTGATGCATCATCTGCCTTCGTATTGGAACTTCCCCCCTATCGCCAACCTTCACTGAAAAGCGTTTTGATCCATATGTGGGAGAATACACGCGAGTTTGTCCGCAAGGCGGGTACGGTCATTTTTGCAGCATCGGTTATCATGTGGTTGTTGCTCAACCTGCCCTGGGGTGTGTCCGATCAACGCGATTCATATTTCGGTAAGGTCAGTGGCGCGATCTCGCCCGTATTTGCCCCGCTGGGATTTGATAATTGGGAGACAGGCGGCGCACTGGTAACAGGTTTTATTGCAAAAGAAATTGTTGTCAGCACGATGAGTCTGATTTATATTGGCGGGGAAGAATCTCAATCTGTTGGTCCCGCAACCTTTAGCGAAGACCTCATCGGTATTGGTAAAGGATTTTTTGAAGCGATGGTTAAATCTGGACGGATATTCTTGAATATCATCCCAGGTTTTAACCTTGTTGACCAGCAGGAGGAAACTGAGAACACAGCCTTGAGCCTTGCCCTGCGTGAACATTTCACGCCGCTTAGTGCCATGTCGATGCTTGTATTTGTATTACTCTATGTTCCCTGCGTTGCGACTTTGGGTGCGATTAAACATGAATTTGGCACATCGTGGGCGGTGACATCTGCCGTTTACCAAACAATGGTTGCATGGGTCGCCGCCTTTCTCATTTATCAGGGTGGCAAACTTCTGGGGTTTGGATAAAGACTTGATGTTGACTCAACTATTAATGATCCTGGAAAACAAGGAAAGTGGATTAAGCCTCTCGGAAATCAGCCGTGCGATGAACGCACAACCATCTGCGATCATTTCCATGATCGAGATGCTGGTTAAAAAGGGAAAGTTAATGGAGGTCGGCCCTGATGGAAAATTTTGTGCCACCTGTGGTTCTGAATCTGATTGTAATTTATTGAAGGCACGCGGAAAGCGATATGTGGTCACATCCCATTCTCTTTAAACTGTTTCACGGGTGAAAAATGTGTAACTGGGCATCCCGGTCAATACGGTTATCGAATGTGGACTTAACAATGTGACATAAGAAAAATAAAAGGCTGTCCACATTTTGGACAGCCTTTTTGTAAAAATATATTTCTAGTGATGATGATCTTCATCGTGCGCGTGACCGTGGTCCAGTTCTTCCTGGGAAGCTTCACGTAAGCCGACCACCTTTACATTGAACTGTAATTCCGCGCCAGCAAGAGGGTGATTGAAATCAAGGCGCACGACCTCTTCATTAAAACTCGCAACAAAGGCCATTTGGTGCTGGCCATCTTCATCACTGACATTTAATTCCAGACCTGCTTCAAGTTCCATGTCCGTTGGAAATTCACTGCGCGGCACTTCCATAAAAGCGTCTTCATCGAATTCGCCATAACCGTCCACGGGCAGAACCACCACATCCTTGCTCTCGCCAATCTTCATGCCAACCATTTCTCGTTCCAGTCCGGGAACAATGTTGTCATACCCGGCAAGGAATTGCAAGGGACCGGCATCATTTGATGAATCCAATATTTCACCATCTACCGTTAATGTATATTCCATTGATACAACCAGACCATTCTGTACTGTGTCTTTGCTCATTTTTCATCCTTTTTTGAAATTTATGCGTCCATTTTACCAGTGATTGGATATGTAAATGATCGAGGGACAAAATTTCAAATTTTGTGACCCTGGACCGTAACCTTCGACTATAATTCCTCCATGCGATACGACTTATGCCTTCCCTGGTATTGGGAATACGACGATGCCTTTGCAGATATGGTGGAACGCGCCTGTATTGAAGAGGGTATTTCCCTCTGGCAGATAAAGCCTGGCAATTTGCTTGAATCCATCACTGCACTTTACAAGGGAATAACCACATTTAAAACCCTTCTTGACCGTGGACAGGGTGAGCCAACCTTTGAGCCAATTCCACGCTGGGCGAAGGAGCATTGTGCATGGCGCATTAATCCTGCAGAGGTCTCTGTATGGTCCGAAGATAAAACCACCATGCATCTTGAATTTATCAGTGCTGGATTGAACACACCTCACACCATTGTTCTTCCGTCGTTCCTTGATCAGCCTGTCATCCCCCCGATCGACCTGACTCCGCTGGGCCAAAATTTTGTGATTAAACCTTCCAATGGCGGTGGTGGCGAGGGCGTAATTATTGGTGCAGTGAGTATGGATGAAATCCTTCAGGCACGCATGGAATTTCCCCGTCAAAAATATTTAATTCAGTCATACATAACACCGCAAATTATTGAAGAGACCCCCGCCTGGTTCCGCGTCTTTTATGCCAATGGTGAAACATATCCATGTTGGTGGACCACAGATACACATATCTACACAGTTGTGACAGCAGAGGAAGAAGCCCGGTATGGGTTGAACAGGCTGAGGGATATTACGCAGCGTATTGCATCCATCTGCAAACTGGACTGGTTCTCCACCGAGATTGCACTGGCTGACGATTTTATCGTTGTGGATTATGTCAACGATGAAATTGATACGCGCGTCCAATCCCAGGCAATGGATGGCATGCCTGATGAAATTATGAACAGCATCGCCAGGCAGCTTGTATATATTGCCAGGGATAATCTATCAAGATGATCACACTCTCTCCGGTTGGTACAGTAAAAAATCCACGCCAGCTTGTTGAAGATGATAACTGGGGCAGTGTTGTTTCGCTAATTGAATTGGAAGCTTCATTTACCGAAGATGCCCTGCTTCAGATCGAGGAATTTTCACATGCCGAGATCATCTTTTTTTTCCATCTTGTCCAGGATGAAAAAATTGAAATGGGTGCGCGCCACCCTCGTAATAATAAAGACATGCCCAAAATTGGGGTTTTTGCGCAAAGGGGAAAGAACCGTCCCAATCGATTGGGGTCAACCATCGTAAAAATCATTAAACGGGAAGGAACTCAATTATTTGTGCAAGGGTTGGATGCTGTTGATGGAACACCTGTGCTGGATATTAAACCAGTCATGAAGGAATTTTTGCCTCGCGAGAAAGTTGACCAACCTGAATGGGTGGCAGTGTTGATGAAGAATTATTGGTAGGTCCAAAGAACATGCATTCCAACCTGATCCAATTCTGAAAGAGACAATCCCCATGATGGAAATCCCCGACCGAATCATTACAATTTTGGAATTACGCCGCAACACAGGTGAGCGTGGCTCACGCAAGTTCATTGCGTATGATGGTGTTGTCTATGATGTGACTGATTGCATCAAATGGCGCAGCGATCTGCATGAAAATCTGCATTTCCCCGGACAGGACCTGTCTACAGAATTGGAAGAAGCTCCCCATGCAGGGGATGTTTTCTCACGACCCTGTGTGAAGATTATCGGAAGGCTGGAAAGTTGATCACTCGGAAGAAAAATTTAACATCACAGAAATTCACAACTGTGTGCGGACGGGTCCTTCACAATACAGATCCGCAGTATTTCCCGCATGCTCAATATCGCGGACGGATCATATATCTCTGTACTGAAGCCTGTTTAGGGGCATTTCTGGCAGATCCCGAAAGATTCTATAAAGCCCATCGAAAATCAAAAAATGACAAAGTTAAAACTTTGGAATAAGGGCGATAATATAATCCTGCGGGGCATATATGAAAGTCGTCCCGTCTATGCACAATCAATGCGCGTAGTTAAAGATGCCCCCAACGAAACAGCCTTGCTCCTCCTGCCTGGGGCAGAGTGTATGGCACCAGGAGGATATATTCACCATGGGCATAACGGGAAATGGAATCGTTGGACAGAGACAATCAGGAACACCCTGCATTTGGAAAAATTTCATTGGCATACCAATCGCTTTCTGGTCCTGCTCGAACCTGAAAAATTTTATTCCATCATGTACATTTGGGAGGCGGCGACCGGTCAGTTTGTTTGTTATTATGTTAATTTTCAACTTCCCTTAAGCCGCACTCCGCAGGGATTTGACACGCTTGACCTCGACCTGGATATTGTGGTCGAAGCTTCACACAGGTGGAAGTGGAAAGACGAAACAGAATATCAGACCGGGATCCGTGCAGGAGGGATACGGCCCGAATGGGTAAGGGGAGTTGAACGCGCACAAAAAGAAGTGTTAGCTCGAATTGAAGCAAACATTTATCCTTTGGATGGTTCCTGGTTGAATTGGCAGCCTGATCCAACCTTATTAACATCATACCTGCCTGAAAATTGGAATGAAGTCGTTTAGCGCAAAGACGGTGTGGAGATATCCGTCTTGTTAACAATCATAATTTTGTGGTTTTATGAAAATCATTTACCACTCGATTGTGTTTACTGTTATACTGTATTGTGAATTTTGTCACTAAAGTCGAGGATAAATGTACTCACAGATTATGAATAAAGAGACTTACAAAATCTCATAAACTGGTGAATAATTAAATATCCTTATCAATAGATTGCAGAAAATATAAAAGGATATCCAAGATTATGAATTTAAGAAAGATTATAAAATTATCAGACGGCTTTCTGTTAACCCCGGATTTGGATACTGACATAGAGATCAATGGTGGATATGGCGCAGATTTAATGAGCGATGTTTTGGCATTCAGCCAGCCCAATTCTCTTTTACTCACCGGTCTAACAAATCCACAGGTGGTGCGAACAGCACAAATGGCAGAATTCCATGCGATCATTTTTGTTCGGGGAAAACAGCCTCAGGCAGAGACCCTGCTAATTGCAAACCAGGAGGGTATTCCATTAATTACAAGCCCATTTGGAATGTTTGAATTAAGTGGCCGCCTCCACAAAGCAGGTCTGCCAAGTTTCGAATCAAATGAGTCCAACTAGACGCCCAGCCAGAATACCCACAGAGCAGGAAACCCACGGACGGCGTGGGCGCTCGATCACAGACGATGATGCAAATGCCATCAATCGTGTGGAGGAACTTTCGTACGATTTGAAAGTTCACGAAGTGATGACTGCAAGCCTGAAGATAGCCAGCCCAGAAATGCCGTTATCTCAGGTTTTGGAGATCTTGCGGGTCAACCGGATTTCCGGGGTGCCGGTTGTCAAAGACAATGAATTAATTGGAATTCTGAGTCTTGAAGATATCGTGCACGCCATGCAAAAAAATGAGCTTTCAGCCCCGGTTAGTGCGTATATGACCAGAAAGCTCGTTACGGTTGCGAGTTATGACTCTATTGTGAGTGCAATTCAAAAATTTAGTGACAGCAGATTGGGACGGCTGCCTGTTGTTGACGAAAACTATAAACTCGTGGGTATGATCACCAAAGGGGATATCACCCGCGGTATTTTGATTGCCCTGCAAAAAGATTATAAAGAAGAGGAGGTCCGCCGCTACAGAGCCAGTCATCTCTTTGAAGACATCATCTCAGACCGCACAACCCTTGTTCTGCGTTATAACATTAAAGCCCAGGACTTCACGCATGGCGGCAATGCATCCAGCCATATTAAACGTGCCTTGTTACGTCTTGGCGCCGACCCGCAAATTGCACGCCGCTGCGGCATTGCAGTATACGAGGCCGAAATAAACCTCATTATCCACACAACACATGGCGGTATCTTAAAATTGGAAGTGGAATCTCACCGCATCACCATGTCGACCATCGATGACGGACCTGGAATACCAGACATAGAACAGGTCCTTCAAGCTGGTTACTCAACTGCCACCGAGCAGGTGCGTGAAATGGGATTCGGTGCCGGTATGGGACTGGTTAACATTAAACGCTGTGTTGATAAAATGGATATCGAATCAACCGTTGGCAAGGGTACAAAACTTACCATGCGGATCCATGTGCCGACCGAAAATTTCACCGGACGCAAGGAAGAATAAAAAATGAACCTTCAACAGATCATCGACCAACTAAATCTCACTATATTAACTGAGCCACGTGATTTTTCATTGATCCTGCCTGGCGGAGGATATACCTCCGATTTGCTCTCCTGCGTCATGGCTGGCGCAAAAAGTAACTGTCTCTGGATCACATTGCAGGCTCACCTTAACATTGTCGCGGTAGCTGCCCTGCTTGAGGTAGCCGCCATCATCATCACTGAAGGTGCAAAGCCTGACTCCGCCACGATTGCAAAAGCCAATGAACAAGGAATTATTTTGCTTTCAACGGATAAACCTACCTTTGAAATTGATGGAAAACTCTGGGAGATGGGTATTCACATCCTGGAATGAAAAGTTTTCGCGCTGACCTGCATGTGCACACCGTTCTTTCTCCCTGTGCTGAAGTGGAAATGATTCCACCATTGATTGTACAGGAAGCTCTGGAACGCGATATTCGCTTGATCGCGATTACTGATCACAATGCAACGGGTAATATCAGGGCGGTGATGGAAGCAGCCAAAGGTACAGACTTGACCGTCTTACCTGGCATGGAGCTGCAAACACGCGAGGAAGTACACCTTTTATGCCTGTTCGAGTGTCTCGAACAGGCTGAAGCTTGGCAAAAAGTGGTGGATTCAATTTTGCCGGATCGCTCAAACAACCCGGATTTTTTTGGTGAACAATTTATTGTTGATGCCAGCGGGGAGTTTATTCGTCGCGAAGAACGATTGCTCATTGTTTCTGCGGCGATCGGACTGGACGAGGCAGCCGTACAAGTCCAGGCAATGGGCGGATTTGCGATCCCTGCCCATGTTGATCGAAAAGCGTTCAGCTTGATTGCCAACCTTGGGTTGGTGCCGCCCGGTTTTGAAGCGCTGGAAATTTCCCGTCACTTGAAACCAGCTGATGCCGCTTCCCGCTATCCCCAAATTCGGGGATATCCCCTTATCCAGAGCGGTGATGTTCACCGGCTGGAAGAATTCCTGGGTGTGTGTGAATTCCATATTGAGGCTCCCACCCTGGGCGAAATCCGGTTGGCGCTTAAAAGTGCTGAGAACCGTGCATTGTTTCTCCTCCCTTGAAAATTTTCCTCACCTCGTGAACGTAATGCCCATTTGGGCCGTAACCCTGCTTTGAGACAACCATCACGGAAGAATATGACATTTGATATTTGACGCCCTCTTTCATCTAAGATACACTTTTGTGGTAAATTTCACAAATTTTGGCGTGTTTGGGAACACATGGAGTAAAAATGTCGAGGTTAGAAAAAAACATCCCCACAAGTGATCCTTTGATGAATCCGGAAAAACGGGTTGTTATTGATCGGATCCTGATTGAAAACAAAGGCAAAGATGGCGCGGTAATGGTGGCGTTGAATGAACTGCAAAGCCAGATCGGGTATATCACCGAACCGATGGAAGCGTATTCCGCTCGGATACTTAATGTGCCCGTTAGCGTAGTTCATGGTGTTACTACATTCTATTCATTTTTTACCAACCGGCCGCGCGGCAAGCACACCATTAAGTTCTGCCTTGGGACAGCCTGCTACGTTGGTGGCACACCGCAATTGATCGAGAAAGCCAAGCAACTGTTGAACATTGACGTTGGTCAAACAACGCCCGATGGAAATGTCACCCTGGAAGTATGCCGCTGTGTAGGTGCATGCAGCCAGGCCCCGGTAATGGTTTTTGATGATGAAGTAGAGGGGCGGGTACGTGCTGCCAGATTCCCGGAAATAATGGCAACGGTGAGTAAGTAGTCGGTCAAAATGAGAGAAATTGCCCTGCATCTGCTCGATATTGCAGAAAACAGTGTTGCGGCGAATGCGAAAAACATCACGCTGACGGTCTGTGAGGATTTGCAGAGCGACCTGCTGACCGCCAGTGTAATTGACGACGGCAGAGGCATGAGCGCCGAAATGACCGCCGCAGTGGTTGATCCCTTCGTGACCAGCCGTACCACACGCAAAGTCGGGTTGGGAATTCCTCTTTTCAAAGATGCAGCTGAATCCTGCAATGGGAATTTTTTCATCAACTCGGAAACTGGTAAAGGCACAAGGTTGGATGTGAAGTTCCAACACAGCCACATTGACCGTATGCCGCTGGGTGATCTATCCACCACCATGCTTACGTTGTTTGTGGCTTACCCGAATATTCATTGGTTGTTCAATTATGTTGCCATCCCGGCCAACGGTTTGCCGGAAGAAAAATTTGTGTTTGACTCCCAGCCGATAATTGCTGATCTGGGTGATGTGCCCCTGACAGAGCCGGTTGTGCTGACTTTCATCAGGGAATATATCGAAGGCGGTGTTGCCCGAGTGCAGGCTGCCAGCAACTGTAAATCTACCATTCCTCAATTAATAAAATAGGAGAGTACCATGCCATCCATCAAATCCCTTGAAGACTTGAAGCGTATCCGTGAAGAAGCACTCGAAAAACGCAAAGTAAAGACCGCAGAAGGATCCATTCAGGTGACAGTAGCCATGGGCACCTGTGGTATCGCCGCCGGTGCGCGCGACACCATGAAAGCGATCCTCGATCACATCGAAAGCAACAACGTGAGCGGCGTGATCGTCACCCAAACTGGTTGTGTCGGTAAATGTGATTATGAGCCGATTGTTGCAGTGACCATGGGCGAAGAACCGAAAGTGATGTACGGCCGCATTACCCCGGAACGCGCCCACAAGATCATGCAGGAACATGTTGCCGCTGGCAAAGTATTAACCGATTGGGTCATTCCCGCGTAAGGGTTCTTTCCTCATTCCGGGTTTTACACCGATGACTTAAGAATGAGATCTCAGTTACAGCCAAAATTATATCCACAATAAGACCTTCAAAAGGTTTGTTTGAAAAGGTACATCAAAACATTAGGTGAATAAGCAAATGGCAAATTATCGTTTACACATTCTTGTTTGTATGGATCCAGTATGTCGGGAGAAAGGGTCACAACAGATCCTGGAATCATTAAAAAAGGAACTAATCACCGCAGGATTGGATGATGAAGTTCGCGTTATGGAGACGCCTCACATTGGCGGCTGCGAACAGGGTCCCGAGATCATGGTGTATCCAGATGAAGTACGGTATGCCGGGATTGCCGTTGAAGATATCCCTGAACTGGTTGAAAAGCATTTTCTAAAAGGGCGGGTGGTTCCCCGGCTGTTATCACCGTTGGAGGAGCACGAAGATAAAGAGTTGAGTGCCCCCAAACCCAAAGAGGTGCGCGTTGTACTGCGCAACTGCGGCAAGATTGACCCGGATAACATTGAAGATTATCTTGCGGAAGACGGCTACCAGGCGTTGGCAAAAGTGTTGACTGAGATGACCCCGGAAAAGGTCATCGAAGAAGTCACCGCCAGCGGACTGCGTGGACGTGGTGGCGCAGGTTTCCCTGCTGGACGCAAATGGGGGCTGGCACGCGCCACACAGGACTGGCCGAAATACTTGATCTGTAATGCGGATGAAGGTGACCCCGGTGCTTTTATGAACCGGCGCGTTCTCGAAGGCGACCCACACTCGGTGATTGAAGGCATGATCATTGCTGCTTACGCCATTGGTGCATCCTATGGCTATGTCTACTGCCGCGCAGAGTATCCGGTGGCGGTAAAAACATTGAGAATTGCCATCCGGCAGGCGCGTGAACTTGGCTTGCTGGGCAAAAACATCATGGGTAAGGACTTTGACTTTGATATGGAAGTCCGCATGGGCGCAGGTGCCTTTGTCTGTGGTGAGGAGACTGCCTTAATTGCCTCCATTGAAGGCAAGCGCGGCGAACCGCATCCCCGCCCGCCCTTCCCGGCAGTAAAGGGTGTGTGGAACAAACCCACGAATAACAATAATGTCGAAACCTATGCCAATATTCCACAGATCATTCTGAATGGCGCGCCTTGGTTTGCAGCCATGGGCACCGAGAAAAGCAAAGGTTCCAAGACCTTTGCCATCGCCGGGGATGTGGAACATCCCGGTTTGATCGAAGTTCCGCTTGGCATCACTCTGCGTGAGGTCATCTACGATATTGGCGGAGGCATCAAAGACGGCAAGGGCTATAAAGCGGTACAGATCGGCGGACCAATGGGCGGTTGTCTACCGGTTGAATATCTCGATCGTCCCATCGATTATGAATCACTGACTGCTGCAGGCGCGATGATGGGGTCCGGCGGTATGGTCATTATGGATGACGAGACCTGTATGGTGGATATCGCCCGCTTTTTCATGGAGTTTACCCAGGAAGAATCCTGTGGAAAGTGTACTCCCTGCCGCGTTGGCACCCACCGCATTCTGGAAATGCTCCAGACCATTTGCGATGGCAAAGGCCAACCCGGCGACATTGAAAAACTCGAGGACCTGTGTCACGAAGTCATCCGTAACAGTTTGTGTGGTCTCGGACAAGGGGCGCCAAACCCGGTGCTTAGTACCCTAAAACATTTCCGCGCAGAATACGAGGCACATGTTTACGAAAAACGCTGTCCTGCAGGTGTCTGCAAGGGCTTGACGCGGGCTTTCTGTATCAACACCTGTCCCGCTAATGTGGACAGTCCCGCCTACCTGGCTTTAATTGCCCAGGGACGTTTCGCCGAGGGTTTGGAGATCCATCGTAAGACCAACCCGTTTGCGCTGATATGTGGGCGCGTCTGTCCGGCCTTCTGCGAGAACCGCTGCCGTCGTGGCCTGATTGACGATGCCATCTCCATCCGCATGGTCAAACGCTTTATGGCTGACCAGTTCTATAACGAACCCTGGACGCCGGTATGTGCGCCATCCAATGGGAAGCGTGTGGCTGTGGTCGGCGCTGGACCTGCGGGGTTGACCGCTGCGTTGCGTCTGGCACAAAGAGGCTACGGAGTGACCGTCTTCGAGAAAATGCCCCAACCCGGCGGCATGATGACCTACGGCATCCCATCTTATCGCCTGCCGCGTGAACCGCTTTTTTCTGAGATTGATAACATCCGCCGCGCTGGGGTGGAAATTCGTTGCAACCAGGCGTTAGGCACGGACTTTAGCATTGCGAGCTTAAAGGATGATGGTTATAAAGCCATTGTCATGGCATTGGGCGCGCACAAGAGCCGCCGATTAGGCGTTCCAGGCGAAGAAAAACAAGGTGTATATCACGGTATCGATATCCTGCGTGAGATCGCCTTGGGAGAGGCTCCTGATTTGACGGGCAAACGTATTGCCATTGTTGGCGGCGGTGATGTTGCCATCGACGTGGCGCGATCTTCCTGGCGTTTGGGGGCGGCGGAAGTGCATATCATCTACCGGCGTGAAAAGGAAGACATGCCCGCGCATCTGGAAGAAATCACAGCTGCTGAGGAAGAGGGTGTGCAATTCCATTTCCTATCCAATCCGGTGGAAGTGCTGGGTGGTGATGCGATCACCGGTGTCCGCTTGCAGCAACAGAGGCGCGGCGATGTGGATAACAGCGGACGCCGCAGTGTGCATTCCATCCCCGGCTCTGAGTTTGACCTGGCTTGCGATGTGCTGGTTCCTGCAATCGGTCAGATCACCGATTTTGGCTGGCAGGCTGATGCAAAGGTCGAAACTGAACAACTTGATACCCACCTGGCGATTCTCCAACATAAGCGCAGAACCCGCGACGAAGAAAAACAAATCGAAACGAACAGGCTTTCCACTTTCAAGGTGGGCCTGGCTTTTGAAACCACTCTTCCAGGTGTATTTGCAGCGGGTGATGCCGTGCAGGGTCCTGCAACAGTGATCGATGCCATTGCCCAGGGCAATAAGGTTGCCATTGCTGTTCATACCTGGCTCACCCAGGGCAAGGTCGAACGGGTATTGTACAAGCAGCCGGTGCACATGATTAACCAGACAGTTGACATCCTGGCTTATGCCGATGCGCGCCGTCCCCAAACTCAATTCATCCCGGCGGAGCTGCGATTGAGCGGGTTCCAGGAAGTTGAAAAAGGCTACGATGAAACCCAGGCGCGGGAAGAAGCAAAACGTTGTCTGCGCTGCGATCTGGAATGGCAGCAGTATATCAAGGATAAAAATTTGCAATAAGAGACTCGTTCCTGGTTGAAGCAGGTAATGGCAGAGAATACTCGTAAACCTCTTTTGTCGAATTTGGAAGCCTCTTTAGAGGCTTCCAAGCGGGTTTACGAAAATGAGAAACAAAAGCCAAATTCTTTGATGGAGGTAGGATGTCCGCATTAATTGAGTCAGATGTAGCCGCTTTAGTTCAAGCGGCAATTGAAAAGCACGGCAGGAATCCTGATGCGTTTATACCGATTCTCAGTGAGGTCAATCATGTCTTTGGCCATGTCCCCGGTGATGCTTTTCGAGAAATTAGCAGGCAGTTGAATATTGAAGGCGGGCGGGTGAATGTCGTTGAAAGCCAACTTTATGGGTTGGCAAGTTTTTATGACATGATCTCCACCAAGCCGCGCGGGCGGCACGTGATAAAGTTTTGCGAAAATGCCCCGTGCCACGTTGTTGGCGGCAAGGCTGTTTGGGATACCCTTCAGGAGACTCTCAACTTGAAAAACGGCGAAACCACACCGGATTCCAAGTGGACACTCGTCACCACCTCCTGCTTGGGTCTATGCAGTGTGGGACCTGTCCTGCTGGTTGACGATGACATGTATGGTAATGTCACTCCGGAACAGGTTACCGATATTTTGGAACGCTACGAATAGGAGCCTATTATGAAAACAAAACGCGCCATGATATTGGTCTCCAATGATCCTGAAAGCATCCGTTTGGGAGCAAATGAGGTTGTTCAACACCTGAACGAGGCGCTTGCCTCCTACGACCTGCAGGACGAAGTGGATGTTTCCACCATTTCCGATGTGGGCTACTCGAACATCCTGCCGCTCGTCATTGTCTACCCGGATACGGTAGTGTATGGTCCTGTTAAAGCATCGGATGCGCGCTACCTGGTGGAGGAACACCTTTACAAGGGACGTGTGGTTAATGATTTACTTGCCCCACCAAAGGCCTTAACCGGTCCGATCGGTTTCCTGCGCGGACATAAAGGCTACAATCCCGCCGAACAGCGTGTGGTCCTGGAGCGCGCGGGACGGATTGACCCGGAGAGCATCGAGGAATTCATCTCTGCCAATGGTTATGAGGCGCTTGGCAAGGCATTGAGTGAGTTGACCCCCGAAGGCGTGATCGAGATCATCGAGAAATCGGGTTTGCAGGGTCGTGGTGGTGCGGGTTTTCCCACCGGGCGCAAGTGGCGGTTCGTGCGCGGGGCGAAGGGCGAAAAGAAATACGTCGTCTGCAACGCGGATGAAAGCGAGCCTGGGACCTTCAAAGACCGCCTCGTGCTTGAGGGCGATCCGCATCTAATAATTGAGGCAATGGTAATTGCCGGGTACGCTATCGGCGCGGATGAAGGCTATATTTACATTCGCGGTGAATATGGGCTTGCCTACCAACATCTTGAAACGGCGATCGCTCAGGCGAAGGAATACGGTTTCCTTGGAGACAATATCTTTGGCACCGATTTCTGTTTTAACATTCATGTGCATGCTGGAGCGGGTGCCTATGTTTGTGGGGAAGAGACGGCGCTGATCGAGTCAATTGAAGGTAAGCGTGGTGAACCACGTTCTAGACCACCTTATCCCACCACCAATGGTTTATGGGATAAGCCCACACTTGTGAATAATGTGGAAACGCTGGCCAATATTCCCCCGATCCTGCGCAATGGCGCGGACTGGTACAAGTCTCTTGGCACGCCCTCCAGTCCTGGTACCAAGGTCTACACGATCATGGGCAATGTCAATTTTCGCGGTGTGATCGAAGTTCCGATGGGCATCACCCTGCGCGAGGTCATCAATATTTATGCCAAAGGCATGAAGCCCGGCAGCATCCTCAAACTCGCACAGACTGGTGGTAGCAGCGGTTCCATCATCCCTGCGGATCTGCAGGATACGCCCATGGACTTTGAATCGTTCCGCAAAGCGGGTGTCTCGCTCGGTTCAGGCGCCCTATTGATTTGCGACCAACACACCTGTATTGTGGACCTTGTCAAAGTTCTTTTACAATTCTTCCGTTTCGAATCCTGCGGTAAATGTACTCCTTGTCGCGTAGGGGCACAGCGTATTTACGAAATAACCAAACGTCTAACCCAGGGTCAGGGTGAAATCGCAGACCTCGACATAGCCCTGGACTTGATCAGCGAGATGGAGCGGACATCGAACTGTGGTTTGGGTCAAACTGCTGGAACGGCGTTTCGCGGCATGATGACACATTTCCGTGAAGAAGTGGAAGCTCACATTCTAAACCGTGTCTGTCCGACCGGTGTCTGTTCAATGGACCCTGAGACAGCTCAGTCTGATTATATTTTCATTACACAGGAAAAATAAGGAGATTTTTATGATAAATCTAAAAATAAATGGTAAGGAAGTACAAGTGCCCGAGGGGACAACCGTCTTACAGGCTGCGGGACAGGTCGGCGTGACCATTCCTACCCTGTGTAACCATCCTGACCTTCATGCCACTGGTGGATGCCGTATTTGCGTGGTAGATGTTAAGGGTTGGCGAACGCCGATGGCTTCCTGCACGCTGCCCGCCAGCGAAGGGATGGAAGTGGAAACACACAGTCCTGCCATCCTGAAATCACGCAAGACCATTTTGGAATTGCTTCTCGCTAATCATCCAAGGGACTGCCTGACATGTGATGTTGGCGGCTCCTGCGAACTGCAGGATTTGTCCTACGAATACCAGGTGCAGGTTCCAGAGTGGGGCACCAAGGGCACACGTTACATTGCCGACAGTGATCCCAATCCGTTCGTGCGGGTTGATATGAACAGGTGTATCCAATGCACACGCTGTGTACGGGCATGCACCGAAATCCAGGGGCGTTTCGTCTGGACAATGGCTGAACGTGGCTTTGATACCCACCCGGTGCCTGGTGCAGATACAGACATGCTTGATGCCCGGTGTGAATCCTGTGGTGCCTGCGTAGCCTACTGCCCGACTGGGGCTCTCTCCGACAAGATGTCCTATGGGCAGGGGCGTACTCACCAGGTTAAGAAAGTCATGACCACTTGTACTTTCTGCGGCGTGGGTTGTCAGTTTGAGCTCAATGTGAAGGATGGCAGGGTAATCCGTGTTACTTCCACCGAGGAAGCGCCTGTTAACGGAAATCACCTTTGTGTGAAAGGCCGCTACGGCTATGACTTCATACATCACCCCGACCGGCTTGTAAAACCAAAAGTACGCCGTTATTTAATTGAAGGTAAAAAGAAGAAGACAAAAGGAAAACCCTGGGAATGGGTCGAGACAGATTGGGATACCGCTCTCGACCTGGCTGCCAGGAAATTGCACGATGTTCGCACCAATTTTGGCGCTGACAGCATTGGCGTTTTGACTTCAGCCAAATGTACCAATGAAGAAAATTATGTGATGAATAAATTCGCGCGGCAGGTCTTGGGGACAAACAACATAGACCACTGCGCCCGTCTCTGACACTCCAGCACTGTGGCCGGTCTGGCCACTTCCTTTGGCTCGGGCGCTATGTCCAATTCGATGGACGATGTCGCCAAATATGCGGAATTGCTGTTTATCATTGGCTCCAATACTACCGAACAACACCCTGTCTTTGGTTCAATGCTGCGTCAGGCGGTAATTCAGCGTGGAGCAAAACTCATCGTTGCCGACCCGCGTCGTATTGATATAACAGAATTTGCTACCATGCACTTGCGCCAAAAATCCGGCACCGATGTTGCCTTGATCAACGGCTTGATGTACCTCATCCTCGAAAATGGTTGGGAAGACAAGGCATTCATCGAAGAACGCTGTGAAAACTTTGACGAATTCAAAGCCACTGTCATGCAATATCCACCAGAAAAAACAAGCCAGATTACCGGCATTTCGGTTGAAGATCTGCGTCAGGCAGCCCAGATGATGGGTGAAAATCATCCGATGGCGGTCATGTGGGCGATGGGTATTACCCAGCACATTGTCGGCGTGCGTAACGTGATGGATTTGGCAAACCTGCAAATGCTGCTTGGTAATATGGGCAAGCCTGGCGGTGGTGTCAACCCTCTGCGCGGACAGAATAACGTGCAAGGCGCTTGTGATATGGGTGGCTTGCCGAATGTTTACCCCGGCTACCAGCCTGTCATCAATGAAGAAGTTATCAAAAAATTCGAATCTGCCTGGGGCGCTGCTGCTCCTGCGAAAGTGGGCTTGACCGTGACGGAAATGATGCCTGGTATTCCTGAGGGCAAAATCCATGCGCTGTATGTGTTGGGCGAAAACCCCGTCATGTCCGACCCCGATAGCGCACACATTCGCCACTGTCTTGAAGAAATTGACCTGTTCATCCTGCAGGAAATTTTCCCGACCGAAACCGCTGCTTATGCCGATATTCTCCTGCCTGGTGTAACGTTTGCCGAAAAGACAGGCACATTCACAAATACCGAGCGTCGCGTACAGATGGTCCACAAAGCCATCGAGCCGGTTGGCGAAGCGCGGGATGATTGGAAAATTACCGCCGAATTGGCTCAACGTGTTCTGGCTCTGGGAGGGCGTGAGTTGTTATCTGATGCCCCGCTCAAGGGTTGGGATTATGCCACCAGCGAGGAGATCATGGTGGAAGTCAGCAAATTGACTCCCAGTTATACGGGCATCAACCACGCCCGTCTGGATAATGGTGAGCGCCTGCAATGGCCGGTCCCCACGGCAGAACACCCCGGCACGCCCATCCTGCATACCAAGGCGTTTTCGCGTGGTAAAGGCAAATTCATGCCAATTGACTTTGTCCCCGCTCCCGAGTTGCCTGACGACGAATATCCGTTCATCCTAAATACCGGGCGCGTCATCTACCACTGGCACGGTGGAGAAATGACCCGTCGTTCCAAAGGTATCATGGAAGTATATGGCAAACCATTGATAGAACTTAATCCGGATGATGCCGAAAAGATGGGCGTCAATGGCAACAAGACCCTGCGCGTCACCTCACGCCGTGGCGCCATCGAAGCCGAAGCTTCGGTCACGGATCGGGTACCGCCTGGAATGGTGTTTGCCAACTTCCACTTCCCCGAATCCTCTGCCAACGAACTCACCATCGCAGCTCTTGATCCGGTGGCGAAGATCCCCGAGTACAAGGTTTGTGCGGTGAAGGTGGAACTGGTCAAGTAAAAAAATTGCTGAAAAATAGTGGATACTTGATGTTCAAGTATCCACTATTTAAAGAGCGGAGAATTTTATGGATATTGAAAAGATCCTCAAATATGCCCTGGAGCGGGAATATGAAGGCAAGCGTTTCTTCAGCGAAAATGCCGGGCGCCTGCAAAATGCAGCTGCGCAAAGCGCATTCAAAGCGATCGCGGAAGAAGAACAACGACACATAGACTTTATTTCAGCCCAGCTTGCTGCCCTGAATACTGGTGTTGAAGCCGCATCCCCTGAGCTGCCCAAAGCTGGTTTCTTCGCCGACCGTGCCGAAAGTCAAAGCATCATGGATACTGTTGCTGAAGCCATGGTTGCCGATCTGCCTGTATTGCGCATGGCTTACCTGATTGAGCGCGACTTTGCTGAATTTTACGAAATGGCAGCCCGCAAAGCCGAAGGAAAAGCCAGGGAAACACTTGAAATGCTCAGCGCCTGGGAAAGCGGTCACGAGCGCCTGTTCAAACGAATGCATGACAAAGCTTTTGAACAGTACGCCCAAATGCCCTGGGGTGGTTAAGTTTAATAATGAAAGCTGAAAGTTCTCCAACACAATTTTTGCGCTATAGCGCAGGGAAATGGGCACCCCTGGGAAAAGGTATCATCAATGAAACCCCGGTTTCATTGACTGTGAATGGTCAGGTCTGGCTTACTTTGATGTGTACGCCAATTGATCTGGAGGCGCTGGCGATTGGTTTCCTATTTAACGAGGGTGTCCTGAAGAGCAAGGACGAGATCGAACTGGTGCAGGTTTGTCAGCAGGGGGATAATGTGGATGTCTGGCTCAACCACCCGGTTGAGCAGCCTAAGGATTGGAGGCGCACCAGTGGCTGTACCGGCGGTGCAACCGCAGTTATCCTCGAGCAGCTGCATCCCGAACTTAAAAATGGCTTTGTCCTGACCCCTGAGATGATCCAGACCCATATTGAGACTTTGCTTGAGAATCAAAGCCTGTATCGTGAAGTGGGTGGTGTCCATACTTCGATCCTTTCAGATGGGCAGCATGTGATTGCATCTGGAGAGGACGTGGGACGGCACAACTCGCTGGATAAAATTGCCGGGAAGTGCCTGTTGGAGGATTTGCAGCCTTCACGAAAAATTTTGGTCACTACCGGACGGGTTAGTTCAGAAATGATTCAAAAAGCTGCGCGGATTGGGGCACCGATTGTCATTTCCAGAACATCAGCCAGCTCTCTTTCGGTTATGCTTGCAGAAAAATGGGGCATCACTCTGATAGGCTACGCGCGCCGCGACCAGTTTATCGTCTATACACACTCTGGTCGAATTCTGCAATCCAGCGAAGGTGTTTTTCCACATAATCTGCATCAGATTGCATAATTCACACACGTAAAAGCACGTTCAATTTAAAAAATTCCACCTTTTCCAAACCGCCAGAGAATATCTGGTGGTTTTTGTTATTTCAGCCTATAAATCCTGTCGGTTATCCATACTCTTCTCTTCCCGGTAATCATATGATCAGTAGATTATGATTCCTACCTTAGAAAGGTTGCTCCTGGGTATTTCAGTTGGGAATTTGGTGTGTAGCATCAGAATAATACTCAGGTTCAACGTTCACCTGGATGATTTACTGGTGCTCAACAACTTGAGCGGCGACATGTTATATTCTCCCGGGTTGGTTTTGAATATTCCAGAAACAAAGCGCCCTTTCCCGTGGACGCACGCTTTACGCCCCATCCAGCCACATACATAATTCCCAAAGCGCAAATGACCATTTATGATGTGGCTTGATATTTTGGCGACGTTAGACCGAATGCGATCCGAAAAAATAATAGTTTGACCTCGCCCCTTTTGACCCTTGGACAGACCCTGCAAATCCCCTGAGAATGACATTGTCATAAAATCACCACCCATATTACCGGACGCGCACAGGTATGAAGAGGGCTGTGCCGGTTAGTTTTCTTGGGAAATGAGTATTTCCATTTCAAGCCTGGATGTTGATACGTTTGGTCTGGAAGTTCGATCGTGTCTGGTTGTCTGGCTGGTCGGATGCGGACGATGACTTGTTGAAAGTGTTTGAGTTAACGTCAGGCTTTTCATCCGGAGCTGATTTTTTAGTATCCGAACCTTCGACGGAGTCTGATTGCCCGCTGCCCTGTTTTGTTTCCGATTGCTGTTGGATGACCTGCTGCTGGGCTTCCATTTGTGCCTTTGTGGCAGCGGCAGCCACTGCCCGATCCTGTCCGGAGGGCTGGGCTGGGGCGAGGGCGGCGGCGATGACCCGTATCATTTTGCTGATGGTAGCTTCGGGGTCGTCCCGTACAGGGCTTGAGTCGATTGAGACCTCGCCGCTGACTGCATACAACCTGCCGTCTGATCCAGTGGCATACCCGAAACTTGCCGCACCGCGCACAAGAGAGCCTCCCGCCATCACGTGGGCTTGCTCGTGAGCGCGCACTTCGCGGTCGGTTTGTTTCAGTTTCTCCAACTCACGAGATTCCTGATCAGTGACGGGCGAATTGCTGACTTTGGCAGGTGCACCGGTTTTTTGAGCTTGTGATTCATCTTTCAATAACCCCGCTTTTTTTAAGGCTTCTTCTGAAATGGTAACACGGTAAGGCTGCAATTCCTGTGTTTCGCCGGCTGCGGGGAGAATTCCATCCCGCTCTGTCTGGGCGCCCTGATTAGGTCTGCTGGAGGTGGCACCCTCCGCGGAAACCGAAATTTTTGTCAGGGAAGTATCGAGACTTAAACTCATATTTGGAATTATCCTGCTCTGTGGTTTGAAGACAGATGCAATCAACCTAAGCGTATTATCGGCTGGATTCTCAAAAACTTGAGAGTCTAAAAATGGGCTGGAATGAAATCATCATCCAGCCCATGCGTTAAAAAATATCCTTCGGGTCAGTAAAAAATATGCATTCCTTGTTGGAACTGGATTTCTTCGAGGCAATAGGGGCACTTTTTCATGATCCGGCTTCCTGTCCGTCCTTCCCTTTCTTTTTGTTAATCCTAGCATCAAGGTGGGAAAAGAGGAATTCGTACCCACACCCAAGTTATCTGGATAGAAGGTTTTAGCTCTTTAATTTAAACCGGGCAACCATTTCATCGTGCGTGCGGGCTGTACCGACCAACGCAAGGGCTGAGGCGGTTACTTCTTCGGCCTGGGCGCTGATGCCTGCCACCGAAGTGGATACTATCTCAATTTCGGTCTTGTTTTGCTCACTGAGGCCGGTAATGTTTTCAAAAGTCTTTGAAACTTCGCCTGAGCCGTCAGAGAGGGTTTCAACCGTCAGGGAATTTTGGACCACCACCCCGCTTACCGCACCCATTGCGGTGATCAGGTCATTTGACAGACAACTCATCTCTTGGACAGCCTGGGCAATGGATGCCACCTTGCCACCGACCCGATCAACGGCTGCGAGGATCTCATCCAGGGCAGTTTTGGCCTGATTTGCATTTTCGACGCCTTTTTCAATTTCCCCTTTACCCTCGCCCATGGCGGCGACGGCCCGGTCACATTTACCTGCATATTGCGGATCAAAGCGTCAATTTCCTTTGTTGCCTCGGAAGAGCGTTCAGCCATTTTGCGAACTTCATCCGCAACTACAGCAAACCCTTTACCATGTTCACCGGCACGCGCGGCTTCGATGGCAGCATTCAATGCCAGCAGGTTTGTTTGCGAGGCAATATCATTGATGGTGTCTGTTATGCGTCCAATCTCGCCGGAATGGATGCCAAGCTCTTCCACTCTACCAGCAGTTATGCGGGTCTTTTCACGGATGGAATGCATGCCCTGGATGGTGGATTCCACTATTCCGGCGCCGTTGCGGGCTATCTCAGCTGCCTGCCGGGAATCATGACTGCTGTTTTCGACATTGCCGAACACATCCTGGATGTCGATGTTGATCTGCCGGGAAATCTCCGTAGCCCCATTAACCGCCAGGGTTTGCTTTTGAGCGCCTGAGGTCATCTTCTGGATCGCAACGACCATCTTCTCAAGCGAGGCAGCAGCATTGAGGATGCTTGCGCTTTGCTGGACAACTCCCAGGGAAAATTTTTGCATGACAGCCACAATCTGGGATGTGGCTTCTTCAGATTGTATGGAAGCGGATGCCAGTTTTTGGGAAGCAGTGTTTCTCTTGCTATTGGTCTCTGCCATCTGCTGGGTATTTTGGGTCATATCGCTGATGGCGCCGCTGGTTTCCTGAAGGCTGGCAATCGTCTGGTTTTGAGCAGCCGCCATTTCTCCCAACTCGTCATTAGCATGGTAGTTAATCGGCTGTACCTCGATCCGGGTTGTGCGGGTTAAATCTCCAGCGGCAACCACGCGGGCAACCTCACTCAGGTGGGGCAGGTCGGTAAGCGCTATCTGTTTCGAGCCATCGCGGATCATTAATATCGGGCGAATCAAAGCCCGGGCAATAAGGCGGGCGATTATTAAGGAAATAGGGATGATACAGGCGAATACAATCAATGAAACGATCAGGAAACGGCGTTCTTCTTCCAAAACATTATCAGCGGGCATATCAATTGCCAGAACACCATCCAACTGCCCATCGGAGCGATGGATGGGGGCATAAGCGGAGAGAAAAGTGCCCCATTCATTTGTATAAAAATCGGGTTCGACGACAACCTCTCGCATGGTTGCGATGTTGACGGCCAGAGCGGGACCAGGATCTGAATAGACCTCACCGATCGGGACGGGATCGGGATCGCTTCCATCAACCACAAAATAGATCTCGCCCTGATCGTTCTGACGCATGGTATAGAGCGGGGGCAAGGCCGTAACCTGCTTTTTCCATATTTATAGAAGAAGTGGGAGGTATAGGCTGGTTAGTTGTTCATATTTGGACCAATCCACTGTTTTTATATGATTTTCAACCTCTGAATGGGAGAAAAATTCGCGGTACATCTGTTCTGTCTGAAATGATTGTTTTTATGATTACATGACGTGGAATGCAGGTAATAATTATTTGGCAGATGGCGCGGGGGAGAGAGGGCTCTACATGGGCTTGATAAATTAGCTGGCTTTTTGTATATCTCAACTTATCGGATATGTGGCATAATTAATATCAATATAAACCAAAGGAGGCTCACCATGACTACCGTTCGCAATCTGCTTGAGGCAAAAGAAACCGAAACGAATTTTTCCGTTGCATCCACAGATACTGTTTTGAACGCCATTAAGATGATGGCTGAAGCGCGCATCGGCGCTGTGCTGGTTACTGAAGGTGGAAAGGTGGTTGGTATCTTCACCGAGCGTGACTACCTCAGAAAAGGCGAGAACGAAGGACGTGTGGCGAAAGATACCCGGATCAAGGATGTGATGGTATCAAAAATGATCACAGTCACCATGGATACATCAGTCGAACAGTGCATGGCACTCATGAAGCAATATAACGTCCGTCACCTGCCTGTTGTGGAGAAGGACCATCTTCTTGGCGTGGTCTCCATGCGCGATGTTGTCTCCGCTGTCCTGGATGACAGGGAATTTGAGATACGCGGACTGGAAAACTATATTATGGGGACGAACTTCCAGTCATAGCTTAAGATTAATAGTCTGAAAATTTAGCACCGTTGCTTTAAAAAATAAAAAACAATTGCCTTCAGGAAAATCAGGGCAATTGTTTTTTATTAAATTTCAGTGGAAAACCATCCGTACTTCAGGCGCCAGCCAGTTTGCTGTTTGAAATTTGGATTTGTTTGGATAATCCTCTATTCCACTTTTTTTCCAGAATCGAGCCAGAAA
>JFJP01037376.1_pt1 | contig 30523 bp, 26 predicted proteins | sample 431651 | NCBI WGS metagenome assembly JFJP01 (sample SAMN02602958, study PRJNA72255) | Microbial mat metagenome, whole genome shotgun sequencing project. | biome: fresh water; feature: sink hole; material: water; isolation source: purple microbial (photo- and chemosynthetic) mats found in... | reverse complement strand
TCGCAACAAAATGTAGGTGCATTGAATAGAGCTGATCTTTATCAAATTGGTTTTGGTGATGGTAATTTTCAAAATATTGCACTATACGAAGGTATTTTAAAACTAGAGAATGACAGCCCGCTTGATTCAGCCGTTATTTATGTAAGAGATCCTGAGAGTGATGAGCTTATCGGAACTTTTAGACCCGACAAAACAACAGGAAAATATTACATGTTGTTAAGTCCTACAAAAGATTATTCAATCAGTTATGAAGAAGTAGGCTACGAACCTGCGGTAGATACACTACCTGTAGCTCGAACAAACTCTTATTTGCAAAAACTGAGTGCCAATAATTTAGGAGTTACAACTTTATACAAACCTTCAAAATATGCTGATTATGCAATTGCAATAAACGACATTATGTTTGAATTTAATAAATTTGTAATCAATGAAGAACTAAATCCTGGTGTATTCCAAAGCCTAGACAAATTTGCTGAATATCTAACAAAAGATCCAAGCCTGGGGCTTCAAATAGACGGACACTGCTGTAAAATAGGAACAGAAAAATACAATGTTAAGCTTTCGGCACAACGCGCTACTTTTGTAAAAGATTATTTGGTAAAAAAGGGTGTTAATGCTAAAAACATAACGATAAAAGAGTTTGGATATAGCACACCAATAGCAATAAACCAAAATTCAGATGGTTCATGGAAAGAAGAATCGATGAAATTTAACCGTAGAATCGAGTTTAAAGTTACTGGCGAAAATGCTCCAAAAGTAAAAGTTGTGAGCCTACAAGTTCCCGACAAATTTAAAGTAAATAAAGAACTCTAAAAATTAGTTTCCCACATATACAAAGCCGGCAATGAAAATCATTGTCGGCTTTTTAGTTTAAAAATATGCTAAAAAATAAAAGTATCAGCCTAAGAGCTTTAGAGCCTTACGATATTGAAACTCTCTATGAATGGGAAAATAGTACTGATTTATGGCGAATTTCAAGTACAAGCGTGCCTATTTCAAAACACCAGCTAGAACTATTTGTGCAAGAATCTTCGTTAGGCATTTATGAAACAAAACAGCTACGCTTGATGATTGAGTCAAATGAAAATAAAAAAGCAGTAGGTTGTATTGATTTATTTGATTTTGAGGCGTTTCATAAACGAGCTGGTATTGGAATTTTAATATTCGATACACGAGACAGGCAAAAAGGAGTTGCATTTGAAGCACTAACGTTATTAATTGATTATGCGTTTAATTTTTTAGAGTTACATCAGCTTTATTGTAATATTTTGATTGATAACCAGGCAAGTATAAATCTTTTCAAAAAGGCAGGTTTTTCGATTGTAGCTCAAAAAAAAGAATGGTTTTGGACAGGGAAAACTTGGAAAGATGAGTATTTTTTACAAAAATTAAATGAAGCCATTTAATTAAAAAAACATGCTCCTTGCAAATTTGCAAGGAGCATATTTTTAAATTAACTAGCAGTATGTTTACACAACTCTATAATTGGCTCTTTCCATGGTGGTGCAGCTCTCACTACTTTATGAAAGATATTATCGCTACGGTAAATAATATCAGGATAAATAGCGTGTATCCCGTCAACACATTCTTTCAAAAATTGAAGAATTTGCTCTTCTGTTTCAAATGATTTTATTTCGGCATACCTACCTATTTCGATGCCTTTACCGTCTCTTTCGAGAGTAAAATAATCTTTTTCTGGAGTATTTGACCAAGTACTAAGTTTTTGCCTGAAGAAATTAAGATATTGGTTTCTAATCTCAACTTGATCTCCGTCAGTTCTTATTAAAACATTCATTCCTATTTTTTCATACAAATTAATTTCAGAGTTATAAAAGAAACCAATGTTAAACCCAAAGACATATCCTAAATTTTCGGTAGAAAAACCTAATCCATAAAAGAACCAATCTTTTGATGATTTTTTATGCGTATATTTTCCTAGTTTATCGTTGAAATATTTCTTTATATCTTGCAAAATATTCCTAATTTTTTCTTCTGAAACTCTAAATTTTAATCCCGAAAGTATTTTTTTTAATTCATTCCGCAATTTTTGAGAATCTTCCTCGGACAATTGCAATACTAAATCTGCAATTTGTTGATAACTAAGAGATATTTGAAGATTTGACTTTTCCATAATTTTATTTTTTATATCAAATTTTACTTTTCTGAAGTATTTGATAGAACTATAAATTTGGTTAATTATTTATTATTCAAAGAATTAATATTTATACGAAGTTCTTTTTCTATAAATTTTCTTTGCAAATATCAATAAATAGCTCGTCCCATTTAGGTGCTGCTCTAACAACGCCTTCAAACAAGCCGGAATTTTCGATAATAATAGGGTAGATTTTATGAAACGATAAAATGCAATCTTGAATGTAATCTACAATTGCATTGGGCGAATTAAAGTCTTCTATTCTTTTATAACGAGCAACCTCTACTCCTTCATCTCCTCGTGCTGGATAAGAATATACCTTTTCATTTTGGTTAGCCCAATCGGCTAAATTGGCTCTAAAGAAATTTAATATGTTTCCTCTAAATTCATTTTCTCCGCCATTGGAACGAACTAAAATATTCATTCCTGCATAGTTAAACATGGTTTGCTCATTTTTTTTAAAGAAGCCTACATTTATCCCAAAAATATAGCCTAAGTTTTTTTTAGTAAAAGCAAAGCCAACAAAAGACCAGTCGGTTGAGGATTTTTGGTGTGTATATTTACCCAATTTATGGCTCAAAAAAGGTCTTACTATTCTCAAAATATTTTTGATTTTCTCTTCGTTTAAGCTAATTTTTAGTCGATTATTCGTATCATCAACTTCCTCTAAAATTTTTTCTTTGTCGGAATCTGACATCTGCGAAACTAATTGTAAAACAGTATTATAATCAACATTCAATTGATAATCTTCTGGATTCATTTTGTATTTATTAAAAGAAGTTAAACAAATAAAAACGACACTTTACGATACAAAAAATATTCTTCTGCAACAGAAAACTGTGGTTTTTAATATTTCGTTAGCCCCGAAAAATCTAATTTTAGAAGCATTATAACGAAAATATCATTTAAAAATTTTCGATTTAAGAATGCTTTATTTCTTTTTAAATAAAAAGCGATTATAGAAACTTGAGCATACAAATATAGTAAAAAAATATTTAATTTCAATATTTATTGTATTTTCTTTTTAAAAATAACTAAAAAAGGTTTAAAAACGTTGTACAGCGATAAAATAGTTACTGTAAACATTTTTAAACCTTTGAAAAGCTATACTCGTATTATCTTAATTAAGATTTTTTGAGCAAAAAACTAAGGAACATGATTTATTTCTACAATCATAGATACCACTGTTTTTGTTTTGGATTTTGCATCAAAAGAAATAACACTTCCTTCGGAAAAATCAATTTCTTCGTTGTTAAGTAGTTTTGTTCCTAAAGCTCCTTTTATACGTTCGGCAAAAGTTCCATAGCCTGACTCAACATCTTTGATAATTTGCTCAAAATTAAGAGGTTCAGTTGAATAAAGAACACACATATAGTCTGTTCCTACCGTTTTGTCCATTTGTATGTAATGCTGCTCGTCTGGCAAAGCTACTTCGTTGTCGGAGTAGTTCAAAGCTGGGCTAATGAGTTTGTCATACGGAAAAACCGGAAAAATTGCTTGCGTTGCATCTGTTCCAAAAGCATAAACATAAGCAGGTTCAGAGTTTCTGATATAAATTCGAAATTGAGTGCCAGATTTGTACGAATCTTTCATTCTGAACACGTTACCTTTCCTTGTGGCATTCATTGAAACTCCAGCTCCATTTGTACCGCTACGCTCATAGCGAATAGCTCCTTTTAATACTTTCTCTTCAGCTATTGTTTTGTGTGGGTAGCCGCTTGCCATGTTGCCTATAATTTCATAAGCATATTTTGTAAAATCGGCAAAAGTGGCGTATTTTATCCAAATATATCCACTATTTCCCCACTCTACTCCCCATGAGTTTTGGACTAAAAATGCTCCTCCCGCTTTGTTATCGTCATAACCTACTACACACATTGCATGCCCGCCGTAATCGCCCAAATGGGTTTCTGTTGGCATCCAAACATCAGTAGCTTGGTAAAAAGAATTGGGCACAAGCATACCAATAACTACTGGGTTATTTTCGGACAAACTTTTTTTAACTGCCTGTATTTTAAAGGCATTACCATCGGTAAGTCCAAAAAGTTTTGCGTAATCGGTAATTCTATAATTTTTAGCATTCGAGAGCAAATTACTGGTGATATTATCGGGGCAATTAATACTTAATTCCGAATACCGAACTGCTCCTACTGTTTTTAAAATATTCAAGGCATCGCTCAATGAAGAGCCCCAAGCGCAATTAGCATCACCATCGTCTTTGATGTGTTTGTAGAGAAAACCAGGTGAAAAAGCATTTTCTGTAATTTTAGCTTTATCGGTGAGGTTAAGCGTTTTAGCTTCCACAATGGTAAGCGCGCAATAAGCACTTGCCCAGCCTACACAAGTAGAGTAACTACCTTGACTTAAAGGAGTTGGCGCATAATCAACAAGGGAAGCACTTGTAGGTAAGCTATTTCCGTACATGCTGCGCACCAAGGGTGCTTTCATTTGTGTAGATTGATAGCCTGTGTCGTCATATTTCAGACCTCTTTTGTATTTTGTAGTATCTTTTTGAGCAAAAGAGGCACTAAAAAACAAGAGCAGCATCAATAATATGCTAATTTTTTTCATTTCGCGTGTATTTTAATTTTACAACTATAAAATTCTAAGAGTTAAAGATTTGAAATTTATTGAGTTTAGTTTTAGCCAAATAGATTTCAAATCTTTAAAACACTGATTTTCAAAATATTATTTATTAAAGAAAAAGTCTTCAAAAATAGAAGAGTTATCCCAAGGAACTTGTTTTCCGTCAGATTTTTTGTACACATTTCGTCTTACTTCTTTGAAAACATTTTCGATGGATTCGCCTTTTCGTTCGAGAGCAGTTAAAAATTCTTGGGTATAAAGTCCATTAGAGCCAGAGCCATCGGCAGCTACCGAACCAGGGGAAGTTGCATAAGCAATGAAAGTTCCTTGTGGTGCATTGGTTTGTGCCAATCCATTGCCTCCGCTTGAGCGTGTGGCACTTGCAAAAGGATTGTCTCTACAAGCATCTAATATGATTATATTCATGTTATTACGTGCATAATCCATCTCACCAAGCAATCGTTTCAAATTAACTGCTTCAAGTTCAACGTCTTGCTGTTTTTGAATATCTGCTCCAATCGGGATTAAATAGTTTTCGCCATCAACCTGCATTCCGTGCCCTGCATAGAAAAACAAACCTGTTCCTTTGTCAGTTGCTAGTTTTTCGCCAAAAGTACGGAAAGCTTTTTTCATGTCGGCTTGGTTTTGATTCAAAAAAAGCATCACTTCAAATCCAAGTCCTTCTAATTTTTTAGCAATCGCTTTGGCATCATTTTCTGGGTTTCTCAAAGGTGATGCGGCATAATTACTATTTCCTATTATCAAAGCCAAACGTTTTTCAGAGCTAGAACTTGCGTTTTGGAACGTAACAGTTCGCTCTTCGGTAGTTGTAGAACCTGTTTGGTTTGAAACAGTTACCTTAATTTTATTGTCGCCAGCGGTTAACTGAATTTCGCGTTCTATGGTGTAGTCGCAAGCACTGCTCACTACCGAAAATCCACGATTTGTTGAGGTTTGCTCTTTTCCATTTACGTAAACAATAGCGGTAACAGGAGTCGATGATTCTACACAAACTTTAATTTTATAAACATTTGAACTTGTTGTAGATGTAAAATATTCAGGGGTAAGCCATGTAACCATCGGACCTTTATTTTCTTCTTCAATAGGTCCTACATAATTATTGTCTTTCCATCGTCCTGATTTTGAGGTCCCATCGGTATAATACATGGTTCCAATTCCGGTGTAGCTTCCATCTACCCAGTCGCCAATATATTTTACTCCACTTGCCCAAATGTAAGTTCCTTTTCCAGTACGGCTGTCGTCAATCCAGTTACCAATATACTTATCGCTGTTGGCATAGTAAAACGTGCCTTCGCCATTATATTTTCCGGCTTTCCAATTTCCTACATATTTTGCGCCACTTTCAAAAGAATATGTTCCGTAACCGTTATCGCAATTGCCTGTTATACAGCCAACATTGCCTTTAGATTTGCCCACAAAATTATCTTTTTCCCAAATCCCACTTTGCACAGTGCCATCGGCATAGTACATTGTTCCTTCTCCATGGAAATAGCTATCTTGCAAAGAACCAACGTATTTTTGTCCATTTCTGTACACAAAAGTACCTTGCCCTGTAAGTTTATCCATTACGTAATTTCCTTTGTAGTAGTCATATTCAGAGTCTGAATGATAGTTGTAAGTACCAAAACCGTGTTTATAATCGTCCTTCCATTCGCCAGAGTATTTTGCACCATTTGCAAAATAATTAGTTCCTTGTCCGTTACGTTTTCCATTTTCCCAGTTACCTTCGTATTTTTCGCCCGAATCCCATTTGTAAACGCCCCAGCCATTATCGCAATCGCCTGAAACGCAACCATAAGAGTCATTGTCGTAGGTTGTTTTGTTTCCTTTGTAAACGTCATTTTCCCACAATCCGCTTTCAATTGTACCATCGGTATAATACATGGTTCCTTGCCCTGTAAAATAATTTTCTATAAAATCCCCAACGTATTTTTGACCACTTTTCCAATAAAAAGAACCTCTTCCGTTCATTTTATTAGCTACCCAATCACCTGTGTATGAGCCATATTCCGATTCATTTTTGTAAATATAAGTACCATAGCCTATTTTATTATCATCTACCCAGTCGCCATCGTATTTTGCGCCATTTGCCCATGTATTTGCGCCACGTCCGTTGCGCATTCCGTTTTTCCAATTTCCTTCATATCGCTCGCCATCTTCCCACACATACACGCCATAACCGCTCGAACAATCTCCTGAAATACAACCACTTGTAACGTTGTCATTGCTCAGATAAGTTCCATTTTTCCAAGTTCCCTTTTTAATAGTTCCATCGGCATAAACATAAGTTGCTTCTCCTTCTTGCTTTCCATTGAGCCAGCCGCCGGTATATTTGTCGCCATCAGCCCAATAATAAGTTCCTTGCCCGTGCATTACGTTGTTTTCATATTCGCCAATGTATTTAGCACCACCAGAATAGTAATAAGTTCCAAATCCATGGCGCAAGCCGCCTTTCCAGTCGCCGGTATATTTATCGCCTTGCCAGTTGCCAGGTCCCCAAACATAAGTACCGTAACCATCTTCACAATCTCCTGAAATACAACCAGTTTGCTGTGCAAAAAGATTTAGAGAAAGGAAGAATATTAAATTGAGTATTATAATTTTCTTCATAGCTAAAAAATTTTAATGATATAAATTTTAAATGTTAATTTTCTAATACAAAAAGTTAAATCGCAGAAAATAAAATAGTTAAAATCAAAAAAGAATTTTATAAATTTGTTGACAATTTACAATAATTTTAATTAAAAAACAAAGTAATTTCAAACATAATACCAAATCTAAAATGTTTTTTACTACTCAATTTAATCCACCAAGAATTAAAATAGAATACGTATAAAACGTAAAAAAAATAAAATATTATATTTTTAAATTCAAAATATTTGCGTTTCTAATTCTATTGCTTCATTTTTAAAACAATCTAATACTCTAAATTGTTCTAGCAACCCTTTTGCTTCAAAATTGCAAGTCAAACGGTGATGTGCAATTTGCAGAAAATTAGACGCTTGTATTTCAATATCGTCTTTCTGATAATAATTTTCATGCGAAAAATTCAAAAATTTAAGTACACGAAAAGCATTGAACCATTGAAAAAAACGAGTGTTAAAAACCTTCAAATTAGGACTATTTTCATTTATTTTAATCAATTCATCAAAAAAACTATTTTCAAGCAAAAACCCAACAATAATTTCAGATATTTTATTGTTATTCAAATAGTTAATCGCGTCTTCTTTTTTTGTTTTATAAAAAATATTCTTTTCTCTAAAAAAAGTTTTCAAATCGAGAAATGCCTGAATTGAATATGTTAAATAAATGCTTGAATTGTTTTGAAGCATTTTTTGAATTGCCGCTCCAGTCCCAAAAGGCACTCTATCCGAAGGACGGGGAGAAGGAAAAACGGTAGTAGTATTAATTTCGTGGTAATTTCCGAGCGGAATTATTTTTTGTAAAAAGTAAAAATCCTCACCAGCTTTTCGTCTATTCATTCCACCTTGCTTTGCATAAATATTGGCTCTAACGGCAAAGCTTGAGCCAATAGTATGAAAAGCAAACGGGAAATCTGCAAATTGAAGCGCTTGCTTATAATAACGCAAATACAATTCGTAACGAACAATATTTTCGTATATTTCAGCTTCAAATTCAAAGCCTTGCAATGGATGCTCAAAATAAATTGATGCACCTGTTGATTTTAAATTTTGGTCAAAATGCTTTTCTACTTCACACAAATAATTTGGCTTACAAGTAGAATCGGCATCGAAACCCAAAATAATACCATTCTCATTTTCAACGGAAACCAAGCGCGAATAGGCTTCGTCCATTCCAATTTTTCGAGCAAAACCGACTCCTGCAAATTTATGTGGCAAATTAACAACATTAAATGCATGAAATTTTAATTTTTCTGACGAGTTTACAGCTATCCAATTTTGAATATCAATAAAAGTTTTACGGTTTTTCTGAACAATAAAAAAATCCGTATTTTCGCCAGAGTTAACAACAACAATAACCTCCACACTTCTTAGAGGTAAATCACACATTTTTAACGAATTAAGCGAAGAAATTACATCTGGCTCATCAAAGCAAGGAATCACAACACACAAATTCAAATCAGGATTTGGTTTTTCGTGTATTTGCAATGGATATAATTGATATTTAGATAAATAATCGTTCATTTATTATAAAATTTCTCTACAAATTATCAAAATAGCATCATAAAAAATAAACAAAACTTACTTTTGAATATGAATATCACGCTGTGGAAACGGAATTACAATGCCATTTTCTTTAAATTTCCGATAAATTTCTTTGCGCAAATTACTTTTAACTACCTGAACTCCAAATCCATTTCCACTCCAAAAGAGTAATTCAAAATCGAGGGAAGATTCTCCAAAATTCTTTAAAATAACCGTAGGTGCAGGGTCTTTTAGCACATCTTCATTTTCAAGAGCGCTATTCATCAAAATCTGTTCAACAAGCTCTACATCAGAGCCATAAGCAACTCCCACAGGAACTCTAAAACGAGTGGTTGTATCCGATTTTGTGTTGTTAATTACCTTATTAGAAGTAAGTTGCGAGTTTGGCAAAATGATGGTAATATTATCAGGGGTCAAAATTTTAGTAGTGCGCAAATCCGATTCAATCACTCTGCCTGTAACTCCATCTACATCAATAATATCGCCCACCTTGAGCGTGCTTTCGGCAATAATAACCAAACCCGAAACAAAATCGCCAAAAAGTTGCTGAATACCAAAGCCTAAACCAACCAAAAGAGCTGCCGAGCCTGCAAGCAAAATAGATAATTTGAAGCCTGCAGATTCTAAAACGATGGCTACCAAAATAATCCATAAAAGGTATTTCAAAATGCGAAAAATAGAATGACTTGTACCCAAATCGAGCTTTTTGCGACTCACTTGTAGCCTAAAAAAACCATTCAGCCCTAGCAAAATCATCTGCCCAATTACCATAATAAGAAGTGCAAAAATTAAATCGCCAACAGTAATTGGTATTTTATTAACAACAAACAACTGATATTCAATAAATTTAGAAAAATTAACCAAAATTGCTTTTAATACAATACTCACAGTAATAATCCAGAGAATAGTTTGAATAAGCCTAAAAGCCCGAGTTGCTATGCGCTCAGCATCTTCATAATTAAATATAATTCTCCGTTTAATTATCTTAAAAAAATGTATTATCAATAAATTAAGCGTAATAAAAAAAACGGTATTTAATATCGAAAGTGTATCTATTTCAAAAAATTTATTTTTGAAAAAACGATAATCATAAAATTTCTGAGTATTAATTTCAATTAACAACGAAATTGCTATAACCCAGAGAATTATTCTGAAAAAAACAACAATTTTAACTCTAATTTCTTTCAATACATATTTTTCTAATTTTTCATTGAGTAGTAATTTTTTAATAAAATAGGCTAAAAACAAAACAATTAAAATTACTGAAGCAGTCAGTAAAAAATCCGATAAAGTAAGCTGAATATAACTTGATTTGAAAAGATAAGTATCTAGTAACTTCTTCATAATGAAAGAATTTTTAAAAATTATTTTTTAGAATTAAGGCAAAACTGATATTTTAGCGAAAACACATTAGAATAACTTACCAAAAGGCTCCCAATATCAGTAAGCGCATAATCGAGCGTAAAGCCTTTGTAATTAAGACCTAAGCCTAAATTAGGCTGAAAACGAGTTCTAATTTTATCAAAATCCGGAACTTTCTGAAAATTGCCAAATCCCAATCTAAAAAATACAAAGTGCCTATAATCAAACTCCGCACCAATGCTAGGCGCAAGCGTAAAAGTTTTGCCCGAAATTAAAGCATTTTGCTGCCCGTCTAAATAAATTTTAGCATCAATTTCTACTTTTGCTATCAATTTTTCCGAAAGCATAAAATTACGAGCTGCGCCTAAAGTAAGACTAGGCATTGTAATATCTATTATATTGTTTGTAAGCAAATTAGCACTCGAATCCGTTTCAAAAGTTACTTTCAAAGCATCTGCATTCAATTTCCAAAAATTAAAGGTAGTAGAAATATCATTAGCCATTGCACCAAAATACCATTTTTCTTTTCTGTACTGAATAGCAGCATCAACTCCAAATCCAATAGCTTTGGCAAACTCACCTTCATTTCTATAAATAATTTTAAAATTTGTACCTAAATTTAATCCCGTAATTTTAGTTTTACGCGCATAGGAAAAGATAAAAGCATAATCAGCTACCGAAAAATTTTCGATTCTATTGTAATCAAAATTCCCATCTTTGTCAAATAAATCAAGTGAATTTTGAATATTATCAACACCAGCCCTCACTACCGAAAAAGCTACATTACTCAATGTATCAAGCCTATAATTCACTCCCAGATAGTCAAATTTGAGCAATCCAGCAAATTGCTCTGCATGCATTAAACCCAGCTCCATTTGCTTTTCCGAAAAAAGTAAACCGGCAGGATTCCAAAACACCGAAGTTACATCAGAAATTGTTGCAGATGTAGAACCAGCTAAGGATAAAGACTTTGCGCCTACTCCCAAGCTCAAAAAATCGTTGTTATATTTTCTAATTTCTTGAGCAAAAGAAGAAACAGAAATAACTATGAAAAAAATAACGAAAGTTCTGAATTTCATTTATTGTATTTTTTTTAGAATTTGCGTAAATTTCAAAGCAAAATTGAGAATATTTTTTAATTTTGTAAAAAATTTTGACAAATAAACAAAAATAATGCTGGTTAGCAAAATTATAATTTACTTTTGCTCAAACAGCGCAATTATATACTTGATTTTCAGAGAAATAAAACTCTTGTACAAAAAAACAAAATTATGAAATATTTAAAGTGGTTTCCAAATTTTTTAACTTCCATGAGTGTATTTATGGGCACTTTAGCCATTGTAACTGCATTTCAGTCCAACGAATATTTGATTTACTCTGCCCTTTTTATTGCCATCGCTGCCATTTTTGACTTTTCCGATGGCTTTGCTGCACGCTTGCTCAAAGCTAGCTCTGAAATAGGCAAAGAGCTTGATTCATTGGCAGATATGGTCAGCTTTGGAGTAGCACCAGCTATAATCATGTTCAAATTAATTCGCATCTCGCTATTTGGCGAAAATGACAATTTCATTCTTTCACAACTAAGTGCAAATGAGTTAACTATGGTACTTTCTTCTTTTGTTATTGCCATATTTTCAGCACTTCGTTTAGCCAAATTCAATATAGATACACGCCAAACAAGTTCATTTATAGGAATGCCTACACCCGCCGGAGCAATTTCAATCATCTCTTTAGTAATCGTTTATCATTATTTCCGCGATAGTTTCATCTATCAAAATATCACATCTTCAATTTATTTTTTGCTTATTTACACTTTTACTGTTTCCTTGCTATTGGTTTCGGAATTGCCCATGTTTTCGCTAAAAGCAAAAAGTTTAAAATTTAGAGAAAATTACATTCGTATCATTTTTTTAGGCAGTTTAGCTATACTTTTTATAATTTTCAAAGGCTTAGCCATTGTTTTTTTCATGCCTTTATACATTTTTATGTCAATAATCGAAAATTTATTGAAAAAGAATACACATAAAATAGATTAAAAACAAATCCCAAAGATAAATTTATTGAAATAAATATAATTTTTAAAAGGATAACGTATATTTAATTAATTATGAACAATTTAATACGATTTTTTTTTGTATCTGCGCTATTTATAGGCATTGGCAATTTAAGAGCACAAACTAAATTAATAGCTAAAATTAGCGATGCTGATACGAAGAAAAGCATTCAAAATGTACATATCGTAAGCATCGGAAAAAAAATAATAGCCACCACCAATGAAAATGGAATTGCCGAAATCAATTTAACTACAAATGAAGAAAATATACTGAAAATAAGCCACATAAGCTATAAAGATACACTCATTTCCCTTGCACCAAAAGACAATTTAGCAGAGCTAAACATTGAACTTCAAATACTTAATATAAAAATGCCAGAAGTAATAGTTTCCGCCTCGCGCAAATTGCAATTAAAAGATTACGTAGCGGGAAGTAACGACATAATAACTCAAAAAGATATTGAAATACAGCCAATTACAAACATCGACAATATTTTACAATCCATTTCAAATGTATATGTAAATAGAAGCTGGGGAATTTTTTCAAAAAATGCAAGCGTAACAATGCGCGGAATGGACGGAAAAGACCGAGTACTTATTTTACTCGATGGCGTGCCGATGAACAAATCGGCTGGTGGCTCCATCAACTGGCATCTAATAAATCCACAGCAAATAGAACGCATAGAAATTATAAAAGGACCAGTTTCAGCTCTTTATGGCAATAATGCAATGAATGGAATTATTAATTTAATAAGCAAAGAACCTAATAAAAAATTAGAATTTTATATAAATAGTTTCATAGCATCTTACAACACAATAGGCGGAAATTTTAGTGTCGGTGGCAAGCAAAAACTAGCCCAGAATAACTTTTCTTGGAATCTAAATGGCTTCTATCGGCAAGGCGATGGGTATTTTTATACACCCGAAAACCTCAGAAATATCTATGATTCAAAACTTTACCTACAAGAATACAATTCTTCGGCGAAAATAGGCTATGAATTTAGCAACAAACAAAAAATAGAAATTTCACACTCGTACCAACATGACAAAAGAGGAGCCGGAAGAAAAATTTATATGCCCGATGGTAGCTTTGATAGTTACACAACAAACTTATCTTCAATAAATTACACAGGAATACATCAAAATACGAAATCTTCAATAAATTTATTTTGGCAAAATGAATTGTATCAAAAACAAAGCGAAAGCATCAACTCAAGCGGAAATTATAAACTTTCAGAAAATCCACAAATTAGCAACGATTTTGGCATACTCTCTAGCTTTTCCACGCAAATATCCGAAAAGCTAAATATCAGTTATGGCTTTGATTATAAACAAGCTAGCCTACATTCTGAAGAGATTTACAAAACATCAAGCGATTACATTAAACGAAACGGAAATTTAATTTTTGGAGGTGTTTATTTGCAAAACGAATGGTTTTTAAACACAAAATGGCTATTTACGTCTGGTCTAAGGCTCGATTACTCAACGTTTTACAACTCAAAGCTAATAGTAAATAATCCAACCAAAGAAACTGGTTTTCTAACAAATATTGACCAAGATTTTCCACAAAATGACTGGTATGCTTTAAGTCCAAAATTTAGCTTAAAATTCTTACAGTCAAATAAATTCAACACATATCTATCTGCAGCCAAGGGATTTAGACCACCAACCATCGACGATTTGTGCAGTTCCCGAAAAATAACGAAAGGCTTCAAAATAGCAAACCCAAATTTATTGCCTGAATACCAATATACTTTTGAATATGGATTTCAACTAAAACCAATAAAAAATGTAAAAATATCAGCAGCCCTTTATTTTACAAAAGGCTTTGATTTTCAATATTTTGTAGGAACTGGCGACTCTATCGACACTGGTGGAAGCACTATAAAGCCAGTCTTGCGACGCGAAAATATTTCAAAAGTAAATGTAGCAGGATTTGAATTTGATGTAACTTATTCAATCGGTGACTTTATGGAGATAAAAGCAAACTATACTCAAAATTCGGCAAAAATAATCGAATTCAATCTTATAAATAAATATGAAACAAGCCTAAATAATAATTATTTAATTGAAACGCCCAGCAACCAAGCATTTTTAGGAATCAATTCACGCAATAAATGGTTAAATATGAGCTTAATATACAATTACATAGGCGAACAATGGGCTGACGAAGAAAACACACAGCTAATTAATTCTTACAATACCATAGATTTATCATTTTCTCGAAAAATAGGCAAGTATTTTCAAATATCTATTGACATTCAAAATATTACAAATGAGAAATTTATAGACAAAAAAGGCTATGAATCACCTGGAAGATTTTGTGTAGTAAACTTCGCTTATCAGTTATAAATTTGATTCTTCAATTCGCTTCATTAAGTTGCTATACATCTCATTTAAAGCACTTTGAATATAAACATCATGCTTTTGATGAAACTCTTCAAAAGCTTCAATAATAGCAATTCCTTGAGAAGTCAAAACAGTTTGTCCTCCGTCTTTGCCGCCTCGTTGACGCTGAATAATCGGAAAATCAAGCGTTTGCTCAATGTCATTCAAATTATCCCATGTCTTGCGATACGTCAAATTTTCTTTTTTTATGGCATCTATTATCGAGCCTGTTTCTTTGATGGTTTTCAACAAATTACACTTTCCTTCCCCCAAAATGCCTTTGTTATCTTCAGCCTCAAGCCAAATTTTAAAATTAATTCTAAATTTATTCATTTTACTAATAAATTTTTATAATAATATATTCAAAGAAAACTGCAATAAAATAATAAAAAAAATACTAGGAAATTAAATTTCATATCCTTTTTTGCTAATTCTACGGCAAATGCCTAATTCTCACCTCTATAGATTTATTGTCTTTCAATAATTTCACAAGTTCATTTGTGTCCGTTTTTCCAAAGTGATAAGGATAAAGAATTTTTGGCTTACATAAACGAGCAGCGTTTGCACACATTTCTACATTCATGGTATAAGGTAAATTCATAGGCAAAAATGCTACATCAATAGCTTTAAAATCAGACATTTCTATAATATCTTCGGTATCTCCAGCCACATAAATTCGCTTATCGGCAAAAGTCAAAATATAACCGTTTCCATCGCCCTTTGGGTGAAAAAATTCTCCAGTAGGTCGCTTATTTACAACATTATACGCTGGAACCGCTTCTATTTTAAATAAGTTAAAATTTTGATTTTCAGTATTTCTCAAAATAGTTACATTTGTCTTTTGGCTAAATTTATTGGCACAAATCTGTGTCATAATAAATTTTGTTTCGGGCTTTTGGGTTTTGTTAAGCGCAAGCGTGTCGAAATGATCGCCATGTTCGTGCGTAATTAGCACAAAATCAGCCTTAGGCAACAAAGCATAATCAAATTCGCGCTCGGTTGGGTCAATCTGAATAATTTGATTTTTGTACTCAAACATCAAACTCGCATGTCCGATAAAGTGCATCACTAAATTGCCATCAGAGGTTTTAATGGTATCTTTTTCTAGCACTTTTTGAGCAAAAGAATTTTCCATAAATGCAAAAATTAATAGAAACAAAAAAGCATATTTTAATAATTTATTTTCCATAAGTCATAATTTTTTAGTAATTAATTCATTTTTTTGCTTGATGGTTTAAAATAACATCGAAATAAGTAGAATCCCAAAAATTGGAAAATTGAGAATAATTTACTTCTTGCCCTTCAAATTTATAAATATCGGTTTGAAAAACATCTTTAAAAACGTGCCAAATAATTTCAGCACAATACATTTCGGTCGAATCGTTCATATTAAAACTATAATCGAAAGGAACTTTTGTACCCAAATAATACAAACCCCGTTTACTTATTTTGTGCAAATTAGAAGTTTCACAATTATTAAATCTGACTATAATCACTGAATTTTGATGACTTGAAGCTACGTAATCGTCAAAATTTTGCGATTGAACTCCTTCAAAAGTAAAATAAGAACTTGATTCAGAATGAATAACAAACAAGCTATCCGCTGATTTACAAATAATTCCACAATGCGAAACTTTATATTCTTCATTAAAAAGATTCACAATATAATCAGAAACCATACCAAAACCACGTCGTAAGATTATATCACCATCGTGTATTTTTCCTTTTTCTTTTGATGAAAAAGTATAAGAATTAGTCTTTTCTTTAGATAGCTCTTTTTTATCATAAAAATTCCAAAAAAAATAAAACAATAGAACTAAAAATCCAAAAAAAAATAAAAAAGAAAAGCTAATTTTCAGCATTCTAGCAACAACCATTCGAGAAAAAATCAAAAGTAAAACACTCATTCAGACATCAAAATTACAATTTATAATTCAAAAAAATATTTTGTTTTGAAAAAAAAACAAAAATATTTTTATATTATCAAATTTCTAGTTTATTTTGTCGAAGTGCAAATCTAAACAATTCGAATGAAATTTAACAACTTTTTCTACATCGGGATAGATGATACCGACAATGCAGAAACACGTGGCACTGGCTTTAGAGCCAGACAATTAGCAACTTTATTAATAGAAAAAAATCTTGCCGATGTGCTTAGTGTTTCTCGTCACCAATTATTTTTTGACCCACGCGTGCCTTTTACTTCGCACAACAGCTCCCTTTGTTTAGAGCTGAAAGCTAACGATTTAGAAGAATTAATCGGTGTATCAAAAAATTTCTTACTCGAAGTAGCAGCCGAAGGTTCTGACGTAGGTTTGTGCATTGCGCGCAAAGAAAATATTTGCTTGGAAGTAATTGAATTTGGAAAAAAAGCAAAAATAGACTTGGTTACGCAAAAAGAAGCTTACGAAATAGCTAAAAAAAACCAACTATTTATAGAAGGTTTAACTGGAACAAAAGATGGGGTAATCGGTGCATTGGCTGGTGTAGGTCTTAGTTTTTCAGGAAACGACGGCAGGTGTGTTTGGTTAAAAGGCACAGAACTGCGAGAAATTAAAGGAGTAATGAGCATAAACGAACTACTCGAACAATCTAATATTGATGATGTTACAGACGAAAATGGCTTTTCGATACCCAAAACCGATTTGATATTGTTAGATGAATGGTTGCGCCCTATTTTAAAAAATAATAATAAAATTCTTATAACAGAGGAGGTAAAAAATGAAAAACACAAGTGGAAACTTAAGCCAAAAGACTTTATCAAAAAACTTTCAAATTGAAGGAATTACAAATATATTAGAAGTATTTGCTCTTTTTGGACTTGGAGCTTTGGCGATTGTACTACACATCAAAATGAAAACGCCATTGCATTTACCCGGACATCACGGATTAGAGTTTATGGCACTGCTAATGCTGGGTAGGTATGCTTCAAAAATGCCTTTAGCTTCAAGTATTTCATCTTTTGGAGCTGGATTTATGCTATTTTTTCCAATTTGGGCAGGAAAAGATCCTTTTGCAGGCATAATTTACATGCTTCCAGGCTTTATTCTTGACTTTTTGTATTATAAAATTAAAGAAAACCACAAATTATGGCTTATAGCACTACTTGGAGGCTTGTCTTATGCAATAATTCCAGTTGTTCGGTTTGTAATAATGAGCTTTACGGGCATTAAATATGGAGCTTTACTAACTGGATTGGCTTATCCTTTTTTTACATTTACATTATTTGGTGCGCTTGGCAGCCTTTTCGGTGCCTCGCTAATGAAACAAATTTTAAACAAACTACAAAAAAAATAGTATTATTAAAAAATACTGTAATTTCTGCATTTAATTTTAACTTCAAAAATACCTACTAATTTTTTAAAAATTAAAAAAATTGATAGGTTTTTTATTACATAGCGAATTGCAATTAAAAACAATTCGTTTAAAACTAATCTAAAAAAAAGAAAAAATGAAAAAAATACATTTATTAGCAATTACGCTTGCTTTACTAATTGCATTTTCGAGCTGCAAAGACGAAAAAGACTATGGAAACCCTTCAATTAGCTTCAAAATAGAAGATATTTATTTGAGCGATGGCGATAGCCTTTTGGCTGGTGAAAAAGCAAAAATAGGAATTAAAGCCAATTTTAATTCCAACGACAATATTACGAATTTAAAAATAAAACTAAAGACTGACACAGAAGTAATTGCACTAGATTCAGGCATGAATTCTTCGAGCTTTGCCTACGAATACAAGCTAAGCAAAACGCTTGCCAAATTAGAAACACTTACATTCATAATAACTGATATTGAAGGACATACAGCCGAAATTTCATTAAACATTCATCTAAAAGCTATAAAATACGGCGAAATAAATCATTTTTCGGGTATTATTTTGGGTGCTCAAAATTGCACTACAAACGGAGGCTTTTATAGTTTGAGTAACAATACCGTTTATTTTAAAACCGAAGCTCAAAATAATCAGGCTCTTATTGATTTAGTTTACTTTTACAACAGCAAAAATTCAAACGCATTGAGCTCTCCAGCAATGAGTTCGGACGGTGAAGTTACAGGTGTAAATCTTTGGACTACTAAAAACGAAACACTTTTTGCAACCGATGCAAATTTAAGCATAGCTAAGTTTAATGCAATGCAACACGATAGTTTACTGCTAGTTGCAACATCTTTAGCTACCGATGCATGGAAAGCAAAAGCCAAAACACTTGCAGTTGGAAATATTTATTATTTCAAAACAAAAAACTCGAAATTAGGTATATTCAAGGTAAATAGTGTGCAAGGAACTGACGCAGGAACGGTTGAAATAGACCTAAAAATCCAAAAATAAATGTTTGCATGTAAAGCTAAAATGCCTCTAAATTTTAATTTTTAGAGGCATTTTTAGTTATTTTAATTAAAAGTTTGCTACACAAAAAAATTTACTTTAAATTTGTTTTATGAAAAATTCTTAGAACTAACACTAAAACAAAAATAAATGAATTTATTAAGAACCAGCATTTTAATGATGCTTTTTGCTTTTTCGCAAAGTCTTTTTGCTCAAGATTTGAGCCACCTTACGAATACGGATTTTCCAGCAGATGTAAAAAATATACATGTGTTTACCGTTGATAATAAAGAGATTACGTTTTCTCAAGTGCTTGACAGTTTAAAAGGACAAGTTGTTTTTGTCGATTTTTGGGCAAGCTGGTGCGGACCCTGTGTGCGAGAAATGAAAGAGTCGAAAAATGTACAAAAAACGCTGAAAAACAAGAAAATAGCTTATTTATTTCTATCAACCGATGTAACCGAAAAAGATTGGCGAACTGGCTTAAAAGTTATCAACATAGAAGGCGCGCATTTTAGACTAAAAGAGACAGAAAAACATATAATTCAGAATCTTTTTGCAATCAGAGGCATTCCATATTATGTAATTTTAAATAAAGAGGGAAAAATTGCCGACCCTCGTGCGCCTTGGCCCAGAGAAGAGCGCTTAATAGAACTTCTAACTAACTTATTATAAGTACAGTAGATGTTTCTATTCGTCAAATCTACAATTTTGAGCAATAAGATATTTAATTAATTTTCAGTTATTTAAACATGAATTATAAACTTCGATTTTCTGAAAAAAAACAGGAAGTAATTATTTCGTTGCCTTCGTCTAAAAGTATAAGCAACAGGCTGTTAATTATTCAAGCATTGGCAAAAAATTCTATTGTGTTAGAAAATGTTTCGACAAGTGATGATACAAAGCATTTGATAGATGCGTTGAACGCTGAAAGTCAGGAAATAAACATAGGGCATGCTGGAACTTCGATGCGCTTTTTGACTGCTTTTTTTTCAGCAATGGGAAAAGAAGTTGTGCTAACTGGCTCAGAACGAATGAAAAACAGACCAATTGGCATTTTAGTAAAAAGCCTGAATGCACTTGGCTCGAACATTGAATATTTGGAAAAAGAAGGATTTCCGCCTTTGAAAATTAATAAAAAAATTCCACACCTCCATCAAATAAGTATTGATGGAAGTGTTAGTAGTCAATACATTAGCGCGTTACTTTTGATAGCACCCAATCTTCCAAACGGTTTAGAGCTTACGCTTACCGGAAAAATAGTTTCGATACCCTATATAAAACTGACACTAAGCCTTATGCAGCATTTTGGAATTGTTTGGACTTGGGAAAAAAATATGATACGCATTGAAAATCAGAGCTATAAAAGTGAGAAGCTTTTCATAGAATCGGACTGGAGTGGCGCATCGTATTGGTACGAAATTATGGCATTGAGTAATTTAGATTCGATAGAACTTCTGGGATTGAGCGAAAATAGCTTGCAAGGCGACAGTAAGCTCGTTGGGCTGTTCGAAATGCTTGGTATAAGTACTGAATTTGGAAAAAATAAAGCAAAACTCCATAAAAATAGCAATAAAATTGATTTTTTTGAATACAATTTCAACGAACAACCAGATATTGCGCAAACTTTTGCTGTTTTACTTTGTCTTTTGGATATTCCGTTTCACTTTTTTGGCTTGGAAACCTTAAAAATAAAAGAATCGAATAGAATTGAAGCTCTAATAAACGAATTGGCAAAATTGGGCTTTCAACTAAACGAACCACAACATGGTGAATTAGCTTGGAGTGGTAAAAAAGTAGAACTATCTAAAAATCAAAATATTGAAATAGAAACCTACAACGACCATCGTATGGCATTGGCTTTTGCGCCAGCGTCTATTTTGTTTGAAAATCTGATAATTAAAGATGCCGGCGTTGTTTCAAAATCGTATCCTGAATTTTGGGAACATATTGAAGAAGTGGGATTTACATTTGAGGAAGTGATTTAATTTTTGATAACACAACTTACTAATGCCCAAAATTCTAAAAAGAAGTAAAATTACGCAATTTGTATTCGGTTGTAATAACAAATTATTAGCATATTAAATTTTTCTATTGTTATTTTATCAATAGAAACTAAAAAAATAGATAAAATGAAAATAGCAGTTGCCTCCGATCATGGAGCTTTTGAATTGAAACAAAAAATAGTTGCGTATTTGCAACAAAAACAAGGAGTTGAGGTGCTCGATTTGGGCACAAACAACGAAAATGAATCGGTTGATTATCCTGATTTTGCAGGAAAAGCGGCAATAAGTATTCAAAAAGGCGAAGCAAATCTAGCGGTAATTATGTGTGGCACAGGCATTGGTATTTCGATTGCAGCCAATAAATACAAGGGAATCAGGGCTGCCCTTTGCCACGATGCGTACACGGCGCAAATGAGCAAACAACACAACAATGCCAATATTTTGGTGATGGGCGGGCGAACTACCGGCATAGAAATAGCTAAGCAAATGATTGATACATGGCTAGTTACAGAATACGAAAATGGAAGACATCAATTGAGATTAGATAAAATTTCGGAAATAGAAAGAAGCCAATAAAAACTAAAAAAATGAATTTTTCAAAGTTTTTACTTTTGAAAAATTCATTTTTAAATTTACAAACCTAAGAATTAATTAAAAAAAATCCGGTAAATTTGTTTATTGATTTGCGTCATCTGCTTTAAACAAAGAAGTACTAATTAAACCACTATACGTTCCAAAAAGCCCTTCAACGGCAGTAAAAACTATTTTCAAATCGTTGAAACTAATAAAGTTAAACAATGCTTTTGCCGAAATAGCTAAAATAAGAATAATAAAATGAGAATAAATAATCGCTGTTGTTACTGAAATGTATGATTTTGAGACTTTTACAGCGTGTTCGGTATTCTCAATTCTGAATCGGTTTTCGACCACAAACTTAATCATGCTTCCTAAGTAAATGGCAGTGAGCGGAGTAAGTAATGCTATCAAAGTAAGCAACTCATCTTCATCAAAACCCGACATGGCATAGAAAACAAAAACCAAAACGTATAGGATTGAATTAGAAACAAATACAAAACGGCTTATTTTATTTCTTAAAGTTGCTAATGTCATTTTCTTCATTTATTAAGTAAGTTATATAAAATTTTATCTTATTAATTGCTTATGAATCAGAGATTTTATTTTTTCTCTATAATTTTCTAAACTATTGGCATATTTAATTTCCATATTTTTGTAATCGTTCACACTTCGAGGAGCTAAAAAAATACCGGAACCGTATTTTGCCATTAAATCGTAAGTCAGCACAACGTTATTGTTCTGTTTCTCAGCTTTTATCGAAATCCGAATGTATTCAAAATAATCACGTTCGTTTTTTAACACCTCATTTTTCAAATCGGTAATTTCGATAATTAAGTCGTGCTCAAAGTCCTTAACAACCTCAACTTCAGCAAAATACCACCAAGCACCTTTCGCTTTGTAATAATTTTGCAAAAATAGCCTAATCTCAGAGGTAATTTTGTTTAAATCGGCAGATTTAATTTTATCTTTTTGCTGAATATACTTAGTTTTGAGATTTATAATCGGAATTGGAATTTTTTCGGCATCGCGTGCTTGCGCAATTTTATCAATCACAACCACTCCCACTTCAGAGCCTAAGATTTCTACTTTAAATAAATGTTCTTGTTTTCCCAAAATAATGAGTTGAAGCGAATCGGGCGAAACTTCGAGCGTAAAAAAAAGTGTATTGAATAAGTTTTCTTCCAGAAGAGTTTTACCTTTGCTTTCGTATTCATTTTTAAGCATTTGCCACGCTAAATTGAGCGAAAAATCGGATTGCTCCCGAGCAGGATAACCTAAAAAAACAGACACTCTATGCTCTTCTACTGTGAAACTATCAACAATCAAAACATCGCCAAAGCCTTTAGCTGCAAGCCATTCGTCGTATTCATGTATTTTGATGCGCAAAAAATCAGCATCTTCTCTCAAATCGGTTTGAGAAAAAGAGGTGCAATTTATCAAAATAAAAAGAATTACAAATAGTTGCTTTTTTAGACTTTTCATCTGCTTTTTTTGATAAGATTTTTATACACGAAAATTGCCTGAAAACTTTTATGAGTTAAAAACATTTTCTTAACTTATGCAAACCTTATACCAAACCAGAAAATTAATTTACAAAAAGGTAGATATTTTATTCTAAAACATAAATAAAACAAATTTCTTCTTTTTTTTGAAACAAAAATTAAGTACAAGTAAATTAATAATCAGAATGTTAAAAGAATAATCCGTTTGATTATTTTTTTTGTTTCTATATTAAAAAAAATAATAAAGAAATTAAAAATATCTTTAAAACTAGAGTTTTCTTTGCTTTTGAGGCTAAAATCACTCTTGCATTAGAAAATACTGTTTCAAAATTTAATCAGTTCTTTTGTAAATTAAATTCGTAAAAGTACCTGCTACTAAATATGTATATACTATCTAAAACGATAATAAGCTCATTACAAAGCAACTAAAAAAACAAAATATGAAAACCATTTTAAATATAATTATAAGATTTGCGATTAATAAATAAAAGCTTAATTTTGCGGCTTGTTTTTAAGTGTTTATGTTTTTTTAACAGTGAAAGCGTGTTTAAAATATAAAAAACTTAATACATTTGCGAATTACAAATTGAATGGATTTTATTCAATTTTAACGCATTTTATCAAAAAAAGTAACAATTTAAAATGTTGCTTAAAAAAAAAATTCTCTTCTGAAAATAACAAGTAAGCAAGAGTTTAAGTATGTAAAAAATAGGCAGCTCATTTTGTAGAAAATGTAAAAAACAACCAAATTTGTTGCTTGAAAATTTACCATAAATTCAAATAAAAAATGAAAGGGTTTAACCCAATTTTTAAAAACAATATGGCAAAAAAATTAATTTTACTGGTAATTACAATTTTTACCACCACATTATTATTTTCACAAGAAATTGATATTAATTATTTAAGTCCCAAAGAATACGAAATTGGCGGTATCAACGTAAAAGGTATAAAATACTTAAATACAGAGGTTTTGGTTCAGCTTTCGGGTTTAAAAGTAGGCGATAAAATAGAAGTACCTGGCGAGCGTTTTTCAAATTCGATAGACAAACTTTGGCGACATGGCTTGTTTTCAGATGTTAAAATTTTAGCAGATAGTGTGCGCGATGGCAAACTTTATTTATCGTTCGACCTTTTGGAACGCCCTCGAATTTCGGGTGTTTTTGTTACCGGACTAAATAAAACGGAACGCGAAGACATTGAGGAGATGATAGAACTCAAACGCGGCGGGCAAGCAACTGACAATTTGATTAATAACACCAAAATACAAATAAAAAAGCATTTTGCAGAGAAAGCTTATTTCAATACGCAGGTAGATGTTAGTTTAAAAAATGACTCTAACTTACTTAATGCTGTAATTGCTTATGTACATGTAGATAAGAACAAAAAAATTAAAGTAAATTCGCTTGTTTTTGAAGGCAACGAAGTTATGAGCGATAAAAAGCTCAACAGAGCAATGAAAAAAACAAACGATAAAAACATAAAAAACTTCTTTAGAACTAAAAAATATAAAGAAGAAGAATTTATAGCAGACAAAGATGCTCTTATAGAAAAATACAACGAAAAAGGTTATAGAGATGCCAAAATAGTTTTCGACACTGTATATGTCAATGACGAAAAATCATTCAATATTGAAATAAAAGTAGAAGAAGGAAAGCAATATTTTTTTAGAAATATTAATTGGGTAGGAAATACAAAATACAATAGTTACCAACTTAGCCGTATTTTGAATGTAAAAAAAGGCGACCCTTACGATGAAAATTTGCTCAACAACCGTATTTCGAGCGATGAAGATGCAGTAAGCAATCTTTACTTGGACGATGGTTATTTATTCTTCCAAATTCAACCCATAGAAGTAAAGGTAGAAAATGATTCTATCGACTTGGAAATGAGAGTGTATGAAGGCAGACAAGCTACAATAAAAAATGTAACAGTAAGCGGAAATACCAAAACCAACGACCACGTAATTATGCGCGAGGTGTATTCGCGCCCGGGCGAATTGTTCAAAAAATCGGATATTGTTCGTACCATTCGTGAGTTGGCTCAGCTTGGACATTTTGACCCTGAAAAACTAAACGTAAATCCGGTTCCCGACCAAGCTAACGGAACAGTTGATTTGGACTACACCGTAGAAGAACGTGCTAATGACCAAATAGAAATTTCGGGTGGCTGGGGTGCAAATATGATTATTGGAACAATTGGATTGAAATTCAATAACTTTGCTATTAACGATGTATTGAAAAAAGATGCTTGGCGACCTGTTCCTTCAGGCGACGGACAACAACTTAGTTTGCGTGTTCAATCGAATGGAACTCGTTATCAATCGTATAGCCTTTCATTTACAGAGCCTTGGTTGGGTGGCAAAAAAGCAAATTCGCTTTCGGTAAGTTTGTACAAAACTGTGCAAAGCAATGGTTACCAAAAAGATGACTCAAGAAGAGCCGACATGGCAATAGCAGGCGCATCGCTTGGTTTAGGAAAGCGTTTGAAATGGCCTGATGACTATTTCACACTTTACAACGAACTTAGTTTTCAGCAATATGACATGAATGAGTGGCCTTACTTTTTGATGAAAAACGGTATTTCTAATAATGTAAGCTACAAACTTGTTTTTGGAAGAAACTCAGTTGATAGTCCGCTTTTTCCACGTAGAGGTTCTAATATCTCAGTTGGATTGCAAGCAACGCCTCCTTATTCGCTTCTTCGCGGCGAAACCGATTACTCAACTTGGGAACAAGAAGAAAAATACAAATGGATAGAATACCACAAGTGGACATTCAAATCGGAATGGATAACTAAATTGCTTTCTACCAAAGATTTAGTTCTTTTTACTCGTTACGAATTAGGCTTCTTGGGTTATTACAACAAAGAGCTACGTTCTCCTTTTGAGCAATACCAAGTGGGCGGCGACGGAATGTCGGGTTACAACATGTATGGTTCTGATATAGTTTCACTTAGAGGTTACGAGAATTATTCGCTAACGCCTGCTGAAGGTGGAAATATTTACAGCCGTTTTACCATGGAATTGCGCTATCCGGTTTCTTTGAATCCTCAAGCCACGATTTATGCACTCACTTTTATAGAGGCTGGTAACGCTTGGTACAATTTTAAAGATTTTAATCCGTTTAATCTAAACCGTTCGGCGGGAGTTGGTGTTCGAATTTTCTTACCTATGTTAGGTTTGCTTGGAATAGATTGGGGCTACGGTTTCGACCCAATTCCGGGGAAAAGTGAAGATAAATGGGGCGGTCAATTCCATTTCGTAATGGGACAACAATTTTAAAATACACATAATTTGCTGATTAATTGATGCAATGATATGCTAAATCTAATTAATAATTGAAAATTAAATTATGAAAAAAACGATTCTTACTTTATTTGTGCTTTTTTCAATAATTACAGTTCAGGCACAAAAATTTGCTTACGTAGATACCGAATATATTTTACAAAATATTCCGAACTACGAAACAGCTCAGCAACAGCTCGATGATATGTCGAAAAAATGGCAAAGCGAAATAGAAGATATTTACGCCGAAGTAGAAAAAATGTATAAAAGTTATCAAGCCGAATCGGTTTTGCTTACAGATGAGCAAAAAAGAAAAAAGGAAAATGAAATCATTGAAAAAGAAAATCAAGCAAAAGCGCTCCAAAAAAAGTATTTTGCTCGCGATGGTATGCTTTTCAATAAACGCCAAGAGCTTGTAAAACCAATTCAAGACGAAGTTTTCAATGCCATAAAAGAATTGGCAGTGGAAGGAAGTTATGCTTTTATTTTCGATGTTGCTGGCAGCGTTTCTATTTTGTATTCAAATCCAAAATACGATTTGAGCGACCAAATATTGGAAAAATTAGGATACAAAAATTAATTGATAATTGATAATTAACCAATTAGTAATTAATAACATATTAAATTCAAATTAAAACCACTATAACAATTTTTTTTTAAAACAATGAGAAATATACTAACATTAGCGAGCTTTATAGCACTATTATTTGTAGGAAATTTTACCTACGCACAAAAATTTGGACATATCAATTCACAAGAGCTTTTAGCTGTTTTTCCAGAAAGTGAAGATGCCCAAAAACAAATTGAAGAATATGCAAAAACATTGGAAGAACCATTGGAAAAAATGCAAGTTGAATACAACAACAAACTCAATGACTATATTCAACAAAAAGCCAAAATGACTGATTTCTTGAAACAAAGCAATGAGGAAGAATTGGGAAGCATGCAACAAAGAATGCAAGCTTACCAACAAAATGCACAACAAGAATTGAAGAAAAAAGAAGCTAGTCTTATACAACCTTTGCTTTTGAATGCAAATAACGCAATAAAATTTGTGGGCGAACGCGATAAACTTACTTATATTTTTGACAAAGGTGCAGGTGCCATTATTTACGAAGGTGCTGGTAGCAAAGATATTACCGAAGACGTTTTGAACGAAATTTACAAAGCAGACGCTGCAAAAAAAGCAAAAGCTTTGGCAAATTTAACCAAAATAAGAACTCAAGCTTCTGAAACACAAACAGAATAATCAAATTAACAAACCCAAAGGTTTAGACAAAATTTGATAGATTCCACAAGAATTTTATTCACGAAACAACAAAAGCAGTTTAGAGTATATCTCAAACTGCTTTCTGTTTTTAATAAAATCGGCAAGTCGTCGGTATCAATTAATTGATAGCGTAACTTAATAGTGACCGAAATTCTAAAAAAAGTAAAATTACGTAATTTTCCCAAAATTCAAATAACAAATTGTTACATTGTTCAATTGTTATTTTATCATGAAAAATTGGAAAATTTACAATTTTAGCTAACTTTTTCAAAAAGTCACCATTTTTTTTACACTACCAGAAATTTTACAAAAAATGGAATTACACAAAGAACAATCCATCGGCGTTTTCGATTCGGGTGTTGGCGGGCTTACCATTGCGCACGCCATAAAATTGGCATTGCCCAACGAAAAAATTATCTATTTTGGCGATACCGCTCACCTTCCGTATGGCGATAAATCGAGCGAATCGATAAAATATTACTCGAAAAATATAGCTAAATTTTTGTTGAAGCAAAATTGCAAAATTGTAATGATTGCTTGCAACACAGCTTCAGCCCATGCTTACCAAGAAGTAAAAGACGAAGTTGGCGACAAAGCAATAGTTATCAATGTAATAGAACCTCTGGTTGATTTCATAAAACTAAAACAAAAAATCAAAAACATTGGAATTATTGGCACCAAAGGAACGATAGAAAGTAGCGTGTATCAAAATAAATTGAAAACGCTAAACATGAATCTGAACGTGATTGCAAAAGCTACGCCCATGTTTGTGCCCATGATTGAGGAGGGGTTTATTTACGACGACATTAGCAACGCCATTATACGGGCTTATTTATCGGAAAGTGATTTTGATAGGATAGACTCGTTGGTACTTGCCTGCACGCATTATCCACTAATAAAGAATCAGATACGCAAATTTTTCAATTTCAAAGTAGATGTTATCGACTCTTCGCAAATAGTTGCAAATTATGTAAAACAGGTACTTACCCAACTAAATTTACTCAACGAAAGCACTGAACATTGCAACGAGTTTTACGTTTCGGATTACACCAAAATGTTTGAAACCATAGCTCGAATGTTTTTTGAAGAAGACATTCAACTCAAGAAACTGGATATTTGGACTGATAATAAATTTGATAATTGATACGATGACTTTAAGTCATCGTATCAATAAGGGTGATTGAGGCAACAATCAATTTAGAATCGCACCCAGTCGGAATAGCCTGATTTTACAGTAAATTCTTTGGTTCTTGACGACGAAATAGTTTGCATTTTAGCCGGACGATAAACGGCTAAATAGTTTCCGGGTTGCAGCAAAAGTGTTTCCTTTGCCTTGTTGTTCAAATTACAAACCCACTCCACCGAGTATTTTTTTATCTGATACACACTTCCGTAGCCTTCCGATGGCATAGCAAAATTTATAATTCCAGGTTCGGGAACATCTACAAAGGTTGTTTTGCTTTGGTTTACCTGAATATTTTTGTAATACGTAATGGGCAATGTGTGAATTTCGATGTCGTACAAGCCTACCAAGAATTTTTCTTCTTGCCTTATTTTTTGAAGGTTTAGCGTTTTACAATCACCTGCTTTTCTAATGATGCACGAAATATTTTCGAGTTTGTATCCACGCTCTTCTTTTACCAAAATACTGCCTTGCGGCGTGTAAGCTTTAATAATATTTTCGGCATTTTCGACCAAACGGATATTTGCAACTTCCACTTGTGGTAATGTATTGACTACCATGCGATAAGTATTTCCCAAATCAAGCTCTATTTCATCGGGTTCGCCCTTAACTGTAAGCGTGTGAATGTAATTGTAAAGCATTTTTCCGCTGGTATTGTCGAAAAAAGTCATGTTCACGTTGGTTTCGGTAGGCTTTTTGTTGATGTCGAGCAATTCCACTTTTACTTTGGTTCCGCCTCCACTTGGCGTATATTTTGAAACCACAGTTTCCAAAATTCGGCTAAAATCGGTCGATTTATCGGCATCGAGAAAATGGTCGCCAAAGCATTCAAAAGCACTTTTAATGTCCACATCAAGCCCAACTCCTATCACGTAAGGTTCTAGTTTCAAGCCTTTTTGCTTTAGTTGCAAAGCAATAGCGCAGGGGTCGCCGCTGCAAGCTTCTATCCCATCGGTAATCAAAATAATAACGTCGGTGCAATTTGCACAGGGCGGAAAATCGTCGCCGGCTTCCAAGAGCGAGCGAGCTATGGGCGTGGTGCCTTTGGGGCGAGTGTTGAGCAATTTTTCTTTTATTAGCCAAATGTTGTTCTTTCCAAAAGGCACTTCGAGCTTGGTATCGCCGCAATTTTGGGGGTCGGTTGCATATTGATGCCCATACATGCGCAAGGCAACTTGCATATTGGGAATTTTGGCAATGCTGTCGAGCATTTTCACCATCATTTTGCGGGCAATATCAATCTTTACGCCGCCTTCCCATTGTCCCCACATACTGTTCGACATGTCGAAAATGAACAAAATGCGAGTAGTTTTGGGAGCTTGCGCGTTGGAATTTAAAACATTTAAAAGTACTATAAAAAGCACCAAAAATATTTTTAACACATTTGTTTTTAATAATTTACACACCATTTTTTGTTTTTAAATTTTCAAAAAAATTTCGATTTCCATTTTAAAAAAGCCCTGTTAAATAGAATTTTCCAAATCCAATTCAAACGATTCCATTTTTCTCAAATAATTTATCTGCTCATCGCTAAGACCAGTCGTTTGTTTGATAAAATCATTATCCAAGCCTTTATGAATCAGATTGTAGGCAACTTTTTTTATTCCTTTTTCAAGACCTTCCATTTTGC
>JFJP01014022.1_pt1 | contig 30524 bp, 29 predicted proteins | sample 431651 | NCBI WGS metagenome assembly JFJP01 (sample SAMN02602958, study PRJNA72255) | Microbial mat metagenome, whole genome shotgun sequencing project. | biome: fresh water; feature: sink hole; material: water; isolation source: purple microbial (photo- and chemosynthetic) mats found in... | reverse complement strand
TAGGAGCAAACCTATCACGGGTAAGACAACCCGAACCCCCGTTATTCTGAAGACAAAACCAAGCCGCCGATCCCTCCTCAATCACAATAGGTTTCTGTGGCTTTTTAACAACAACCGGAGGCGGTTCTAATGGTTGGGTTGGTGTTCCTAATTTAGCTTGACGGTTATCGGTTTTAGGGGCTTCTGACTTAGCTTGTTTATTATTAGAGGGAACGGGAACAGCCAAATAAATTACACCCCCAAACAGTCCCAGAAGCAACGAACCCGATACAACGGATTTTAAAAGTAGTAATTTGAGTTTGCTGGTGTCAGGTTGTGATGATGAGCAACCGACATCAATAGTCTTATTAATAGTCTGCATATTATCACCAGGTTAATGTTAACAATTCTGTGGCATGGCATGACATGGCATAAGGTGACATGGGAGGCTATGACCTGGCATAAGCCCCGTCATGTCGCCATGTCATGCCATGTCATGCCATGTCAGAGGTAGGGGTAAAGGTGAAACTGCCGTTAATTTCTGTAACAGTTCCTAGTTTGGCTTCTGCTAATTTGTCGAGAATATAACGGGCGGTTGTTGCATTTAATTTAAGCCTTTGCCCCAATGCAGAACGATAAACGTCACGGGCTGAAATTGTCCCGTTTTGTTTAGATAGTTCTAAAACTTCTAGCCATTCAGACTGCAACTCAACCCCATTCACAACAGGGTTAGGTTTAGGTTTAGGCTCCGGTTGTTTCTGAAGATTAAATCTAGGAAGTTGTGGCTCTTGTCTAGCTTCTACAGGCTCCGTGTTTGGTGTTTGTTCTGCCATTGCAAGCTGCAACAATCGCACTGATTCGTTACTTAATGGAGGTCTATTTTGGATAGTAAAATTTGATAAATCAGGAAGTTCTAACCCAGAATCATTAATCATTGACGGCCGGGGTTGAGTCCTAACCCAATTTAGGAGAGGGTCATCTTTTGTGTTTTTAGAAAGGGTTTTACAGTGGTCAACCGCAAACCCATTACCCCTGATAAAAGTTAAACATTCCAAAACTTCAGACCGTCCCTCAATATTTAAGGACTTGACCGACTTACCCTGAGTCAACAGAACGAGACGGATTTTTACCTTTCTGGCTTCAAATAATAAAGATGCGAACCAATCCCCAAAGTTAAACCCACACTGGCTTAAACCCGTAATACACGCCGGAAATTCATCTATCACAAGGTTAAGGGGAGTGAAATTGTTATCCCCTTGTGACCTTCTCTCATAACGGTCTGCCATTAATCCCTCAATAGACTCAAGGAACCTAGCGATATTTGAATAATCACGCTTGACCTTGTTACCATCTCTGAATGTTTTGGGTTGCAATACCGGAATGTTTGCCCATTGGTTCGGTTCGGCATGGGGGTCAATCACAATCATGTCCCCCGGCAGTTTTGAGAGAATATAACCGCCGTTAGTGGTTTTACCCCATCCAGTCGGGGCCAATAGGAGAATATGGGGGATAGAAGTAAAATCAACAGCCTCAAGTTTTTTGATGTCTAACCCTTCCCCAAGTTGACTGCCGCCAAACTGCATTTGATAGTATTGACTATAAATATCAGGGGGGTTAGGCATGGGACGCGGTGGGAATAGAACATTCTTAACGGTTTGGACTTCTGCCACTTGGTACAGTCCGAATATTTCATCCTGGGTGTCGCGTTTAATAATATTTCGTTCTTCTTCCTTCAGGCCCTTAATTGAAAGGGCGATCGCCCCAACCCCAAACAGTCCAGTAACCCCCGCCGAGTAGAACCGACTGGGATTGATACCCGGGTTAACAGTAGACCAAGCCAATGAAATGAAGCCACAGCCACAGCAAATAATAGAAGATACCGCAGCTTCATGATTTTCAAGCCATTCTAAAAACCCCATCCCCAAATCACCCCCATTAAATATGTAATTAAAGTGATTGATGAAAGTGTTAATAGGACATTAGGAGAAGTTGCAAATTGACCTGAATAAATTTGCCTTCCTATTCGGGTACACATCACCAAGCAAGCGATAATTAGACATAAAAAAACTGACCAATACAGCCAGCTAAAGTTAGGGACGGAACGGGAAACTAGACTTAAAAAATGTCCTGCTCCTGTACTCGCTAAACCCGTTCCAAAGTAGAGACTAAATCGAGACATCTAACCACCTCTCAAGCGTTCCTTACGCTCTTGTATTCGTGCTTTCTGTTGTTCTAGTTGTTGTTGCAGTTGTCGGGCTTCAGCTTGCCTCAAAGCAATATTTTTCTGATACTCAACGGCTATCTTGTCCATATCAGAATTGAGTTTCTGGTTATGGGTATATTGGGCAAAATTCCCCCCGGCAACCTTGGGAATAGTTTTAGTTACAGTCCCGACTAACTTGGCTTCTGTGCGGCTAAAAGCTCCCAATTCCTTGCCATAGTCCTTAGACAATTTCTCGTAGCCTTCAAGGGTTTTGTGCATGGCTTTGAGAGTTTCTAAATCATCTTTAGAAATCATCCAGCCCTTTGATTCCCATTCCCTTAAAAGGTCGGCAGAAGTAGCAATATAAACCCCGTTCTGTGGTCTATAGTCAGGGGTGATTAGGTTCTGTGGGATAGGTGAAACATCCCCTTTAATGGCTATTTTAGGGTCGGTAGCAGTATCGTTTTTACCGCCTCCGAATATTCTGCCAATGGCGTTAAATATTCCCATATTAAAACCCTCCCAAACACTGCATAACTAAACCGTCATATTGATTGGATGATATGCTCTCAAGTTGTCGTAGGATGCGCTTGAATCGTGATATAATCGCTTTCATAATTAATCCTTCGTGATGGTTGGATTTATTAGAGAGGCGGCTTTCTAGCAGGATTACCGTCTCTCTCAGTTGGTTTATTTGTTGTTGGAGGCTTTCGATTTCAGTCCGACTAAATCCATTTTTTTGTGCCGTACTGTTGTTGTTTTCTGACTGCTTTGTTGGTTGGTTGTTGCCTTTTTTCCCAAGTCCTTTATCAGTTCGTTTGGGCGTTCCTTTCCCCGTTTTCCCAGTTCCTCAATCCGTTGGTGAATTAAGTTTTGGAAGTCTTCAGCTAACAAATTTTGCAACCCTACAACTTGATTAATTCCCTCGATTTGTCCTTGTAATAAAGTCTTGGTAAATTCAATGTTTCCGGCATCTGCTAACGCTTGAGCATTGTCCCGTTGTTGTCGGATATATTCGTCAATCAAGCCACCGGATAAACCCCCAACGGCCCCGATATGGTTCATCAGGTCTTCTGCCACTGGATTGCTTAGAGCCAGTTCCTTTAATGCCGCCAAGTCAGAACGAGTCACAGCTTCCGGTTCTAATCCCAGTTCCTCAACCAAAGCTAAGGCATTTTCCCCCAATTCGGATTCGATGTCTTCCCAGTCGATAAAGTCCTCTGAATCCTCAATGCTGAATGATTCCGGTGTTTCGGGTTGTTGCGATTGCGGTGGTTTTCCGTTGAGTTGTTGGGGTTTAGTTCCTTTGAGATGTTGTGCGATCGCAGGTTCCCAAGACTCATGAATATCGTTAATGTCATAGTCCATCTGTTTTATAGCAATTAAGATTTCTGATTCAGAAACATTAAGCGATTTTGACAAGTTTTTCAGAATCAAAAATTGTACTTTTTGCAGCGTTGGCTCGGACTTCTGTTTCGTATTCATTTTGCAGTTCCTCGGTGAATGTTTTGAAGGTGTAAATAGGAGCGTTAAGTTGAACGTAATCCTCTATGATTTGAGGTCTAGGCGCGCTTGCGGGTTCGGTTAAGTCGTAATCATTGATACGCTTTAGCCATTCCTGCACATAGGGGTTATAGGCTGTTCTGGGTTTGAAATGTTGGTAAAAATCAGGGGAGTAAATTAACAGCAACTTAGCCCAATCTCTTAGGGTTTGGGGTTTCCGTTTTAATTCAACTGCCAACACCCCAACGGGTTTATAAACTGATTTTTTATCGCCGTCCCGTAGCAGTTTCACCCGCCTCCCATCTGGGATAATTTCAGGTTCGATAATCATTGTTCTCCTATTGATAAAGGTTTGATTGCTTTCCACAGTTGAGCCTCTTATTTTGAGGATGTGGCTAGGCTATTTAGTTTTCAAGGTTCAGGATAGAGGTGCTAACACCCTTAGAATCCTTTCTGAGTCTCCATCTGGAGTCCTACGGAGGGATGTTTTAAGGTGCTATAAATGCAATATTACATTTAGGTACTTTAAGTGTCAAGATGGTTTAGTTACTTTATGTAAAATAGCGAACTAATGTACTTGGGTGAGATATGAACTAAGAGGGGATAATAGATACAAGTACAAGAAGTGACGTTATGGAAGAAAAAACTAAAATCATCAAGGTTGAGGTTCCTGAGTCTCTGCATACAGACTTTAAAATCCTATGTGCAGCCAAACAGGAAAACATGAAGGATAGGGCTAGGGGGTTAGTTGAGGTTGATATCTCCAACTGGAAGCACGGCACGGATAAACCAACCATTACTAAGTCTGAAGGAACAGACACAAGTGATATTCTGCCTATCCTCTGTAAAGCTTTAGAAGGGAAAACCTTAGAAGATGTCGAGCTTGCCATACTTGCCGATACCTTAGACATTGACCAAGCCGTTCTACAAAGTTGTCGCGATAGGAACACCTCCAATGGAAAAAGAGCTAAAACCTCTTAGAATCCGTTTTGTGACTCCATGTTCAAGTAGGGGAGAAAGCCAGAAGCCTCTCAGGGTAGGTAATAGCAGCCTTTGGGTATCTTCTGAGCCTCCATCTGGAGTTCTGCGAGCGGATGGTCTAGGGTGCTATGTAAATTAAGATATCACGACAACTATAACTATGCTAGTAAATATGTTAGTTGTTATAAAAGTTTACAGAACAAAGCCTAAGATGATGGAGTGATAATAAAGGTGTAAAGATATGCTAGTTGTGTTATGTCCGATAACCCATTCTCAAGAGTCCGATTAACAGTGTTTATGCCGTCATGGGTTAGGGATGCGTTAAAACAGTACGTTGTCCCCTTCAGGGTATCAATGTCACAATTCCTTGCTAATCATGCCGAACAGGTAGTAATAGAGGCAGGATATAAACCTCCAAACCCAATGGCTTATGAATCAATATCCCAGTTAATATTGGATAATTTTGAAGTATTAGAAGACTCTCGAATTCCCAGAAAGCGACTTAAAGAGATTGCAAATGGTGAACACCCAACCGAGATAGAGCTTCTACGCATTGCTAACATCATCGGAACTACTGAAGATGAGTTAATTGAGCTTTGTAAAAAATGCCAAGTTATTTAAAAGGGTGTAGGAGTTGAACGAAAAATTAACAGCTATTCACGAGACAGACAACTTAGAGGAGTGCCAACAAATCAAGGAAGTCTACGAGGACACTTACCCAGATACTCGGTTTCGTTTGCAAGTCAAGGACAATGCTAAAAAAGGCGATTTACTCCCAGGATTCAAGCGTTACACCTGCATTATTAAAGAAATTTAGGGGATTTTAAAATGAACTATTTTGTGACAAATAAAACCCAAATAATCCATAGTTCGGGCGGGGTTGTTCCGATACCGGGATTAAAACCCCAATTTGTTGAACAAGCGATGGAAACCTTGCAAATATCTGATGATAAATGGGCTAACTTTAATTCGGGTGAGGATGAATGGAAAAAACGGCGGGTTGTTGAAGCACAGTTAAAAGTGTTAGCTAATTATTCACAATGTCGTTATCGAGTAACTACTGATGATTTGTTGACATTAACTGCCCTGTCTAGCTTTTTAAACACTAGACTGGATGAACCCGCACCCACTGAAGGAATGAAAACTAGCTATGTTTACTCCGTTGACAATCAGGCTTTAGTTGCAGGGCTTGAATATCGGGGGAATTGTTGGCAAATTACCCCGATTAAAAAGCTAGATAATCCCACATTCCGAGAACTGGCCTTAGCCCATCGTGATGCTAGAGAAGTGGCGTTTCAATTCTCAATCCTCAGTAATGGGGATTGTTAGTATTTAAGCATATCATACAGTTGAATTTCTGTATTTTCGCCTACCCAAACATTAAACTTAAAAAACTTTCAGCACTTCATCCCCATAGTGGTTAATCGCCTTTATCGCAATCTTTCAGGGAATGAATGCAATCAAAATAATCCCCTCATTCTTAATCAAGTTTGTAGGACTACAATCATGACAAATTTACCAGACGAAAAAATTCTAAACGAGTTGTTAGAAATGGGGCAACAGATGTACGACGCGGCTCAAAAAATGTCCGAAACTTCAGAAGCAATGGCTCAAAAAATCCAGAAACAGATTGAGGATGCCAAAGCAGCCCAAGCCGTTAAATAGCGATCGCCCATAATAAAACCCCCAAAATCCTTAGAATATGGGGGTTTTATTATGGGGGTTAATTAACAAAGGCGATATGTTATCTGTTATTGATTACGTTATTTGTTATGTTATTCATTACCTCAACGGGTCAATAAAAAACTAGACTGTAGGAAGGGCTTGAGGGGAAACGTCAATAAATCTCAAGGGGTTAATAAAAATTTACAAATCCGTCCATGAGTTTAAATCGTTATCCTGATAATTGGAAACAACTAGCTTTGGTGGTTAAGGAATCAGCGAATTGGCAATGTCAACGATGTGGTCGTTATTGTCTTAAACCTGGAGAAGCTTTACCCGATACCCTAAAACGCCGAGCTTATGTGTTGCAAGTGCATCATTGGAATCTTGACCCTGGGGATAATCGTTTAGAAAATTTAGTGGCTTTGTGTAGTAGTTGCCACCTGGCTTACCATTGTCGAAGTCGTGGAAATATCTCACCTGGCCAGTTGTCTTTGGATTTCAAACTACCCTAAAATACGGAAAAACCGCCCCGGATGAGGCAGTTCAAAGAATTGTGATTTTGATAATAACCCATGATTTTAGACAGCAAAAGCAATCAAGAGCAGGGAAGTCACCAGCAGGACAGCAGCAGCGGCTTGAAGTACATAGCGACTTTGCTGTTCGGGTGAGGGATACTCAGCAAAATAGATTGGGGGTTCGGTAGAGTAATTATTCAGGATGCCGTTTTCGTTGGTGGTTTTCATGGTGTTTTTCCTTTACTTGGCTTATGTATGTAAATAAATATAACGGAATGTTAAAGATTGTAACAGTAACTTGACTCAATAACCTTGGTGATGTTAGTCACAGGGAATTTTTCAATAATCTGTTGATGGGGTAAAGCCGAATTGATGCCAAAATCAAGGCAATGTTTGTAATTAAAACCTAGCTGTAAGTACCAGAATAAGAGAAACCTCACTTATAAGTTTAATTAAAATCTGGTATAGGAATTGTCAATTATCCCTTAGACTGAAGTTTGAAAAACAACTGAAAATATTTAATGGCTTAAAGGATGTCTAAGGTCTATGTAAGGGGTGAAATCATCTGAGCATATTGATAAAACCGGAGCCTCTAAATATGATGAACAACCCTGCCTTAATTATTGCTGAAATTGAAAGAATTTCCTCAACCTCCCAACTGATTCTAAAAAATCCTGATTTAATTGAGAAGCAAATTGGTGATTTAGAACTGAATACTAATCAGCTTGTTGAAATTAAAAATGAAGTCAAACCATTTTTAATTATATTACAAAATAAGATTGTAGAACTTAATGCTATACGACTGGCAAAGGGGGCTGTTGGTTTAGCGTTGATATTGTTTACGGATAGTGACGATGATAGTTCGAGTGGTTTTATAGATTCAATGATTTCTCAGCTTGGGGAAGATCTATTTAACGAAGCTGTGGATGACTGGTTTAGAGAATCCGTTAGAGACGAAAGTGGATTAAAAAATATTGTTCACACTTTAGAACAAATTTGTCAAAATATTGAAATTAAAATTAATGAAAATAACAAACTTAGAGAAATTGGCATCTTTTGCTTGAATTCTCCAAAAATCAAAACCGCATTAATTAATCAATCTTTAAATTCTTCTCCCAGGGGATTGCTAGAAAGTTTTGAGAACTTATCTCACAAAATTAAATTTGTTGTAGTTGAACAATCCTGTAATAAACTTGAGCAGCAAATTCAAGATATTTCTAAGCATTTAGAGAATATCAAACAAATTAATGAAACTGCTAAAGTTATATCGGAAAGTTTACTATCTTGTCAAAAGTTAGATGATAAAGATTATCAGATATTAGAAACTTTATTTAGCCTATTTGGTGGGAGTATTTCAAAAATAACTTATAATGGCAATTCTCTCAATTTCAGCTTTGGCGTAGAAAATTATACTTATGATTCTGTGCTAAGTTTCAGTCAAAGCTTACAGGATAAATCCTATCATGTCATTCAGTTAAGCCAAAGTCTGCAACAGTTAATCAATGATTGCTTAAACTCTCAGAAAGCATTAACCCTTTTATCTTTAGAGAGTTCTCAAGAGGCTTTAATAAGCACGGGTAGTTTTTCGGAAGAAAGTTATTTAACTGTTGATCTTTTACTTCCGATGGAAAGTGTTAATCAGTTTAAACAGCAAATTGCTCAACTTCAGCTTAATTATAAAAAGTTAAAAGAGCTTAATTCTATCTTAAGTATTGCTACCCAAAAATATAGACAAAAGTTAAACTTTCCGGTCACTCATACGACTTTAGCAGCATTAATAGAATTATTAGGGAAATCTATTAAGAGCATATCCTTAACTCCTTCTGGTGATCTCATGATTAAAATTGATGAAGACAACATGAATTTAAAGGATTTTATGGAATCTCTATGCAAAAAACAAGAATTATTGAAGCCCTCTATTTTACAAATAAAACTGCTAATTAACTTAGGAATTGATTTAGAAAAAAATCAACAACTTGAAAAGCTAGTAAATGCTCATCCCAGTTGGGCTAATTTAGATCATCTAAAAAATCAGATTAAATCTTTCAGAAAAAAATCTAATATGGCTCTTGATTTTGGCCAACTGGCAAATCTGCAAAAACAAACCGCAGAAATTAAAAAAGATTCTGTTGACCTGAAAGTATTAGTATCTCAACTTGACATATTGACTGAATCCGAATTTGAAAAGGGATTATTGTTAAACTCCCTAAATATTAATGCAATTTATAGCCTATTTGGGAGAATAAAATTTATTACGTTTACGCCTCAACAAAAACTTTTAATTATTTTTGATAAGTTTAAATATACCTCAGCAGAAATCAGTTCTAAATCTAATAAATTGAAGAAGGAAGTTGAAAAAATTATGGTTTCAACATCTAATCTTATAGAGTTGGCGGAGCAATGTTTAAAAGATACAGACTTTAGAAAACAAGTAGCTAAACAGAAACAAATTAAGACTCTACAAATGAAAAGCTTAGTTTGTGCATCTGTTCTAGCTTTTGTTACTCCGCTTAGTTGGATAGGCTGGAATTTCAGTTCCTCTTATTATACTTTGTTAAAAGCCGAAAATATCATTAAAGATGAACAGTTAAATAATACACAAGATATTAATCAGCTTAAATCTCAGCGTGTCCAGTTACAAAATGCTCAGAATTTGCTCACGACAATTCCTAAATCTTTGGGTTCGCGCTATCAAGAAGCTCAAGCTGATTTACAAGATTTAGAACAATCTTTAATCAATGTTAACCAACGCATTGAGCTAGAAGAAAATTCTCGTCAAAATTTTAGTTTAGGTTTACAGCTTTTTAATGAAGTAGAAAAGTCTTTTCCAACATTATCTGGGAAATCTCAACAAATAAGGGAAGCAGATGATAAACTAAAAACTGCAATAGAATTATTACAATCTGTTCCTTCTCAAGCCCAGGTTTTTAATCAAGTGGAAGCACCCTTAAATCAAGCTCAAGTTCTTCGAGGTCTGCTCAAAAATCATATTCAATCTTTAAATCAATTAGAGCTTATTAATCATCAAGCGATGGAAGCTTCTCAACTGGTACAAAATCCGCCCCATTCTGTAGAAACTTGGAAACAAGCAAAAGAGAAATGGGATGAAACCATTCGTTTACTGTCTGAAATTGTTGTAGATGAGGAGGAAATTAAAATCCAAGTTAAACAGAAGTTGAAAACCTATCAAGCTAATTCTAAAATGATTGAAAGCCAGATTTTAAATGAAGAAAAAGCTTTTAAAACTTGGCAACAATCTTTAAATTTGGGAAATGAAGTGGCACAAATGGTGCAAAATTCTCCTCATCCTTCTGTTGTTTTGGGCGCGGCTCAATCAAAATGTGAAACGGCTGTTAAGGGACTGCTCTCAATTCCTGTAAGAACATCTGTTTATTCTCAGGCTCAAAATAAACTCAAAACTTATCAAGAAAACTGTGCTGTGTTCCGCCAAAAGAAAAAAACTGAGGAAAATTATGAACGGATTATTACTAATGCTAAAGAAACATTATCATTAATTAAAACGAATTTAAAAGCAACCCCTCATACAATCCAGAAGTTGAATTTAGCTGTTTCGCAAATAGAAAAAACGATAACATTATTAGAGACATTTCCCTCTGAAACCGACAGCTTACAACAAGCTCAAGAACTACAAGTTACCTTAGTAAAATATCAAAACAAAATTAATGAAACCCTTGAAGAAATTGCCAGATGTCAAACTGATTCGTTCTACACCGAATATTGTTTTGAACTGAATATGCCGATTTATTTAGATTATATGGATTAAACCCAATAATGTTTTTATCTGGGTGGGAAATAGTTTTACTTTTTCCTTCACTATCGCTTATAATAATAAATTGATTCTTGCTGTTTCCTTCTGGCTTGACGGCGAGAAGTAATACAATAATTGGACGATTAACATTTATAAATGCCAGCAAATTATACCGAACTAGAAAAACGCCTCTGGGAAGCCGCCGATGAACTGCGGGCTAACTCCAAACTCAAGCCCTCGGAATATTCTGTACCTGTACTGGGGCTGATACAAAAATTTATAATTTTTATCAATTTTTCAATTCTTTTTTTCTAACCTTCCATGCTCCCTGATTGCCAATCTTACCCGTTCTAACAAACTCCCACCCGCCACGGTGGAATATTTCACCTTTGGGTTTAACCCCAATTAATGCCTCAACCTCACTGGTAGATAGAATCCAGCCTTGTTTACTCGCTTTCTCTAGTTCATCATGAAACCACAAGGGGGAACGGGGTTGAATGTTGGAAGCGATCGCACCCACCAAACGCTCTAACATGACCATCGGACTGTCTTCTGTTGAATTTACAGTGTCTACTATCTGGTAGACAGTAGAGGGTTCAGAGGTGTCTATCTGACTGTCTATCGAGGTGTAAATTTGAGGACTAGACACAGGGGTAAAACTGCCCAACGTCCCCCCTGCTTTTAAGTGTTCTGCCAGTTGGTCTAAAACCTCAATTTGCTCCGGTGTAGCGTAGGCGTGACCCCGCTCATCTTTCGGTAGTGTAAGCTTTGCAGCCTTAATCCAATCATAGATTGATTGCCGTGTTTTCAGCCCGTAGCGTTCCTGTAATTCCTTGATTTTCATCTGTCTACTTGGGTGTAAATTTACAGTGTCTATTAGTTAGTTTACACCTGTCTACCAAGTGATAGACACCCTTAGTCAAAACCTGCCTTCGATAAACCTCCAAATCATTTGTAAATAAATGGACATAATCGATAAACATCAAGGAATGATTATGTGTGCTGGCTGCTAAATTTAGGGATTTTCAAATTTACCTCCGTATAGGCTTTCTCAATAGAATCTCTTTTTTTGTTTCTATACTCCACCCTGTAGTTTTATTAAGGTAATTTTCTAGCTTGGTTATGTTTAATGAATAGTTGTTATTAAAACCTCTATTGGGAGACTGAACTAAATCTCGGATTATTAATCCTAAGTATTTATGTACTTCAAATTGTTTAATAAGTTCTACACAATTTAGCTGCTGTAAATTACTTGTTAAATTAGGGTCTATAGCATCATTGTCTCTATTTAGCGCATAAACCCATTGTCCATGAGCAATTTTATGTCGCAACTGATGAGGTTTATCTATATATTTGTCAATAATTTCAATAAGTTTGTCTTTTTTCTCTTGTAAATCTGAACTCATTTCTGAAAAATTAACCTTTTGTATAGCAATGTTGACCATTTCCTTCCAGCCATTAGCAATTCCTCTTGTATTTTTGATACTCCTAATTTCTGATGACGAAAATGATGACGGGGTGTAAATTATTTGAATGAACTGTGCCTCAGACCAAGCACAATATAAAAGAGCTAAAAGTTTAGTTTTAAGTTCTACTTGACAATCATCAGATTTTCTTAAATAAAAATTTATATCTTTAATTAAACTATCTTTTACCTGATTTAACTTTCTTACATTATTACTTTGTCGCTTATACAGTTCAAAAATTTCTTCGTCCGTCATAACTAGAAAAATATTTATATTGGAGGGGGGAAGGGAATCGAACCCTCTTCTAATCACTTGCGCGATTCGCATAGACCATCTTATGCTACCCCCATGCTTTATCCCATTATAGACGTGCTGGCTATTTTTTTAAAAATAAATCTACTCTACTCACCCCAGTCCCCCTAATGGGTGTATTAAATAAAGGGTGTCGCCTAGCCACGTCCTACTCGGTTTCGTGCCTCATAAGCTAGAAATAGTTTCCGGTTCCCCTGCCTCGATTTCTAACTCTAACCCCGGTTCTAAATTGCTGGTAATACTCTGAAACAGTTGCAAAGCCGCTTCTAAATCTTCCGCAATTTCAGAGGCTAAAACCAACGGTGTCGGCAGGTTGTCAGAGTCTTCTAAACTTTCATCTTTCAACCAGAAAATATCGAGACTGAGTTTATCCCGTTGGATTAATTCTTCATAACTAAACGCTTTAAATCGTTCCGTCTCCTGACGTTCATAACGATTTTCAACATTAAAACACTGGATAAAATCTAGTAAATTCTCAGACCGTAAAGGATTAGTTTTTAAAGTAAAATGTTGATTCGTTCTAAAATCATAAATCCATAGTTTCTTTGTCCAAGGGTCAGCACTGGCGGGTTTACGGTCAAAAAATAGAACATTTGCTTTCACCCCTTGGGCGTAGAATATCCCTGTAGGCAATCTCAATAAAGTGTGTACGTCACAACTATGAAGTAATTTTTTCCGAATGGTTTCCCCTGCACCGCCTTCAAAAAGTACATTATCAGGAACAACAACAGCCGCTTTCCCGTTAATTTTTAACAGAGTTTTAACGTGCTGAATAAAGTTTAATTGTTTGTTAGAAGTTGTTGCCAAAAAGTCATCCCGTAGATAAACAATTTTTTCTTTATCCGCTTTTCCCGCATCATTAAAAACCGTAATACTGCTTTTTTTCCCAAAGGGAGGGTTAGTTAATATCAGTTCAAACCTATCACCAGGGTCAGCCCTTAAACTATCTTTAGCTTCAACGGGGCTTTCATCGCCACTAATACCGTGTAAATGCAGATTCATGGCACATAACCGCACCACCCCATCCGCCACATCGTAGCCTTTAAACGTCTGATGTTTGAGAAACTGCCTTTCGGCTTTATCGAGTTGGTAATGCTTATTTAGGTAGTCATGGCTAATCAGGAAAAAGCCCCCCGTCCCACAAGCGGGGTCACAGATACGCTGTCCGGGTTGGGGACGCATGACTTCTACAAGGGCTTTAATTAACGGTCTGGGGGTGAAATATTGCCCCGCCCCGTTTTTGGTGTCCTCAGCGTTCTTTTGTAGCAGTCCCTCGTAAATTTCCCCTTTAACATCAATATCTAACCCTATCCAAGTTTCGGAATTAATTAAATCAATTAGTCGTTTAAGTTTTGCCGGGTCTTGAATTTTGTTTTGAGATTTACGGAAAATTACCCCTAAAAGTCCTTTTTCTTTGCCTAAGTTTTCTAGGGTTTTGCGATATTGAATTTCTAAAGCATCCCCATCTTTTAATAGTAATATTTGCCAGTCATATTCCTTGGGAATAGTGGAAGGTTTACCCAAGGGTGCAGGGAGTTGGGCTTGTTCATCTACCATTTTTAGGAATAGCAAATAGGTCAACTGTTCTACATAATCGCTATAACTTACGCCGTCATCTCGGAGGACGTTGCAGTAATTCCAAAGTTTTTGAACAATAGCAGATGATAGGTTACTCATGGGGGGTTAAAATAATAATTAACTTTGATTATCTGATGAAATCTGAGGAATTTCCTCTGCGGTTAAGGTGACAACTTTTCCATTTTGCCAAACACTAATAGATTCTCCTAATTTCCGATGTCTATCTAAAGCTTTAGCAATAGCCAGTTTTACACCTGTGTCAATTTGGCTTGATAATTTATCAGAAATCGGTTTATTCATCGTTATAAGTTAGAATTTGTGTCCACATTTGAGGTTGATAAATAATCGGGTCTTGGTTTAAAGGACATTCAGCTATAATCTGCAAATTGAGACTAGAGTTATCATAAACTATCCAGCGATTACAGAGGGGGAAATACAAATCAGTTAGGTTTTTCCGCCCCCGTTGATAACGGCGGCGAATGACATCTTCTGGGATATTATGACCCCCGCTTTCTACCCGTCTGCGTACCCTGGCGAGTGCTAATTCTGGACTTTGTAACCAAAAATAAATTAAGTTAATCTGATACCCTTGATTTTTACAGTTTCTCAAAAAACGGGCATAACTGCGAGTTGCTAAAGTGGTTTCAAACGCAAAATCAACTCGATTATTAACTAAAGTTTCGAGTCGTCCTAACATTAATCGTCCGGCTTGAATAGCTACGGATTCAGGATTAAAGGGAGAAAGTCCCGCCGCGATTTCATCGGCGTTGACATATTCAAAAACTTCGAGGAAATAGGGGAGAATTTGCAGGGCTGAGGTGGTTTTACCTGAACCGTTTGCCCCACCAATTATATACAGATTTGGCATTATTTTAAGGGTATTTCAAGTTGTAAATCTGATTTTTTTTTGGATTTGGTCTTTCTGGGAGTTTTAGTTGTTGTCTGTTTAGCTTTTTCGGCTTTAATCCGTTCTAACAGTTTTTCGGCGGGTTCATCATTGGGGTCTTGGGGAACAAGTTTACCTTCAAAGGCTTGTTTTAAAATACTTTGACGAAGTTTTTCAGCGCGTTTGAGGTTGGAATCTATTGTTTTTTCTAGTTGGTCAATTACAGATAAACAGCGTTCTACTTCATTAATTATCTGCTCCATCTCTTGCATTGGCGCAATAGGAATACGAATACAACGTATACGGTCTTGACCTATATTCCTCATAGATTCTTGATTACCTGTCGAAAGTCGTTCTATGTCATTTCTTCCTTGGCGACTTCGGAGAGTAAATAAAATCCATTTTGATGAGAGTTCTACAAAATAAAATCTTAAAATTTTATCACTAAGCATAACTTTCAGGTTTACTTTTTTAGCGATTACACAGGCTCCTATAAGCTCAATTGTATTTGCCCTACTAAATAAAAAATCTCCTTCTCTTACAAACAATTCAGGATTTATTTTGGATTGCTCCGTACAAGTTTTACTCTTTAATTCATTAAATTCTCCCCATGTTACTGCACTAACCTTTATAACTCCTACTTCTTCTGGTGAAGGAGGTTTTTCATTTTCACATTTGAAGCTTTTACCTGATTTTATATCAGATAAGACTGTATCTAAACTAACCCATACCCACCCATCAGGTAATTTAGGTAAATCAGAGGTATCCGGTGCAACGGGTTCTTTATATTTCAGCTTCCAACTGTCATCTTTAGGGGTTTTTCCCTGTGCTTTCATTTTTGCTAGTTGTTCGGCTTCCCACTTCTCCCGTCGCTGTTTGAGAATGCGTTCAAGTAATATTGAAGCAGGTTCTAATTTATCTTGATTTGCTGTGCGCCATTCTTGAGTTAAACTTCCTTCAACTGCCGATTTTAACACCGCCTGACGGTAGCGTTTTAATTTAACTTTTAGCTTTTTAAGTAACTCTACCCCCGCATCAAGTTCGGTGAATATTTCCTCAATTTTGGCAACAATTCGATATTGTTCAGGAAGTGGGGGAAAGGGAAAAGATAAAGTTTCAAACTTACTTTTGTTGAGTATAGGAAGGGTAGTAGATGAAGCATGAGCAATAACAGTTTTTTTAAAAAAAGGAGAAATACACCAAAAATATACAAATTCGGGTAATAAATTAATATTAGGTACTATTGCATTAATTTGTTGGTTGCAAGAACCCTTAACTCTAATAAATCCTGTTTTACTAATTGTTGCACCAATACAAGTTACTAGAATACTTTTTTCTGGAATGAGTCTTGCTTTTTGAATTCCTTCTTTAGAAAGACAATCGTGTGCTTCTCTGACATAGTAACCTTTATTCAAATCGGTTGGCTTAAAAAAAGGAAAATCTCTACCATAATATTCTGCATTAGATTTACTCGGTGTAGTCCCTGTTATTACTTCACTTATTTCTTTAATTGATGTCCACACCCAACCTTCGGGCAACTCATACAAATCTTCACCCATTACGCTGCTAAAACCTCATTCAACTCATTCAAAATATTCATTAAATCATTCCCAAATAATTGCACACCCTGAAACGATTCTTGGGGCATTTCTTGTAAATCCTCTACATCAATTCTCACACTGGTAATAATATGCTCCTTAATCTTTTCCAACCACCGAACCTGCTCAGAACTAAACGTTTTACCCATTAACCACCGTTGAAACTTCTCCTCAATTGTTACTGCAAAAGGTTCTAACGTTTCCGTTTCCCCCATCGCAAAGCGTACCAGAGAAATGATATCCGTCAATAACTTTTGTACCCCTGCACCCCTAACCTTATCCGCTTGTAGCTGGGCGTAGGCTTGCCATACTTTCTCAGGTGTCAGGTTGCAGGGTGGACGTTCTAGGGCATTCGCTAACTGCTTAATCTGCTCATAAGTTAACCGCCGTTGTCCGTAGGGCTGATTATATAGGATTTGGAGAGCGGTAATTTCATCTTTTTTAGCCTCAAGACATTGGCGAAAAGTCTCCACTGTCGCCATCGCCTTATCCCTAGCAGTCGTATCAAACCCAGCAAATAACACCACATCCTGACTCACAGTATCAACAATTTGTTCATTTTTAGTTTTAATTTCATTCAACAAATTTCTAAACTGGGGATTATCAAACGGTTGACAAGCTAGATTAATTAACACCTCTGTTGCTTGCAGTTGTTGTGCTTCCGTTGGGGTTTTGGTTTGAAATTGTTTAACAGCTTGTTCAATTTGTTTATCAGGATTTATAGCCTCTAATAAATCTCTAGTAATCTGTTGAATAGACTTACCCCCAGCAACATTTTTTAACTCGCTATGTTCATCATCATTAAGTTTTTTCTCTAATTTTGCCAACCGTCCTGCTAATGACATTAAAGTGTCTTCATCTCGTACATCCGTTGCCACATTTTGCAGAAGTTGATGAAACGGAATACTGCGTTTTCGTTCTAACGGTCGAGAATCCGTTTTATCCGATTCACATACCCCCACAACATCTATAATAATAAACTGTTCCTTCACTTCAGCATCAGGGGTAACACCTTGAAAATCCGTTGGGTTAATTGTGCGAGTTCCCCGTCCTTTCATTTGTTCAAAATAAATCCGCGATTTCACATCCCGCATAAATATTAAACATTCCAGAGGTTTAATATCTGTTCCCGTAGAAATCATATCCACCGTAACAACAATACGCGGATTATAAGAATTGCGAAAACTAGCGATTAAATCTTCAGTTTTCTCCCCCGTCGTGCGATAAGTAATCTTTTTACAAAACTGATTTCCCTTGCCAAATTCCTCGCGTATAATTCGCACAATATCTTCAGCATGGGAATCATCCTTAGCAAAAATCAAGGTTTTCGGAACATCTGTTCTATTAGGAAAAATCTCAGTAAATAATCGTTCTTTAAACGTCCGAATCACCGTGCGAATTTGGTCAATAGCAACAACAGATTTATCCAACTCCTTGCCAGCATAACTTAAATCCTCATCCAACTGTTTCCACCTGATTTCACGGGTTTGACGATTTCTTTTATCAATATAAAACCCCGCTTGAATCGTGCTACCTTGTTCGGTAATTTGAGTAGAAATCCGATAAACCTCATAGCTCACATTCACCCCATCAGCCACCGCTCGTTCATGGGGATACTCCATGACCAAATTTTGATCAAAAAAGCCAAAAGTTTGAATAGAAGGCGTTGCCGTCAATCCAATAATAAACGCATCAAAATATTCTAAAACCTGTCTCCATAGATGATAAATTGAGCGGTGACATTCATCGGTAATAATAAAATCAAACATTTCAAGGGGAATCTTATAATTATAAACAACATCCTTGGGGTTCTGGTTTTCTTCGAGATCATCAAATTGTGATTTTTCCTCATTTTCAGCATCAAATTCAGCCTCACCCCGCAACATTGAATAAAGACGCTGAATTGTAGTAATACAAACTTTATTCACCGGAGCAATGGTATTAGAAGTTAACAACTGCACGTTATAAAGTTCAGTAAACTTCCGGCCATCATCCGGGGTAATATACTGTTGAAATTCCTTCTGGGTTTGTTCTCCTAAATTTTTCCTATCTACTAAAAATAAAACCCGTTTTGCCCCGGCTATTTTAATCAACCAATAGATAAAACTAACCGCAGTATAAGTTTTCCCCACCCCCGTCGCCATTTGAATCAACGCTCTAGGGCGGTTTTCCTTCAGGGAATTAAATAAACCCGCAAGGGCTTCTTTTTGACAATCTCGTAAATCCTCAGTGTCAATTATTGGTAACTGTTGCAACCGACCTCGGAGGGTGTCGGGTTGTCCTAACCATTCCTGTAAGGTTTCCGGTTTATGAAACGCAAACACCCGCCTGGAGCGATAATCAGGGTCACGGGAATCTCGAAAATAAGTTTCTGTACCAGTGCTTTCGTAGATAAAGGGTAAAGGTTTATGGTGACAGTTGAGATTTTTGGGCAAGTTAAATGAGTATTTATCTGATTGTAGTTCTACACCACTGAGGGCAAACCCGACTGGTTTGGCTTCAATGACTCCCACAGCTTTGCGGTTAATGAATAGCAGGTAGTCCACAAAACCAGATTGGAGAGGATATTCCCGCACGGCAATTCCTAACGCCGCGCCCAAGTTGATTTGTTCATAGTCTTGAACCTGCCAACCTGCATTAATCAGGAGTTGGTCAATTTTCTGCCTTGCTTGTGCTTCGGGTTTCATAAAGCGTATCAATTAAAGGGTATCCCCTAGTCGCGTCCTAACAAAATTTCAAAAATCAACCTATGGGTTACTGTTGTTTGATGGTAGGGATTCTAGGGGCGGGGTGTGAACATTTACGGCTATATTCACAGGGTTCTCAATGGGGGAAAGCATAGAAAGAATAGAAACAGCCCCTCTAACCTGTTCGGGTTGAACCTCTAAATATTGCTGTAGTTGCTCAAGGTTGCGATGCCCTGAGACTTCCTGAATCGTCCTCAAAGGGATACCAGCGTTGCTCATCATGGTTAAAGCAGTGCGACGCATTGAATGGGTACTAGCCCCATCAATCTCAACCCGTTGAAATGCTTTCTGTAAAACCCGGCTGGCAGAACGAGGGTTCAAATGAGTGTTTTGGTTGTCTCGAAAAACACCACCAGGGAACAACCATTTTCTACCCGCTTCTGGTCTGTACTTCTCAATATAAATCCTTAACTCATCAATCACGGGAATAGTACGGGTTGCTAACTTTCCTTTTGTGTTGGACTTGCGAAACGTTAACTCATCCCTAACGTTCCCCTTACGGTCATAAACATCCAATGTGTGCAGGGTGCAAGATTCGTTAATCCTTGCAGCCGTAAATAAACACACAGCAAAAAGCACCCTATCACGGAGGTTATACAGTCCATCGTTGAATAGGGTTTGAATTTCAGCATGGGTTAAAATTTTGGCTTTGCCGTGTCTGTTTACCTTCACTGAACACCACACCCATTAAAGGGAATTGTTAGGGTGTGGGTGTTGCGATCGCAAGTGGGATTAAAAAATCAACTTATCTGGGAATTGGAATTAGATAAACGAAAAGGACACGGTTTTGAGTCGTGTCCTTTTGCCCGCATTTTTGTCCTGTTATTGTCCTGTCCACAAAACCAAACCATCTCAAATTGTCCTGCCATTGTCCTGTCCACAAAACCAAGCCGCCAAAAATTGTCGTGACCACAAAACTAGAAACCTCTAAATTGTCGTGACACCAGTATAAACCATCACATAGGACACGACCGATCCTCCTGTCCGATGTGTCAAAATTTGTCGTGACCGAAAACTCAAACTGCCCGCCCTGCCTATCTTTCGTGGGTGGACAGGACAAATGGAAAATAGTTGAGGACAGGACAATTACTAATAGATCTATTATGTTTTCGTGTCCGCGCCATTCTGTCGTTGATTATGCCAGTCTGATATAGTTAGAACAAAGTCAGCAATACGCAGTAGCCAATCCCCAATAATTAGAAAGGGGCGGTTCCTTGCCTCTTATTTTGCGTGAGGGTATTCGTCACGGCGCTAGAGATATTAACCGCCCACAATGCCAGTTAATCGCCGGACGTTGCACCGAACAAGAAAGCCAACCCCGCCACCCCGATCTACATATTGGGGATTTGTTTGATTTATCCTGTCCAGGTAAATCATCTGGACAGGATAATGATCTAATACTCTTATATGTTTTCGTGTCCGCACCGGAAACCCGTTAATTGTATCAAAGGGATACAAAATAAATCCCCATAGAATTAGAGGAAATTATAGGGTGGTTTCATTTGATGCTCATGTTTAAATCCTAATAATAGTAACCCCTAGGGTTAGCTGTTTTCCTAGGGATTATTAATAATTAAACAGCCTTAACGATTCCTTGCTGTTCATCAGGTTTGAAAGCGTAATCTAAATTAGTTAACCGTTCCCATCGTTTCAGTTCTGCCATAGTCCCGTACCATAGAATCCCTAGGCAATGTTCAAACCCATCTAATTTATCGTTATTCTCTGAGATGTGAATCTGGCCACTCCATGAAGACTTAAACCAATTAGACCAAACATTTAAGAGGCGCTTATTAGAGAATCCAATCAGTAAAGTATTCTCCCGTCGCCATGCTCTTGAGTTCAGTTGGGTTAATTCCGGTTTAGTTTCGGGTGTTGGTTCACCGTCTGTATGTTTTGGGTAGAAGTTATCAATGATTCCCTGTACACTAAATTCTGACAGAACTTGAGAGAACATTACCAACCAATCCCCATCACTTTCGATAATCTCAAATTTTGTAGAATAACCTTGCTCTATACAATCCTTGGCAATGGCTTCTAATTCTGATTTGAAGCGCCGTTTTTTAGGAATGAAAACTCGTATACCCGATTCATTATCCCAGTAGATGTTATTTGGGTAATGCTTTGTACCTTGTTTTGCTTCGGGTTCCGGTATAGCTTCCGGTTTAGTGACATTTTCAACATCGGGAATCGCTGTATCGTTTTCTGTGTAAGGTTTCTGGGGATGACAAACCGCTTTATTATCTATAATATATTCATGTATCGGTTTGTCATCGCTAGGGTGTATATCCTGTATGTTTTCTAGCGGTTGGGACTGCAAAAAAGCAAGTAACGGCGGCTCCGGTGTTGGTTCTGGTGTTGGCTCCGGTGTAGGTAGCACAGCTTCGGGTTCAGTGCCATAAATCAATCCCTCAATTTCTAGCAGAAAGTTGGAGGGTTCTACCATCGCGTCTTCCATAGTTAAGAACAAATTTTTAACTCGGTTAACAACGTCGGAATACTCACCCATGATGTTATCTAATTGGGTTTTGCGGTAGGTTAAAAGTTCAAGTTGCGAGTTAATTGAATCGAGTTCTGATTGTAGAGAGTTCATGTTTTTAGTCCTTAGTTTTTGAAGGGTTATTTTTGAAGGTTTGGAGAGGGAATTTAACCCTCTCAGTTGTTGACTTGTTAACCTTTAATCCGTTTAATCAAAGCGTTACAAATTTCCTTATCCCAGAGATAAGAACAAAATCCAAAGTTAGCTAAGGCGCGGCGAAAGGCTTGGCTTTCAGCATCAACTACAGGCCCGCCATAACCTTCATCAAGGAGAGTGTCGCTCCCTGTAGCTGTACGTTTGAATGACCCGTCGCTTGAGTGAATAGTTATACAGCACTCAACAGTCACCCGTTCACCGATTTGATTAAGACTGATTGACTTTTCCCAACCCGGTACAATGTAATCCATGCAACAGCTTAGGAGTTCCCAGGGTAAGTAGATAATTTGAGCGAGTCCTTTCATTTTGAATTGATAATAACTATCAGGAACTTTACGGTACAAATCGCGCTGTATGTCTAGGAAAGGTCGGTTAATTCCTAACGTTTCACCCGTTGCCAGTGCTACCCGTAAATCTCGCGGTGTGTTAGGTAGAATAGCCGTGTTAGTGGCAGTTGTGGGAGTTTGAAGTGATTGCATGATTGTTACCTTAGAAGTGTGTTTGAAGCGTTAGGGGAGAGGGTTTTGTTCTCTCCCTTTGGTATTGTTTAGAATCCTAGATCAGCCTTTGCTTGTAAGTATTCAGCGCGGTTGAAAAACTCAGGACTAGCTAACACTTCTAAGGCTGTGTTATGGGCGGTGACGTTGGCTTGATGCCGTTTGGTGTCGAGGTATTTGTAAGCTACCAACCATTTATTATTCCGAGTAGTTTTCCAGTTGGAATTCAAAACTGTTCCGGTTTTTGCTCGCAGGTAATAGGTCATCTCGCCCGTGTAGAAGTCTTCTTCAGTCCATCCATAACGGATTTCAGTTGTGCCGTCTGGGTATGTCATCTGGATGGTATCAATCACGATTCCGTCAAAGGTTGATGTGTAGGTTGAAATGATCTCGGTGGTAATCGCGGCTTGAGTTGTTTGAATTTGAGCTACCATTGATTTAAGTCCTTTTGGATGTAGTGGAGTCGGTTGGGTGTCCCTGAGAAAGTTGCCCTTCCGACTCTGTTGTTTTGTGTATCGGTTTTCTGAATCCGATACTTATATAGTATTCTATCTGTCTAGTATCTGTCAAGTAGTAACAGATACTAATTATCGGATATTATTGCCAGATACAATAACAGATACTTATGTATCGGATATCTACTAGATAGAGCTATCAGATACCGTGCCTAGAATGGGTATCTGATAAGGGTTATAAGGTTTTTAAGCGGTTAGGAGTTGGATTAATTGCGGTTTATTGAGAGGTTTACGTTTACCGTTAATCAATGGCCGCCAGTTGAGTTTTTGTTTCTTAGCTAATTCTCGGAGTTGAGTTGTAGTAAAGGTTTTGAGGTTTTGCGGTTCCGGTGTTGGGACTGTATCGGGTTCTATCGGTTTAGTATCGGGTATCGGTTCAGTGATGGGGTGAGTAACTGTATCGGGTATCGGTTCCACAATCGCGGTGACAGGTTCCGGTGTTGGCTCTAAAGTTTGGGCGCTCGTTTCCGGTGTTGATTCCTGTATCGGTTCAATCTGTAGCTGTGGTATCGGTTTTGGTATCGGGTTCAGTCGGTTCTGTTGGTTCCGTTTAGCGGTTGCCAATTCCTTATCCCATTGGGATTGAGGTGCAAACATCCAAAGTGTAACGGCGTATAACGTAGCTGCAACGGCTGTTAAAGCGTTCATTGTTGATTCTCCTAAGTTTTCGAGGTTCTGTGGTGTTCATCGGTCAGAATGTATCGGTTTTCTGAATCCGATACTTAATATAGTAGTTTATCGGTTAAGTATCTGTCAAGCGGTAACGGATACTAATATCTGATTACCGGATACTAAACCGATACCAATTACTTATGTATCCGTTTAGTATCGGTTAGATAGTGTAGGATAGTGTTAACCGATAAAATAATGGAGTTTGACGGATATGCTAACCGATACCCTGACAGATAACGCAACGGATACAACAGATACAACGGATACGGATACCGATAAACCAACCGATACCGATACCAGTACCAATAAACGGGTAATTCCGAGAAGTGATGACAAAATAGTTCGGCTTGATGTCCGATTCCCTAAATTTCTACATGATGAAATTGAAGCTCTGGCAATAGCTAACGGCTCCCCTATCCATCACATCTCTAAGCGCCCAACCCTAACCCCGACTATTCTGGACTTAATCAGAATCGGGTTAGATCATTACTCCCCAGAAGCCTTAGAACGGATACAAGCTAAGTCAGTATCGGTTAATAGAGTAACGGATAACTGCATCGACTTGGAATCACTCAAGGCAGAATTACTCGCCCAATTACGGGGAGAACTGCAACAACAACTAGCGCGTCTGGATGCTATGGAGGCTGCAATCGCGGGAAAGTAGAATCCCTCACCCTAGAACTGGAAAGGGTGAGGTTCGACAACGGGGTAACAGCCAAGGAATTGCAGTTAGAACGGAACCTGAATAAAACGGCTGTTGATAGAAAGGATTCAGAGTTGACGGCATTGTCTATGGCGTTACAAAAAACCATTGACGAAAATTCAATCCTCAAATCTGAATTGAGAAAAATCGGCGGCGGAATTGATAAAAATGCGATCGCAACACTCCAAACTGAACTGGACAAAATTAAAGGGGAACTGAAGGAGAGGGACGTGGCGATCGCTAAACTCAAATCAGAATTAGAGTCACAGGGGGAAGTCAAGCAATTATCATTTTTTCCCGAACCGGAGCCAACCAAAATACCGGAACCAATGCCAAACCCATCACCGGAGCCAACCCAAACCAAAACCCAAACACCGGAACCCGAAACGGAAAACATTAATTCCCCCGCCGTCGAATCGGAACCCGTCAACACTGAACCCGACACCACCGGAACATTAACCAGGGGGGAGTTGGTTAAATACATTCATGCTAATTTTCCTGGTGCGACAATCACAGGGCAAAATATTGGGGACTGCTACACTCTCAACAAAAAGGGGAAGTTAAAAAGCCCAAGACTACCTGAATTTGAGGCGACTTATGGATTCAAATATTTGGGCAAAATAGGTAAGGAGAATCGGTTTAAGTTAGTCTAAACATTTTAAATATAACAACCCCCAGACCTTATCCCTGAGTGTTTTGGGGTGTGTTATTTTTAGGGTAGATATTTTGCGAGATTAAACAATATCAAAAATTTTAGATTAGATTTAATTCAAAAAGCGATCCGGTTATTGTTGGACAATCCAGACTTGAGTAGTCGAGAGGTTGCCAGAAAAATTGGAGTGAGTGAATTTACTATTAGGTATTGGAAAAAACAACCTTTTTGGGAACAGGAAAGGCAGAAACTAATTAATGATCATGTTGAAATAATGGAACTAAACAAGGCCCAACAACGCCGGGAATACAGGGAAAAGCTAGAAAGGCAACAGCAAAACTTAGAGACTTTACTAGATCAAGTTTTTGCTAACTCCATGCGAGCGATAACAATTTCTAATCAAGTTTTGGCAACTTGCTTGTTAATGAATGACCCGTTAAGAGCCTGTTCAATCGCGATTAAATCCGGTGCTCATGTTCAATCGAAAGCCGCCTTGCAAGGTATCACGGCTTATATGGCAATCATTGATCATTTGTACCAGTTCCATATTCTGATTGAGTATTTTGAAAATTTAGAAGGCGATGGGGAATAGTGCGATCGCCAGAAATTAACCCATTTATTCATAAGGATGATCCTTCAGAAAATCTACCAGGATTTGATAATCATCGGGGTAGAGAGCTTTGATTTTTGGTGTCAGATTTCTGAGTGCTATCCTTTGAGCTTCGGTATTACGGATTGAGTTAATAGAATCTATTTTATCCTCTACTGATAGGTCATCGCCTTTAAGCTCATCAATGATAATCCCTATAGCGATGAGTAATTCGTCGTCGGTGTCGGTTGCAGGGGTAGATTCCTGATCCAGCTTGTCTACAGTTTTGTCTACAGTTTCGCCTAAAGTTGCCCGATGGTATTCATCACTATTCATGATGTCGTTGCGCGAAATGTAACCATCCTTTCTGTTTGTTTTCCACATACCGTTACGGATATCAAACTTTGTGAGTTTATGCGGGTTCCCAGCCTTGTCGAATAGGGTATCGCCTACTTTTAGCTTGTCATAATCCAAACTGTAGACATCCTGTAGACAATCTGTAGACGTATCTGTAGACAATGGAACCGTTACGGTGTCGGAGTTTGGGGGAACTGTAGACATTGTAGACAAATTTTCCACATCTACAGTTTTTTCTAACTTGTCTACAGTTGGTTGAGTCGTCACATTTTTATCGTCATCCCAAGGATCTACATCCATCTGGTAAACTTGCTCTAATTTTTTTTGTTTTTTGTCTACAATGTCTACAAATGGCTGTAATCCATTATTTATAGTAGTTTCACCGTCTACAGTTTTGTCTACAGTTTGTCTACAGTTGTCTACAGTTTGGATTATTCCTGAAAACTTATATTTGAGTCGGGAACCGGAGCCAACGACTGAACCGTAACCCATGCTTACTAATTGGGTGAACAATTCTCTAATTTCATCGGGTTTACCAAATGCGCGATCGCTTTGCTTAACCTCACGGGCTGTTATTTCCGTTTCGCGCCGTTGGGCAAAATTCAAGAGTCGAGCCAATTGGGGTGCTAACTCATCACCACACCCCGCATAGAGATTTTGAGCTTCCTTAAAATAAAACTTAGCTAACTTAGATGCTTTGATTAGCGTCCCCCTCTCCACAATGGGTGTAACTTCCTGATTAGAAGCAATCCCTTCTACAACATGGATCAGTGCTGCAAAACGTCCTATTTTGCCGGGCATTTTTCCCCATAACGCGGCTAAGGCTTGGCTTTTGGCTTTGACGCGGTACATCTCACATTTATTATTGAGAACCTCAAAATGCTTTTTAGCTTCGGGGGATAATCGCAAATCCAGTTGAGGTAGCTCTGATATTTTTTCGTAGGTGCTAGTAATCAGGGGGAGTAAATCAAGCGAACCTTGGGGATTTTCCGGGATCAGAAAAGGAACAGTCGGTTGATTGACAAAATTAAAACGCGCATGACTACCGTTGTCATCGGAGCCGTCGTTAAATTCCCGAATAACTTTGGGTTGAATCCCCCCTAGTATAGAAACTAAGCACTCCTCAAAATCAGAAGCCAGACCGTCCTTTAAGGCATCAATTTTCCCAAAGCCGTCGTAATAGGAAAGTAGATCCTCTGTTTGTCCAACGTTATACGATTTTTTCTGGGATTTAAAATGACTCGACAGTTCATCCGATAAAATTGTCATCCCCCAACTATTTTTAGATTGGGCATTGATTAAATCTCTCATCCCAGCCCCCGAACCGCCGTTAATGTAATAGCGTCTCATTGTGGGTTTTATTGGCTCAGGTAGGGAATCATCATGCTCAAAATCCTTTATGTCAAGCTCATATTGCTTCATTTGCTCCTTGAATTCATCCTTGGCTTTTTTTTGGAGTTCTCGGAGCGGTTTAGTGGCGATCGCATTTATTAACGGTGATTTCCTTTGAGATGGTTCGGCAACAATCGCGCTATATAATCCCATTGGTTGATCAAAATCCGTGTAATCGGACAAGCGGATTTTTGAACCAACTTTTAGTAGTGAACTAATTGTTGTATAGAAAATTGTTAGCCCCAACTCAGGACGTAAGCATAACCGAGTTGAGAGTTCAGAAATTTTGCTTAAATTCCCTGGTAGATAACTAGCCATATTTAGCGATTGGTTCTGATTTTCTAAAAAATCATCAATCTCGGTTTTTATCGAATCATTATCTAGTTCCTGTTCCTGTTCCTGTTGAATTTTGTTGTAGATAGATTCTAATTCTTTAGGGTAAAGGTTAGCTTGTTTAGCCAGTTTGTTGATAGCTAATGATAATTTGGATTTACTCAAATTTTGTTCAGCTAAAGCCCTTAATTCTCCCTCAATAGAATCAATATCTAATTGAGGCAGTTGCTGCCGTTGAAACGGGATTACGTTCGATTGCTGTTCCGGTTTTAACGCTGCGTTTCCTGATGTTTGGTAGGTTGTTTTTGGGGTGTAGGGTGTTGATTTTCGATTCCAAGCCTTGTAACAGTTTTCTAATTTGTCATCGCTTAGGCATGGTGTGGGATTGCTTTTAATTGCACTATTCCAGATTGTTTCACGTTCCCTGTCATTAATACTAGGATTGCAGCGATCGCAGTAATCATCGAACAAATCCCTCGCCCGTCCGGTGTATTCAAAGCCTAAATATTGCAGGCGCGATTCAGTCCCAATTAGATCCCGTGCAACTTTAGCCCCGCCGTCGTTTCTTCCCCCATCACCCGCACCGGAATCAATCAAGCTGCGATGATCCTTTGATAAGCAATTGAATAAAGGAATGGGTTCATCCCTTTGCTGTTGCGGTCTAGTTTGGGAAAATAATGGCAGTTCAGGGGAGGGAGAATCGGGGATTATTAACATTTGTTCAATAACCCATTTCGGCACCTCAGCAATGGGTATTGACAAATCATTAACCCAAAAATAACCATCTGTGTCAGGGTGTTTGCTCGGTGGTAGAACAGACTGGCAACCGTTCCATCTCAATTCAAGTAATACATCTTTATTATTTTCCTTTACTCCTGTATTAAGTTTTTTGGTTTGAATGGCCCCCCAATATTCTGAAGGTATTTGATAAAGATATTGGGCGCGACCTTCCTTTCCAGAAGTGAATGATACTGTTTTCGGCAATCCCCCCAAACGTTCTGCTAATTCATGCGCTGCAATCCCATCACAGTCAATAGCAACAATTCCCCCCGATAATTCTCCAGTTAGAAAACCAAAACCCGTATAAGTTGACGCGGGATTAAAGTACGGTTTTCCTTCTTTATTTGTGCCGTGATATCCATTGGTTAGAATTTCGATAACAGTCTCTCGACTCAAGCCTTTTTGCCAATCATCAACTAATGGCCGTTTATTTCGATCCACTGGTAGCAGTGTCCAGTTATCGGGTATTTTGTTGAGCGCGTCAATTAAATGTTGATTTTTCATGGTAGAATACTCCTAAGTTTTTAAGTTTTCAAGTTTTAAGTTTTCGATAGACAAAAAGCTCAGGGGAGAATCGATCCTCCCCTGAGCTTTTTAAATTATTCGCGTTTGAGTGAATACGGCTGCCGCTTGCCCATTATTCAACAATTGAATGGCTCGTTCTGAATCCGAGCATCTTATTGTTGGCAGGTGAACAGAACCCGCCCAACGCCAAAAATCCTTATCAATAGAATCCATATCCGAGATATGGGATGGGATTCTTTTTTTATAGGCCTCAAGCGTGGGTAATCCTGCGTTTTCTGTAATCCTTAGTCCACAAGAATAAGAAACTTGTGGGAAATATAGATGAGTCGTATATAAACCATCATCATCATCCCCATCTGTTTGGGCATAGCGCGGGTTAGAGTTCCCAGCATTGCGCGCGGCGTAACTCCCAGTATTGCGCTTGCTGTAGTTCCCTCGATTCTTATTTTTAAAGGGGTAATTATTTTTACTCATCTCGCCCCCCTTGAATCGTTAGGGGTTGCAGATTATTTAGGTAATGAAAAACCTTATTATCCGATAGGATCGGATAGCTCCCCAATAAAAACCTTGATTTATGATCAAAAAGTAGTAAAATATTCATTATCAGAGCGTGAGAAACCTCACGGGTAACCCAATCGCTTCAGGTAGTCTCTAAAACATGACTGTTGCGTTGGGCTTGTTTTTTAGAAAGGTGAGAAGTCGTGTAACGCTAATTACGCGGCTTCTTTGTTTTTCGATTCCAGAGAGGCAATTAGTTCCCTGATAATCAGGGATCGGTTTTTACCTGTTTTTAATTTGTGGCTTTCAAGAATTTCTCTTGACCGACTCTCAAGGGTGAAGGAAATTGATCTAAATAATTGTTTCATGTCTCGAATAGATCATTAACGTAAATAACATTATACAGCCTTCCCCAAGAATTTGATCGTTCAACTGTTTTAAAATTCCTTTACATCTCGGAGGTTTCACCCTCAGATTACCACTGAGAGCAACTTAAAAAAAAATAGGGGGATACCATATTACCACCCCCCTTTTTGTTCTGCAACAAGATTTTATTGTTTTTGATAAAAAATTGATACCTTTTAGGTTGGGTTAGGCTATCAATTGACAATTAAAACCCTGTTTTAAAAAAATAGAAAACAGTCCACAACAGGGTTTTAACGATTAAAATATGATATTTGATTATAGTTTTAGAGTATCAATTTTCTCAGAGGGAAGGGGAGCGATCGCGGTAAATCGAGCAAATATTCATCGGGAAAATGTTCAACCCTGTACCATAGGTTGCTACTCAAACCCCGGAACCCATATTGGGAGGGGTCTCCATCTTTTTGCGGAGCTTGAAATCATTGAATTTGCGGAGTTTGCAGATGAACCTAATGGCCATTAATTTTGCCTGGGAAATTTTCCCAACCCCTCAACAGTTGGGACGGCCATTGAGGTAGCGATCGCAATATCCCGGCTCCCTAACCCCATACTGAACAAGATAATCTTCATAAGTTTTGACCCGTTGGGGCGGTTCAACTACTTGATAATTAGGAGCAAACCTATCACGGGTAAGACAACCCGAACCCCCGTTATTCTGAAGACAAAACCAAGCCGCCGATCCCTCCTCAATCAC
>JFJP01036218.1_pt1 | contig 30535 bp, 26 predicted proteins | sample 431651 | NCBI WGS metagenome assembly JFJP01 (sample SAMN02602958, study PRJNA72255) | Microbial mat metagenome, whole genome shotgun sequencing project. | biome: fresh water; feature: sink hole; material: water; isolation source: purple microbial (photo- and chemosynthetic) mats found in... | reverse complement strand
CAGCTTCTTTTTCTGGAGTCCCAGAATCCGGACAAGGACATCAACCTCTACATCAACAGCCCCGGCGGTTCCGTTACCGCAGGGTTGGCGCTGTACGACACGATGCAGCATATCCGCTGCGACATACAGACCATCTGTCTCGGGCAGGCCGCGAGCATGGCTGCGATAATCCTTGCCGGCGGCACTGCGGGCAAGAGATGCGCGCTTCCCTCCTCCCGGGTGCTTATACACCAGCCTTGGGGCGGCGTGCAGGGCCAGGCGGTGGATATCGGGATACAGGCGCGGGAGATCGTACGCCTCAAGAAACTGACCATCCAGTATTTCGCCGATCACACCGGAAAAACCACGGAACAGATCGCCTTCGACATGGAACGCGACTTCTTCATGTCCGCGACGGAAGCACTGGAATACGGTGTTGTCGACCAGGTGATGGCCCGGAGGAAAAATGGCAAAGTTGCGAAATGAAAAGGAACAGACCTGTTCCTTTTGCGGAAAAAACGCGGATACCGCCCGCAGGATAATAGCCGGTCCGGGAGTGTTCATCTGCGACCACTGCGTCGACGTCTGCCGTGGCATCCTCGACGAGGAAACGGCCGTCCTGTCGACCGAATTCACCGCCGACATACCCACTCCAAAGGAAATGAAGGCCCATCTCGACCAGTACATCATCGGTCAGGAACAGGCGAAAAAAACGCTTTCCGTCGCGTTGTACAACCACTACAAACGCATCGCTAATCCGTCGAAAAAACCCGACGACATCGTCATCGAAAAATCGAACGTACTCCTCATCGGACCGACCGGATCGGGCAAGACCCTTCTCGCCCGCACCATCGCCGCCAAGATGAAAGTCCCCTTCGCAATCGCGGACGCGACGACCCTTACCGAAGCCGGTTACGTCGGCGAGGACGTCGAGAACATTCTCCTCAAGCTGATCCAGAGCGCGGGCGGGAACATCGCCTCGGCGGAACGCGGCATAATCTACATAGACGAGATCGACAAGATAGCGCGCAAGGGCGAGAACGTCTCCATCACCCGGGATGTTTCCGGCGAAGGCGTACAACAGGCCCTGCTCAAGATCATCGAAGGAACCGTCGCCGCCGTGCCTCCCCAGGGCGGCCGCAAGCATCCGAACCAGGAAATGATAAAGATCGACACGACCAACATCCTGTTCATCTGCGGCGGAGCCTTCGTCGGCCTCGACAAGATGATCGAGACCCGGGTTTCCCAGCACCCCATGGGCTTCGGAGCGGACGTGAAGCTCCACAAGGAACGCAATCTGGAAGAACTGTACGCACAGCTCAGCCCGGACGACCTCATCAAGTTCGGCATGATTCCCGAATTCATCGGCCGCCTTCCCGTGACGGTGGCCCTGAACGAACTCGTACGGGAGGATCTCCGCCGCATACTGGTCGAGCCCAGGAACGCGATACTCAAGCAGTTCAAGGCTTCGCTCGACATCGACAAGGTCGAGCTCGTGTTCGAGGACGACGCGATAGATTCGATAGCCGAACTCGCCATCAAGCAGAACACCGGCGCGCGCGGACTCAGGTCCATCGTCGAAAAAATGATGATGGAAATAATGTTCGAGATCCCGTCGATCGAGGGAAACAAGAAAGTAGTCATCACGAAGGATGTCGTGGAAAAAGCGCAGAAGCCCGCGATCGAGTCGGTGGCGCAAAAAACGGCCTGACGCGACGCGAATAAGCGTTTAAAAAAGAAAGCCTGCATGCATTCCCCCCAAGGGTTTGCGGCAGGCTTTTTTCATTCCGATCGCCATTTTTATTTCCGGCAGACGGACGCCATGCAGGCCAGGGTTTCCTCGGCGCTTTTTTTCCAATTGAAACCGGCGACCCAAGCCTTGCCGCGCGAAGCGAGGTCGAGCCGGAGCGGTTCGTTTTCGCCGCCGGCCGTCCTGACCAGGTGGCCGATGGCGTCCGCGATCTCTGCGGGATTGTTCTGGTCGAAATACAAGGCGCAGTCTCCGGCGATTTCGGGAAGCGCCCCTGCCCGTGCGCAAGCGACGGGAATGCCGCAGGCCATCGCCTCCAGGACCGGAAGCCCCACACCCTCGGCGGCAGAGGGGAATATGCATGCATCGGCCGCGGAATACAGTTCGGGCAGGTTCTGATGCGGAAAATAGCCGGTAAGCAGGATGTCCGACGCATATGGCGACTTGAGTACTTCCCGATGCACGACCTCGGCATTTACCCCGTCGGAACCTGAAATCACCAGACGATGCGGCAGTCCTGTCTTTTCCTTGAACAGGGCAAAAGCCTGAATAAGCTCCACATGGCATTTAGACGGATACGCTACGCGGGACGCATAGATTATGTAAGGCCGCCTGATCGAAAAGGGATGGATCAGCACCGCTTCGGTACTGGTTACGGGCCTCGGATAGAAGAGGTTCGTGTCTATTCCGTTATGGATGACGGTGATGCGGGATTCGGGAATGTGGAGATTTACGAGATCGTCGCGGATGAACCGGCTTGCCGCGATGATGCGGTGTACCTTTTTGAGCTGCATTTTAAGAAGTCCGGTAAAAATGCCGTCTTCGGAATTCTTGAACGTATCCGAAAGTATGTCCTGCACGACTATAACGGAAGGTACCTCGAACTTGAGGGGAAGCAGACGAACACCGGCGGGAAACAAAACCGCGTCATATTGCTGCTTGCGGGCGAAGGACGGAAATCCGGCGAGGTGCCAGAGCCTTTCGGCAAGCAGGCTGTCGGCGATGGAAATCCCTGAATAAGTCACGGATTCAAGTCCGGACGAATACGTATACCGGTCCAGCTCCGGGCCGAACAGGTCTATGGAGGTTCCCGACTCCGGGAAATTCCGTACGAGGGATAGAACATACGAGCCGATTCCGGACCTTCCATGGTCACAACCGAAGGTATTTATTCCGATTTTCAACAACATCCTCCGTAAAAAAGGCCCTTAGTTTGGCCAATTATAGCACTTTTCGGTCGATTATGCTATCCTGAGCAAATGAATACTTTTTCCGGCCTTTCCATCCTCCCCGAATTGTGCGCCGCTCTCGAATCCAGGGCGATTACGGTACCCACTCCCGTGCAGGAAACGGTCATCCCCCTTCTTTTGGCTGACGAAAACGTTCTGTTCCAGTCCGAAACGGGAACGGGGAAAACATTCTGCTACCTCCTCCCCGCCTTCATGAAATGTCTTTCTTCGGGCAAGCAGCAGGCCACGCAAATCCTCGTCATCGCCCCTACTCACGAACTCGCTTCCCAGATCAAGACCGAAGCGCTCAATCTCGCCCGCGACGCCAATGTACCGATAACCGCCGCCCTTTGCATCGGCGGCGCCCCGTTGAAACGGCAGATCGACATGCTCAAGGAAAAACCGTCGATCCTCGTGGGAGGCCCCGCCCGCATACTCGAGCTCATACACCTAAAAAAATTCAAGACCAACACTATCTCGATGGTTGTTCTCGACGAAACCGACCGGATGCTCGCGCCCGAAATGAGGGACATCATCCGCGACCTGCTGGCCATCTTGCCCGGCAACGCGCAGTTCGTCGCCTGTTCGGCCACATTGAGCCATTACCACGCGTCCCTTCTCGAAAAGATGATCCCCGAGAGGAAAGAAACTCCCGTGGCGATTGTCGGCGAGGCAGGCGAACCGGGCCCCGAAATCAAGATGCCTGCGGCTGCATCCGCCAAATACCGGATAAAACTCGTCAATCTTCCTCCCGAGGATGTACTCAAGCGCAACATCACGCATTGGGCCTTTTACAGCGAGGGCAGGGACAAGATAAACGCGCTCCGCGGTTTCCTCCTCGCGGAGAAACCGCAAAAAGCGCTCGTGTTCACCGCGATCGCCGGACAGGTGGAAAACATCGTCGCCCAGCTCAATTTCAAGAAAATTCCCTGCTCGGGCATCTATGCGAAACTCGACAAGATCGGCCGGAAAAAAGCCATCGACGATTTCCGCTCCGGCCGCTCGAAGGTACTGGTCACCAGCGATCTCGCGGCACGTGGTCTCGACATACCGGACATCACGCACGTGATCCAGCTTGACGTCAACGAAAACGAGGACTTTTTCATCCATCGGGCGGGCAGGACGGCACGGGCGGGGAAATCGGGCATAAATGCCATATTCGGAGACGAGAAAGAAATGAGGAACCTGTCCCGGGTCGAGAAGAAACTCGGCATCGTCATATATCCGAAAGTCCTGTACGGCGGCGCGGTCCGCACCCCCGACCAGGACGGCGAAATCGAAATCGGCGGGACCGATCAGTAAAAATACTCGAAACCCGCGCTGATGTAGTTGTTGAAGATGGTGCCGATCGCCTGGTCCCGCCATGCGGAGAGCTGGGCCGCGGCTATATCCCGGTAATTGTCGTCATCGGCGTCGGCGTCGAAGACGTACACTTGTTCGTTTACTCCCCCGTTCATATTCGCCTCGAACCGGTATCCGAAGCGAAATACCATGTACCCGCCGGTTTTCAGGACCGGAAGCCGGCAGGTGGCGTCGAAGCCGGTCTGCCAGATGTACTGCAGCGTGTCCTGGGTGAGGAACGGAGTGGAATAGAAGAACGCATGGCCTACATTGGAACCCGAGGAATTGAGCAAGGATCCATCGGTGATATAGGTATCGGCTGTGACATATTCTTTTATCCACTTATCGTCCATTCCTTCGTTCACATTAGCATGACGGATCAAAACCCCCACAACGTCAAAGTCGATACCCTCGAGCGGCCGAAGCTTGAGCTTCAGGTTCACGCGGTCCGAGTTCGGATCGAGGGCCGCTCCGAAAGAATTTCCGGCATGCTGGTAATTCTGGAAATTGGGTTGCGTCAAGGAAAGGGAATCGTCCGGTTTATGCGAATAGGTATAGGGAGTGACCATCGTATAGTCGAAACTGGCAAGGGTGAAAATCCCCGACTTGCGGGGTGCGTAGGAGGCGCCCAGCTGCCCTGCGAAACGCATTTTAGTATCGAAATCCAGCATGATCAGATCGTTGAAACTGAGATCGTCGGCGTACAGGACTCCGTCGATCTTGAGGCCATCGACCGGCTTGACGGTAAACATCCCGCCGATATAGCTGTTGTCGTTCAAACCGGCAACTCCCTGGCTGATCATGTACGGCGACAAGGGCAAAAGGTACATCAGCTCCATACGGCCTCCGTACATGACCGATTCGAGGAGCGAGACGGAAAGCCATTTAAACGGACGGAATTCGAGGTTGTGTACCGCGAGGAATTTCTCGGGATAAAAGGAATCGCCGTCATCGGCCCCGGTCGCGGAAAGCGAGTACATCGAAACATTGATACCCCAGAAGGGCTTGTTCACCGCGAACGAATACTGTCCGCCGTGGAGGGCTTGCCGGCCGACAATAACGCCATTGTCGGGAAACGGACCGAAAGAACCGCGCATGAGACCGGCATTCAGGTAATATTCGGTGGTACCCGCGGCGATCGAAGAATTGATGGACGGAAGGATCCACATGGGACCCACGCGGGCGTTATCGGAGATGATGTCCTTGCCGGAATAATTCCAGGAAGGAACGACTTCCTGTCCGAACAGTTTGTTCGTCGCCCAGCCGTCGATCGAGGCACTGAGCGTCAGGTGTTCTTCCATCTCGTAATTGATGTCGAACGAGAGGGCGATCGAAAGCTGTTTGAAGGAATTTTCGGTATCGATCGCGGCTTCCGTTTTACCACCATAGGAAAGGATTCGGCCGAAAAAACGCCTGTAATGGGCTTCGGCTATCTTACGCTGGGTCGTATCGCCCTGATCGATTACCGTCGCGAGAATTTCCTTGACAATCTGCAACGGATACGGACGCGAAGCCGGAAGATTGTTTATTATGCCCGATGTTTCCCACACATTGAGATCGGTATAAAAATAATCCAGGGGATCGGCCGCAACCTGGGCGGACAAACCAATCGAAATACCGCTCAAAATAATGGCGAGAATAATCTTGTGTCGTTTCATCTTCGGTCCTTTATTCCTGGATTACCTCAGCGCAAAGGTAACGGTTGCGGCTGTGTCGATGCTTTGGGCCCGAGTTTCGCCGGTGAACAAACTATAACCTAATTTTACGCCGATCTCAAGTCTGCCTGACAGGCTCCGTGATACATTCACGTTGATCGTGTTTCCGATTGCCGTCCCCCCCGAAGGAGTGCCGATATTCGCCTCGGCCGCCGAATCCGGATAATAATCGTCCGACGAGCCTGAAAGAAAAGACGTACCCGTCCTCCCGCGACACACGAAACGGTAGTCAAGTCCCGCCCGATATGAGAAGGGAACTTCGTAACGGACTTGCGCGAGAACGGCGACGGTATCCGGTCCGAAAGGTGAACCGAGCCAACCCATCACCGGCAGGGCGGTATATCCCGATGGAGCCACCAATTCCTTTCGCGACCAGTAAAAACTGATTTCCCGGTTGGAAAGGATATACAGCCAGGGATTCGTATAGACACCTTCGATTCCGGCATATAGAAATCCCTCTCCGACGGCATGCACAAATTCGACCCCGGCGAGCCCACCGAGAGAATTCGGAATGACGGTTGCGGAACCCTCAAAATTTTCGAGCTCATAACGTGTCTGGAATTGGTTCATCACGAATTGCCCGTACAGGCGGAGCCCCTTGAACGGAACCATATCCGCCGAGAAGGCGAACTGGGTGCCGACAGGGCTTGATTCGTCACCCGGGGCCTCGCCGTAATCGTCCTTCCACCCGGCATAACTGTGATAGATCATCGCGGGATTGAGGTAGCGGAGATCGATCGTCGAATTGACGCTCGCCGCCTCGGAAAACCTGAGCGTCAGAAAGGAAAAGGGCTGCAGGGAAATATCATGATAATAGACGAATTTGTCGGGAGCCAGTTCTACCGGCGTCAGCGAAATGCGTATGCCCCGGGAGAAGAAAACGAGGGATGCGTAATCGAGCCGGTCGGCGGAATCCGACAGGATCATGCTTCCCGAAAGGGTTCTGCCCGCATTGAGGGCCCCGCGTCCGACCACTGCGGTGAAAAAACCGTTTCCCGCGGATGCATGCGCGGTTGCGGGTACATTCATGTCGAAGGAGTCGGCGGTCGAAGGGATGTTCGCATGATTGCCGGATAAACCCGAAGACCAGAATCCCTCGCCGACGGAATAATCGGCGAATACCGAAAGGCAGGGCGAAAACCCCGCCGTCAGGGGCAACGAAAGAAAGGGTGTTGTTTCGTTGAATCGTTCGAGAACTTCATAGTCAGGGAGTTCGATATCCGACTGACGGTACCTGGCATGTACGGAAACCTGCGGGCGTATGTCGATCGAACCTTGACCCGTTCGCCAAAGGGCCGCTGAGGGCCCGAGAAATGATTCGGCTCTCCGGTACATAACCTGTCCGGGCAGTGAAAGACGGTCATACGGTACCGCATCCAGATACCCGCGCATTTCGGCAAAACTCGCCGGAGCGTTGACCGCAAGGGTGGCACGGCCTGTCTCGAGCGAAAGTACCGAAAGGACATCGTACATCCAGTGCCGTGCGGGAATGATTTCGGCGAAAGAGGCTTCCGGCGGGCTTTCCGCGCCGATTCCGCGCCAGACGGACAAGATGAAAAAAAAACAGGCGGTAAAACGTCTCATGAAAACCGCTCAGTTTCCGGAGGGAAAATCGTGGATGAAATCGACGACCTCGTCGAGTCCGTTCCGGATGCCGAGACGCGCGATATTTTTGGTGACGGTGCGGGCGAGTTCGGGATTTTCGAGCACCTTTTGCGCCTGGTCCAGGATGGCTTCTGGTTTCTTCAGGTACCAGCCCGCGCCATTGTGAATGACATAGAGCACGTTTCCCAGTTCCTGCCCCCGGATGAAGGTCGAAAAGATGACCGGTTTACCCACCGCGAGGACTTCCATCACGGTGGATGCGCCGCCCTTGGTGATGACGCAGTCGGCGATATTGAGAAGATCCTGCATGAAGGTGACGAATCCGTATACCTTGACGTTTTTGACTCCGGACCATTCGACGATCCGGTTTACGAGCCTGCGCAGCAGCTTGTTCTTTCCGCACACGACTACGAGGATTTCGTCCCTCTTTCTCCTGACGAAATGAGCCACTATCCGGTCGGCGCTTTTGAGGCCTTCGCCGCCGCCGGCGATGAGGAGCACTTTTTTATCGGGAGGAAAGCCGAGCCGTTCCCGCGCGGACGAGATTTCTTCGGGTGAATAGGCATGCTCGTAGGACTTCGAGAGCATGAACGGAAACGAGTGCACACGGTGACTCTCATAACCGTAGCGTTCGATCGCCTCTTTCCGCAGTTTCTCGGAAAACACCACCAGTTCCATGTTTTTTTCGTAAAACCACAAGCCATGGGCCGTGAAAGGATCGGTAACCAGCGTGATCAGCGGAATCGACGGATTGACGCGATTGATCGCACGGCGGGCCATGATGATGAGAACTTCGTGGACGCATACGACCTTGGTGATGCCTTCATCGCGGAAAAACCGGGCAAGATGGCTCTCTCCGTGGATGGAAACGAAATAATTGCCGAATTTGATCGCCGCGGAGTTTTCCGTCATGCGGTAAAAAAGGACATAGCCTCCCTCGAAATAATTGGAGGAAGCCTGATATCCGTTTTCGAAAAACAGTCGGGAAAGCTTCATTCCGTCGCTGAAACCATTGAGCAAAAGCGGCTCGCATGATTCTGGATGGCCGAGTTCGAGTCCTCTTGCGAGCGCTTTTGCCGGGGCGACATGACCCGCTCCGGTATTCAGGTACAGAAAAGCTATTTTTTGTTTCATATTTCCTTTTCAGTATAACCGGATTGAAACAAGGCCACAAGACAATTCCGTCCAGACGTCATTTTTTGGCCGCGTATGAGACCAGCGTATCCCGGTAAATGGTTTCCAGCCGTGCCGACATGGTTCCTATCGTCCAGGCTTTGGCGTGCTCGAGCGCCTCGCCGACTTTTTTGGCATACAGGACTTCGTCCGACAGGAGGTCGAGAACACGTGAGGTAAACTCCACCGGATCGTTCTTGACCATGAATCCGCCGTTATCGCCGCCCATCACCGTGATCGTACCCATCTCGCCGATTGCGACCACCGGAATGCCGGAGAGCATCGCTTCGATTGTAACAAGTCCCTGCGTTTCGGTGCGGGAAGGGAATACAAAAATATCCGACATGGCGTATACGAGGGATAAATCCTTACGGTCGAGATATCCGGTAAAAACACAATTCGTCGCGATGCCGAGTTCGGTCGCTTCATCCTGGAACAGGGGCAGATCCGGTCCGTTTCCGGCGATCAACAGCACGGTATCCGGTTTTTTTTTGAGAATCGCGGGCAGTAACTTGAGAAGGAACGAAACATTCTTTTCTTTCCCGATGCGACCCGCGAACAATAGAATCCTTTTCCCTAACAGTTCCGGGTATTTTTCTTCAAGCTTCAGCCTGAAAGCCGCGGTTTTCACGGGATCGTTCCTGAACAGGTCGGGATCTATGCCGGTAGGCAGGAGATGTGCGGTTTTTTTGACCTTGTACCGTTTCAATACGTCAAGAATCTGGTCCGTCGGCGCGATGACGGTCTCCGAGCGGTTGGCCATGTGCTTGATTATCCGTCGCGCGATGAACCGGAGCAGGAATTCGGGGGCATAGGGAATGTAATTGATCGCATAGTCCTCCCACAGGGTATGGAAGGTATACACGACCGGAAGGTTATGCAATTTCGCGTAATAAAAGCCGAATTCTCCGATCACAAACTCAGAATTGACATGCACGAGATCGGGTTCGAACACAGTGAGTTGTTTGGATACCCAAAACCACTTGTGGAATTTGGCCATGCGGTCTTCCTTGGATATGGGAAGCGGATATGAAGGAACGCGAATGACTACCGGGTCGGAATCGCTCTCACGTTTGTCCATGACCGGATTGGACATCCGCTCCACTGCCTGGGATTCGGGATAAAATGAGCAGATGATGACTACCTGATGACCTGCCCGGATGAGAGCGCGCGAGAAGGAATCGACTGAAACCGTTACTCCGTTGACACGGGGCCAATAGGCATCGGTGCACATGACTATTTTCATACAGAAAACCTCTTTGTCGGACGGTTGAAACCTGTTTCGGCCATTGTAGCATGATATTGAACCATAAGGGAATTCGGTTTATAGTACTCGAAATCATGACAGCAGCAGAGAAAACGGATCTTTTCAATTTTTTGGCCGCGGCGGATGACTGGATGGACGGAATCAAAACCGTGCATCAGGTACCCGTGTTTACTGACTCGCCCGATGCGACGGAAGTTGCAGAAAAAATGATTTTTTCCTCGATGGAAGGCCTGGAACATGCGGTACGGACTTGCACCCGCTGTCCGTTGTGCCGGAACCGGACCGCTGCGGTTCCCGGGGAAGGTCCCCGGGCGGGCGAAAATATCCCGGTTCTGGTGATCGGCTATGCCCCGGGCGAAGCCGACGACCGGAGCGGACGTCCTTTTACCGGAAACGGCGGGGAACTGCTGGATAAAATGCTTGCCGCCATCAAGTTGACGAGAGCCGGGAACTGTTATCTCACCTCCCTGGTAAAATGCCGCCCGCCCCGGGATGAAGCTCCTTCGGACTCCGATGTTTTCGTGTGTTCTTCATATATCGCCGCCCAGATCGAACTGCTGCGGCCCCGTCTCATCCTTGCCGTCGGCGAGGAAGCTTCGGCAGGGCTGCTGCGGACGGACGAAGGACTCGAGCGGTTGCGGGGTGCGTTTTTCGATTATCACGGAATACCGTTGCTGTGTACCTTCCATCCCGACGATATCCTCTCGGATGAAAGCCTCAAGCGGCCTGCCTGGGAAGATCTCAAACTGTTCCGCCAGGAACTGGACCGTATATGGCACGATGGCTCGAAGTAGTCCTCGATGTTCCGGTCTACCAATCCTTCACATATAAAAATCCCGATCCCGAAAAAAGCGCTCCCCTGACCGGAAAGCGGGTCGAGGTGCGTTTCGGCTCCCGGGTCATGATCGGCTTCGTGATCGCCGATCCGGAAACCCTGCCGGCCGACTTCCCGCTCGAAGAGTCCGCGATCAAACCGGTACTTCGGGTCGTCGATGCCGAACCCCTCTTCGGCAAAAGGGAAATCGCGCTTGCCCGATGGATAGCCTCGTTTTATCTCTGCGCGGAGGGTGAGGCGCTTGCGGCCATCCTTCCTTCGGGCAAGAAGGAGAGCGATTCGGGAAGCCTCGATTTCGACGATACCGATTTTTCGCCCCGCGACCTCGAACTCTCCCAGGAGCAGAAAGACGCCGTCGCGGGCATTCTCGATCCCGATTGCGCGAAGCCCGTCTATCTCTACGGGGTGACCGGCTCGGGCAAGACCGAGGTGTTCCTCCAGGCCGCAGAGGCGGTTCTCGCCTGCGGGAAGGGAATCATCTATCTCGTTCCCGAAATAGCGCTGACCCATCAGGTAGTAGAATCGGTCATCAGCCGTTTCGGCAAGGAAGCGGCGATCCTCCACTCGGGCCTTTCGGGGAACAAGAAACTCGCGGAGTGGATGCGCATCAAACGCGGCGAGGCCCGGGTCGTGGTCGGTGCCCGGAGCGCCGTTTTCGCCCCCCTCGATAATCTCGGTCTCGTCATCATCGACGAGGAACACGACGGCTCCTACAAGTCGGGGACCAATCCCCGCTACCACGCACGACAGGTGGCCATGCGGAGGTGCGCGGACGCCCGCTGTCCCCTGGTCATGGGAAGCGCGACCCCGTCGCTGGAGGCATGGTATCAGATGAAAACCGGCGCCATCCGGACCTTTCCGCTGACGAGACGGCTTGCGGGCGGCGCGGTACCCGAAATCAGCATCGTCAATCTCGGCGGCACGGAAGGAGCCTTGTCGCAAACCCTCGTTACCGAAATACGGAACGCGAAGGAAGCGGGGCGACAGTCGATCCTCTTCCTCAACCGGCGGGGCTTCACCCATTTTTTCCGGTGCAACACCTGCGGCTACGAACTCAAATGCCGCAACTGCTCCGTCCCCCTCACCTGGCACCGTTCTGCCGGCGTGATGAAATGCCATTACTGCGGCTGGCAGGTACAGCCGCCGTCCAGCTGCCCCGAATGCCTGTCGCTCGATGTCGGCTACGCGGGTTTCGGGACGGAATTCATCGAAGAGGAAGTACGCCGGACCTTTCCCGATTATTCGATCCAGCGTGTCGATACGGACACCCTGACCAAAAAAGGCGAGTTGAAAAAAGCCCTCGACGATTTCCGCGCGGGAAAAACGGACATCCTCCTCGGCACGCAGATGGTAGCCAAGGGTCTCAATTTTCCCGGCGTGCGGCTCGTCGGCATAGCGCTCGCGGATACCGGCCTCCACATGCCCGATTTCCGCGCGGCGGAACGTACCTTCGCCCTTATCGTGCAGGTAGCCGGCCGGGCCGGGCGTTTTTTTCCCGACGGACGGGTTATCATCCAGACCTGGAGTCCGGCGAACCCGGCTATCGTATACGCGAGCCGCGGCGACATGGAAGGTTTTTACGCACAGGAGCTCGAACAACGCGCCCAGCTCGGGTTTCCGCCGTTTTCACGGCTGATACGCCTTGTATTCCGGAGCAAGAGCCTCGAGGCGGCCGAAAAGGGCGCGGCAGGGGCGGCTTCGATCCTGAAGGAGTTGCTTCCCGCGGATGCCGAATTGATGGGACCGTCCGAGTGTCCGCTCGCACTCATCTCGGGCAACCACCGGCACCAGCTTATTCTCCGGGGTCCGGCGATTCCGCCGCTCGCGAAAGCAGTTCGCTTGTTCATGACCGGCTACAAGCCGCTCCAGTCCTTGTATGTCGAAATCGACGCCGATCCCGTGAGCCTGTTGTAAAAAAAATCAATAGCGGACGTTCCAGAGAAAAAGACCGCTGCCCGGAGCCGTCGGCCCGGCAAGTTTCCGGTTCCGGGAGTCGAGTATTCGCTTGAATTCCTCCGGATCGCGGTTTTTTTCGTCGAGCCAGAGAAGCGTGCCGGTCAGGGACCGGACCATCTTCCATAAAAAAGCGTTTGCGGTTATTTCGAAGACGAGTTTTTCGCCTTCGGGATAAAAACAGGCGTTGTAGATGTACCGTGTTTTCGAGAGGCTCTTGTCTCCGATCGCGGTAAAGGTCGTACAGTCGGTCTCGCCGGAAAGACAGGCGGCCATGCGGTTGAGGCGCGTAATGTCGGGCCAGCGGCCAATATACCAGATATAGGGCATTTCATGGGCATAGGGGTGTTTTCCGCAGTAAATGAAATACCGGTAGGTGCGGGCGCGGGCATTGAAGCGCGCGTGGAAATCGGCAGGGACTTCGCGGGAAGCGAGGATGCGTACGTCCCGGTCCATGAGCGAATTGAGGGCATGTACGAAACGTTCCGCGGGAATGCGCGCGATATCGGTGACGAAATTGGCGGCCTGACCGGCCGCGTGCACGCCCGAATCGGTGCGTCCGGAACCAAAAACGGGAACCGGATGCCCATGCATTTCCTCGAGGGCTTTTTCGATTTCCTCCTGGACCGTCCTGCCCTTCCCCGCCGCTTTTTCGTTCTGCCGCTGCCAGCCGAGAAACCGGGTTCCGTCATAGGAGACCGTCAGCAGGATATTGCGGGAAACGTTTTTCTCATTCGTCGTCGTCTTCATCGTCGTCATTCCCGTCGCTGATTTCGGATACTATCAGGTCATAGAGGTGTCGGGCATGTTCGAGCAGGGGTCCGGGCTTGTTTTTGGTGGAACGGCCGAGCCCGAACATCTTGGCGAGAGAACGCCGGTGAAAGGTCAAAAGCTCGTGCCGCTTGTGCGGATCTGTGTGCGAACCGTACTTCACTTCGAGCAGGGCGGACAGGTACAGCACGCCGTCGAAACCGTAATTCTTGTCCAGATCCGGACCGAACGATTTGAGGTTTGCGATCATTTCCTTTCCCGAAGTCTCGAGCTCCACCGCGAGCCGGTAGAAAAAAAGGGCCTTGTGGTAGAAGAGGTCCGACACATAGGTATAGTTTTCTTCCGGATACCGTCTTCCGAGCTCGCCGAAAAGCCAGGCGGCGCGGAGGGCACAGACGCCCTTTTTGATGGTCGGGGAATATTTCGCGTCTACCTGCTCGTAGCACAGGAGAGCCAGATACAGCGAGGCTGCGCCCTCGTTGAGCGTCCGGGCGGCCGAGAAATTGAGGGAGGAAAAAAGCTTCCGTACCGAATCGTACCGCTCTTCCATGGAATCGTAGATACGCGAAAGGCTTTCCTTGTCCAGGGTGCAGAAATCCTGCGGGAACGCCGCGTAATGGCATTTCGGGCAGACGGTCATCGTATACACGAGAGGAAAAATCTCGCCGAATTTGGCTGACGGTTCGTACAGACGGCGCAGCTCGTCGGTCAGGGATCCTGCTATCATGCGTCCGCCGCCGGACATGAGTTCCTCGCGCTTGAATTTCGCGTTGCAGATGGGACACTCGGTCTGGTCCTTGGAATAAAAAGTGACCATGGGAGCTTTTTCGTTATGCGTCGTCACCGGTACCCCCTTCGACCACCACCATCGCGAGGGCGTTGTCCCGCTCGTGGGTCAGGCTGAGATGGATTATACCGCCGCCGCTCGCCTTGAACGCCTCGAGTGCGTTCCCGAACAGCTGCATGCAGGGTTTGCCGTTATGGTTGTTCAGCACCAGGATGTTCTTCAGGGTGATTCCCGAAAGACCGGTGCCGATGGCCTTGCCGAAAGCCTCTTTCGCCGCGAAACGCGCGGCGAGCGAAAGCGTGGCACCGCTTCCTTTCCGTAGGGCGGCATCAAGTTCCTCGGGATGAAAATAACGCTCGAAGAGGCCGGGAATTTTCTGCCACCTTTCGAGGCGGCTGACATGGACTACGTCGAGACCGACACCGATGATCATTCGCTTTTCCTTTTTACCGTCAGTTGTATTTCGCCGGGACTGCTCTTGATCACCTCGTACGGGAGGGGAATGATGGTCTGCACGGGCAGGCTGTACACCCCGGGACCGGTCACGTTCTCGCACAGAACGGTAAGCGCGTTGTAAGGCAACGTCCAATTGTCCAGATCGGTCTGGGTCCCCTTGAGCTGGAGCGAACCGGATACCATCTGCGTCTCTATCTGGAAGGCGGGATCGAGATTTTCGAAATAGAATGGTACGTCATCGAAGTTTTTGATGAGTGTCGTCTGGCTTATGCTTACGCGAAAACTGATCCTGCCCTGTCCGGAAATGGACAGGAGATTGTTCCTGTTTAAGCCGGGTATGACGCCTTCGAAACTCGCGTTGCGCCCGGAAAGCTCGATCGAATCGGTGAGTACCTCGGTGATTTTTTCCACGGAGGAACGGGGTCCGCTCACTTCTACGACGGCGGGATCGACGGTATATCCGGTAAACTCGTACCCGGCCTCGGGATAACCGCGAAAATTCGGGGTGACCGGTACTTTTTTGACCATGCGGTGTTCGAGACGGAGCGAAAATTCGAGCGGATCGACCGAAACTTCGAGGGGCTCGATATCGAGCGCGGTCCCCTTGATCCGGGTCTGCACGGCCACGCGGTATTCGCCTTCCTTGGTAAATCCCGAAAGATCCATGAAAGCCACAATGTCGTCCTCGAGAATCGGATAAATGCTGTCGGCTTCTCCGCGGAGCCCGATCTTGACCATTCGCGGATATGCGGATGCCGGAACCAGATCTCCGTTCGTCTCGACCACGAGGGGGACGGAAAAATAACGCTGCTCAAGGGTGCTCATCCGGTAGAAGAGGAAGAGCATCAGGGACAGCGTCAGGCAAATGATCTTCGCCGGCCAGTTTTCGGTTATTTTCTCAGTTAAATTCTGTAATGACATTTTCACCCTCGCTTGCAGAGGTATCGGAACCGAGATCGAGGAGATCTTCCAGCTGGCGGGTTATTTCCGCGGGGGACAGGTCGTAATAGAGCTTCGAGTCGTAGGCGAGGCTTATCGCTCCGGTTTCTTCCGAAACGACGAGAATGACCGCGTCGGTTTCCTCGGAGAGGCCGAGTGCCGCACGGTGGCGGGTGCCGAAGGTCTTGCGGATGTCCTGTTGTTCCGACAGGGGCAGGAAGCAGCCGGCGGCGATTATGCGTCCGCCCTGTATGACGGCCGCACCGTCGTGGAGGGGGGTATCATGGCCGAATATGGTCACCAGGAGGCTCGAGGAAAGATCCGCGTTGAGCCGGGTTCCCGTCTCAGCGATGTCCTTGAGCGTGTTGCGACGGACGAAAACGGCGAGCATGCCGCGTCTCCGGTTCGAGAGAATGTCGGCGGTAGTGAGTACGGATTCGAGGTGGCTGTGCTTCGACCTCTTTCCGATCCGAAGCCAGTCGCTCTGGCCGATCTTGAGGAATATCTTCCGCAGCTCGGGCTGGAAGACGATCGCCACGCCGATGAGGATTCCGGGTGCGAGGATGTTCAAAAGCCATAAAAGCGTGTTGAGTTTCAAAAGAAAGGCGATGGCGTAAATGATGAGGAGCGATATGGTTCCCTTGAGGAGCTGTATGGCCTGGGTCTTGACGAGAATGCCGTATCCCGCATACAGGAGGAAGGCCAGCACCGTAATGTCGAGAACCGGCTGTATCGCCGTATACAAAATACCGATCCGTTTAATGAATTCCACGCGTTTGTATCTCCTGTAAGACCGAAAGGACGTCCCGGGTCTGGGCCACGTCATGAACCCGCACGAAGGTCGCGCCGTTCAGGACCGAAACGAGGTTCGCCGCAAGCGTTCCCGGAAGCCGGTCGGCGGCCGAGCGGCCGGTCATCTCGCCGATGCAGGATTTTCGCGAAAGGGCCGCGAGAACAGGGTACCCGCCCGCGGCGATTTCCGCAAGTCCGGCGATGAGTGCGCAGTTGTCGGCATACCGTTTGCCGAATCCGATACCCGGATCGAGAACGATCCGGGAGCGGTCTATTCCCGCGTCGACGGCGAAACGCGCGCGAGAAAACAGATAGCCGGCGACGTTTCTGACCACGTCCGTGTATACCGGATTGTCCTGCATCGTAGAAGGTACTCCCTGCTTGTGCATGAGGATCACCGGAATGCCCGCACGGGCGACGAGCGATGCGAGACCGGGGTCGTCCTCGAGCGCCGAAATGTCGTTGCACATGTCCGCGCCCGCGTCGAGTGCCGCTTCCAGGACCGCGGCCTTGCGCGTATCCACGGAAATCGGAATCGCGGAATACTTTCGAATTTCGCGGATAAGCGGAATCACCCGCCGCATTTCCTCTTCCTCGCCGACATATGCCGAACCGGGACGCGAGGATTCCCCCCCGATATCCAGGATGTCCGCGCCGTCCGCGACCTGCGCGAGAGCCAGTTCGACGCCCGATGCGAGGGATCCTGTCCGGCTGTTTTCCCAGAACGAATCGGGGGTGGCGTTCAGGATGCCCATGATGAAAGCCGGCAGACGGGTTCGCATTTCCCATGAGGGCCTGAGCGAAAACGACAGCGCTCCGGAAAGCCGGACTTCGCTCACAGAAAAGCGCCTGAGAGGGATCGGGCGCGCAAGTTCCTGACTTCGTCCGCTATGTGCGCGGGTGACATTCCCGCGGAAGACAGGATTTCAGAACGGCTGCCTTGCGCATAAAAGAGTTCGCCGAACGCGAGCACGCTTACCGCGATGCCCGGAAGCGTACGCCGGACGAGATTCGAAAGGTATTCCGCGATGCCGCCCGTTTCCATGCCGTCCTCCACGAACACGATGTTTTTATATCCGGAAACCGAGGCGAGAAAAAATTGCTCGTCGAGGGGTTTGACGAACCGGATGAGATAGCTGTCCACGGGGACGCCCGAGCGGGCCAGGATATTGGAAGCCTCGTGCACTTCGCCGTATATTCCGCCGGTGCACACGAGCAGGGAATCCGAGCCGTCATTATGGGCGAACACGCCGCGGCCTTCGACAAGCGGCAGGGAAAAGGCCGCCAATTCCGTCGGACACGCCGCTTTCGGATACCGGAGAATGACGGGTCCGTCCTGCGCGAGGGACCAGACCAGCATGAGATTCATTTCGGCCACGGAGGCGGGACAGAGGATGGAAACGCCCGGAATCGGGCGGAACAGGGCTACGTCATAGAGCCCCTGATGGGTTTCCCCGTCATCGGGTACGGCGCCCGCACGGTCGAGTGCTATCACGACGTGCAGATGCTGGAGCGCGATGTCATGGATGAATTGGTCCACCGCACGCTGGATGAAAGTGCTGTAGATTGCGACGACCGGTTTCATGCCGCCCGCGGCGAGACCGGCCGCGAAGGTGACGGCATGCTGCTCTGCGATGCCCACGTCGAAAAAACGCCCGGGATACCGGTGCTGGAAGGGCGCCAGTCCCGTTCCCTTCGACATCGCCGCGGTTATCGCGACTATGCGTTCGTCCGCGCCGGCAAGATCCGCGAGGGAGCGCGCGAATGCCTCGGTAAAGCTCGTGGTGTCGAATTTCTCGACGGTCCCGTCCGAGATGCAAAAGGGGCCGATGCCGTGAAAGGTCGAGGGATCCTCTTCGGCGAGGCTGTAGCCCTTTCCCTTGCGGGTGAGTACGTGGACGACGACCGGCCGGTCGAGGGCCTTCACGTCGCGGAGGACTTTTTCCAGTTCCTCCTCGTTGTGGCCGTTGAGCGGTCCGACATACTCGAAACCGAGATCGACGAACAGGTTGTCCTTGAAAAGAAGGCCTTTGAGTCCCCGCTTGAAGCGGTATATGAATCGGGCGAGCTGCTCGCCGGCAAGGGGAATCCCGCGGACAGCGCGGTCGACGCGGTACTTGAACCGCTGGTAGCCTGCTCCCATCGTCAGCCGGCTGAGATATTCGGACATGGCGCCGGTGTTCGGACTGATCGACATCTTGTTGTCGTTCAGGATCACGACGAGGTCGTTGTTTCCCTGACCGGCATGCGAAAGGGCCTCGAGGGCCATGCCGCCGGTAAGCGCGCCGTCGCCGATCACGGCGATGACCTTTCCTTTTTCGCCGGCAAGCCGTTTGGCGGTAAGGAGACCGTATGCCGCTGAAATGGACGTGGAGGAATGGCCGGTATTGAAGCTGTCATGCACGCTTTCGTCCCGCTTCGGAAATCCCGAAAGGCCGTCCTTCTTGCGTATGGTATGGAAGCGCTCGAAGCGGCCGGTCAGCATCTTGTGTGTATAGCACTGGTGCCCGACGTCCCAAATGAAGGTGTCATGGGGACTTGAAAAAACGCGGTGCAGGGCTATGGTCAGCTCCACGACCCCCAGATTGCTCGCAAGATGACCGCCGTTCTGGCCGACGACCTCGATTATTTTTTTGCGAATTTCAGCCGAAAGCCTGCCCAATTCGGGACCGGTCAGGTCTTTAAGGTCTTCGGGAGACTTGATGCCGGTCAAGAGTGATCGATTCATATCAGGTTAGTATAGCATACGCAAAACTAAAAAAAAAGACCGTAAACAAGTAATGTTCACGGTCTACTAGCGTATAAGCGCTCTCGAGACAAAGCGGGGTTAACAACCCGTTTCCGGGAAATATACGCCGCTGTTACCCGAAAAGAAATTAGCCGGGCCAAAAAAGACGCGCAAGCGCCTGCAGCCCGAAAATCAATTATCTTTTCTTGTGCCGGTTTTTTCTGAGCTTTTTCTTCCGCTTATGCGTCGCGATTTTCTGTCTTTTTCTTTTTTTTCCGCAGGGCACGTCGGCACTCCTTATCCATAAAGTCTAATAAGTATGCACAGATTTTTCCACACCGTCAAGTGGCACGCCGTAAAAAGAGGACAGGGCACGGTACACTCCCGGGAAATCGTCGGCATCCAGATGCAAAACCCCGTCCATGGCCCGGATGAACGTTTCCTGCCGTTTCGCGTACTTGCGGCTGTCCGTGCATATTGCCTCCCTGATCAGTGAAATATCGCTCCCGGGGGGGGTGGAAAGGAAAAACTCCCGGTACCCGATGGCCTGCATCCCCGGATCTTCCGCCGTACGGCCGCCGGCGAGAAGCGATTCAAATTCGCCGGCCAGACCGGACTCGAACATCGAATCCACCCTGCGGTTTATGCGGGAGTACAGCACTCCCCTGCTCCGGTCGAGGGAAATGACGAGAAACCGGTACCCCGGACGGGTAGAAACGGGAACAGGACAGCTGCTGCGGGTACGGCCGGTGGAAGCCAGGACCTCAAGGGCGCGGATGATGCGGTATTCGTCGTTCGGATGGATGCGGCGGGCGCTTTCGGGGTCTACGGATGCGAGTTCGGAATGGAGAACCGCCGAACCCTCGCTTTTCATGCGTACTTTCAGGGCTTCGCGGAGGACAGGATCCGACTCGGGCGTTTCGGGCAGTCCGTAGAGGAAATTCCGGATGTAAAAAGCCGTTCCTCCAAGAATGACCGGAAGTTTTCCCCGTGCGAATATGTCCGTACAGGCTTCGTCGGCGAGACGTACGAAATCGCCCGCGCAAAACTGTTCGCCCGGATCGCAGAGGTCGAGCATATGATGGGGAAGATACTGAAGGAAAGAAGAATTTGGTTTGGCGGTGCCTATATCCATGCCTCGATAGACCTGCATGGAATCGGCGCTGATTATCTCGCAGCGGCCGTGGAAGAGAGGAAAGGCGGGATCGGCGGGCGAACCGGGGCCTTCCGCGGCAAACAGGCTTCCGGCGAGAGCCGTCTTGCCGGAAGCGGTGGCCCCGAAAATGACCGGAACCGGTAAGGGCGATTTACTGTTTTTCGATCTGGTACTCAACCTGGTTGGTAAAGACCTGTTTTGCGGCCAGGGAAACTACCTTGCCGTCGTTTTCCTCGATCGAGGGATCACGGACCATCGAAAGCTGGTACGCGCGGCGGATGGAAGCGCAGGTTATCTCGTATACATTGCCCGTAAATTCGACGAGGTGTTCAAGTGGAAATATCATAGCCTAAATATACAGATAAACAGTGTTTTGTACAAGCGGCAGTTGCCCGTGCGTCCCGAATTCGCTACATTAGAAGGAATGTTATATGGAGGTTCTATGGATACCAGAAGCGGAAACCAGAACACACAAATGCCCGGATGGCTTTCGCCGTCCATTGTGCTGCTCGTTGTCGCGATTGTCTTTGCCTTGATGCTGGGAAGCACCAGTTTCTTTATTGTAGACCAGACCGAGGACTCGGTCATAACCCGTTTCGGAAAATATACGACCACCGTAGGTCCCGGCCTTCATTTCAAGCTCCCCCTCGGGATAGACAAAAGCTACAACGTCCCCACGAAATCCATCCAGACCGAGCAGTTCGGTTTCCGCACCCTCAAGGGCGGCGTGGTAAACAGTTATGAAAACAACCTGACCAAGGAATCGACCATGCTCACCGGCGACCTCAATATCGTCGACGTGGAATGGATAATCCAGTACCGCATCATGGATTCGAAGGCCTGGCTCTTCAACGTGCACCAGGACGTGCGCAACTCCACGATCCGGGACATCTCGCAGTCCGTGATCAACAGCCTCGTCGGCGACCGGGCCATCCTCGACGTCATCGGACCCGAACGAACGGCGATCGAAAACAACGCGATCAGCATGATGAACGACCAGCTGAAGGAATTCGGCCTCGGAGTGACGATCATCAACGTCCAGCTCCAGAACATCGTCCCTCCGGCCGGCGTGCAGGCGGCCTTCGAGGACGTCAACAAGGCAATCCAGGACATGAACCGGCTGATAAACGAGGGAAAGGAAGCGTACAACGCCGAAATCCCGAAGGCCTCGGGCGAAGCGGAAAAACTGCTCCAGGTCGCACAAGGCTATGCCGCAGAGCGCGTCAACCGCGCGCAGGGTGACGTTGCCCGCTTCAATTCGGTGTATGCCGAATACCGGAAAGCCCCCGAAGTAACCCGCCGCCGCCTGTATCTCGAAACCATCGAATCGCTGTTCAAAGAGGAAAAGGGAACGACGCTTGTCGACAAAAAGCTTGAAAACTTCCTCCCGCTCAAGAACATGACCACCGGAGGAAACTGATGAAAAAATTGACACCCAAGATCCTGATAGTCGTCGCAGTCCTGATCGTCCTTTCGGTCATTTTCAATCCCCTCTATGTCCTCGACGAAGGCAACCAGGTAGTGGTAACCCGCTTCGGCGAGATCATCAACTCGTCGAGCGTCGCCGGCTTACATGTCAAGATGCCCTTCGTCGATACCGTTTCGACCTTTCCGAAAATGGTCATGTCGCTCGACGGCGACTCGCAGCGCATCCCGACCAAGGAAAACCAGTTCATCATCGTCGATACGACGAGCCGATGGAGAATTTCCGATCCGGTCAAATTCTACGAATCGGTGAGCAGCATCGAAGGCGCCTATTCGCGCCTCAGCGACGTCATCGACTCCGCGGTACGCACCGTCATCACCTCCTCGAGCCTCAACGACGTGGTACGGAATTCCAACCTCATCAACGAGCTGAAGCACCAGGAAAACTTCGCCCTCGGCGCCGATTCCGAGGAAATCCAGCTGGGCCAGATCACCTCGGAAAAGGTCACTTACGAGACCATTACCCGGGGACGCAAGGAGCTGAGCAATGAAATGGCGGCCATAGCACGGGTCAAGGTGCCGGAATTCGGCATCGAACTCCTGGACATCGTGCTGCGCCAGATCAAATACTCGGACGAACTGACCGAAAGCGTGTACAACCGCATGATCAAGGAACGAAACCAGATCGCGCAGACATTCCGCTCGACCGGCGAGGGAAAGAAGGCCGAATGGATGGGCAAGCTCGAAAACGAGCAGAAAACGCTCCTTTCAAGCGCGTACAACAAAGCCGAACGCATCAAGGGCGAAGCCGATGCCGAAGCCTCGCGCATATACGCGGATTCGTACAGCCGTGATCCCGAATTCTACAGTTTCTGGAAGAGCATCGAAAGCTACAAGACGACCATCCCCAATTTCGAAAAGGTGATGACCACCGACATGGACTTTTTCAAATACCTGTACTCGCCGAACGGAAGATAGGGATGAATATCGTCAGCGCAAGACAACTCGAAGGAAGAACCGTTCTGGCACTGGATACGGGAATGACGCCCCGTGCCTTTGCCCAGTCGCGGTTTTCCCTGGTTCTCGGATCCGGGGGATTCGTTCTCGATCCCGCGGGTACAGTCGAACCATGGATTCCGGAAGGGACTTTCTTCGACGAAACCCGTGCACGAAAGAAAATGCTCGTGTACGGTCGGGAATTCGCCGGTACCCCGCTTCTCGAAGCCATAACCTGCGAGGACAGGGAGGCGGCCTGGAGGCGGTTTCACCACTGTACGGCCGCGATCAACCGCGCTTTTCTGGCAGGAACCATTACGCCCGAAGCGCTTACCGCAATGGCGGGAGCCGGTCCGGAATCGGTTCTGGTCGCGGAGGACGGAAGGATACTCGTCCTTCCCTTCGATGTATATACACGGTGTCTGGCCGGACAGGGCGAGAAAGTCGAGATCGAAAACCGGCTCCTGTGGATCCATCCCGATTACCGGACCCTGAATCCATCCTGGGCTTTTTCGTTCATGGCGGGAACCCTCGCCTACCGGATCGCCGCCGGAAAGCCGCCGTTCAGTTCCGAAGAAAACATGAAGGCCGAGGAGCTTGCCTTCAATACCAGAAACGGCGTCTTCGAACCCCTCGAGCTCGCCGTCTGGTCAATCCGGCCCGCTGCGGCGGCCTGCATCAACTCGCTCATATCGACCGGAATCGCGACCGGGGCGGAGACCTTGCTCGCCTTCGGACCGGCCTATGACGGAATTCTCGATCCCGCGCGTGAAGGAATGCCCGAATCCGCGGAATTTCTGAAGACGAAAGCGTCCTCGGAAAAAAAACGGACCGGCAGGATGCACCGGAAGAACTTTTTCAGGCGAAACCGGTCCGCGCTCATGGTCGCGGGAATCGCCGCGGCCGTAATCGCCGTTCTCGCCGGTTCCTGGCTCCGCGATCTCGCCGGGAGGCCGACAACCAAAGGCCTGAACAGCGTCGAAGTCGTCGCAGGCTACTATGCGGCCATCGAGTCGCTCGACCAGGAAATTCCCCAGGCGTATACGGCACGGGACGTCAAGCCGGACTATACCGAATTCACCACCAACCTCTTCGTCACGTCGAAGGTCAGGCAGGCTTACGAACAGAATACGGGCATCATCAGTCCCGCGCGCCTGTTCGCTCTCAGGGACATCGGCAATTTCACGGTATACGGGATGACCGGCCTTTCAATCGCGCGCGTTTCGGAAAACGATACGAAGGCGGAATACGAGGTCTCGTTTTACCTGTGGATGCCCTTCAGCGAAAGTGCGGCATCCGGCGGGGAAGGCGGCGTACGCCTCAGCGTGCACCGGTACCGCGACATGGTCAACCTCGAATACCGCAAGGAAATGTGGGTGATAACCGCGATCCGGAATTTGGAACGGCGGCAAATCGAGGGTGACGGCGCGAAACTGATGAAAGCCGTCTCGGATAAAACCGCCGATGCCTTTGAATGGGCTCCGACTCCCGAAGAAATCGCCCAGGCCGCAGCCCCGGCCCAAAATTGATCGCCGGGCCCCCCTGAAGTGTACTTCAGGGGGGCTTTTTCATCCGGTCGACCGGTGAAGGATGCTATTCGGGGACTCCGGCCCGGGAAAGGGGCCAGAACCGGAAACTGGCGGAACCGAGGATCCGCTCCACCGGCACGTACCGCGGCGCCAGATTCGAGCGGTACAAAAAGGAATACGGATCGGAAGGATCGACGGAGGCAAGCCGAACCTCGTAGGAATGGCGCATGTCGAGCGAATTGAAGCGGTTGTCGCCCATCATGAAATAACAGTTTTCCGGGATATAAGCATCCGGTTCGGCGGGAAATTCCCCCATGTTGCGCTGGTCATGGACGCTCAGGTAGTTGCTCAAATTTTCGGCCTCCGAAAGAAGACCGTTCCGTTCGGCGTCGTTGGCGAATTGGGTCGACGTGCTGTTACCCACCATCAGTTCCGCGTTGCGGACGACAAGCCGGCCGAAATCGAGCTTCAGGAGAAGATCGAGGCGCAGGGACTGCTCGTCGAAGAGATTGGCGCGGGCGGGAGTTGCGGCCCAGTCCGTCATGAAGGCGTCGAACCAGGCGAGCCCACCGTTGGTGGTCAACAGGATGCGGGTAATCTCGTCGTTCGACTGGAACATCGATACGATTTCGCGTCTGGTCCGGGGAAAAAGTTCGGGCGCCGTCCTGACGGAATCGGGGACGGGCTTAAGGGCGGCGAATCGCGCTACCAGTTTTTCGGCTTCCGCGGCGGCAATCGCAACATCGACATTCGCCCGTTTCGATTCGACCGATTCCAGGAGCGAAAAACCTTCGAGCGAAAGGGGAATGCGCTTTACGAGCGCCAGTTCCGACCGGGGCAGCGCAGCGATGTTCCAGGCTGCCCAGGAGGCGTCGTCCGTGACCGGCGCGAATCCGGCGTCACCGGCGCGTTTCGAATACAACACTCCGTCCACCAGCATCAGTTTTTCGCCGGGGACGCCGGTAATCCGCTTGACGAGGGGATCTGCCTTGATGGCGCCGTATTCGTCCCGGTTGATGTTGACCGCGGTGAAGGTAAGCATGTACACGAGCTGCGAGGTAAACGACCTGACGCGTGCTTCCTTCGTATCGTTGTAGTGGGGATTGTTGAAGACGACGATGTCGCCGCGCTTGTAGGAACGCATGCGCGGGATTCCGACGTCCGACAGGGGAAACTTTGGACCGGATGGAGTCTTGACGACGACGACGCGGTCGCCGATCATGAACTCGGGTACCATCGATTCCGAGGGTATCGCGTAGAGCTGGAAAATGAAGATGTTGATCAGGAGGACGAGGCAGGCGGCCTGCACGAGGGCGTCGATCCATTCGAAGGCCTGTACGCCGAAGGATTTTTTGACGATGACGGCGGCGGGCAGGTTCGGTACATGGTGCATGATCCGCTTGTCGGAAAGATGGTGCAGGAGCGCCATCGCGGCGAGCGATGCGAGAATCCACAGCAGGACGGAGACGAGATCGAGGGCGAAGGAACCGTCCGCGGCGCCGGAGCGGCGGATGACGAAGCCCGTCAAAAGGACGAACGGAAGATACTCGAGCGTTTTACGGAGGAAAGCGAGTTTTCGCTGGTCGGGATGCGCCAGAAAGAAACGGGCCTGCACCAGAAGCAGCGCCGAATACAGGATTGCCAGGGGGAAGCCCCAGAATCCGATACCGTAAGCGGGGATGAAACAGGTCGCGGAAAACAGGACCGAAAAAGCCGCGCACAGATACAATGACAGCGTCATAAACCCTCCGAAAAACATGCGTAGTATAGCAAAATAAGGACCGGAGGGCTATACTTGTTACAACATGATTTTTGACCGGCTTCCGATCGACAAACCCCAGGGCCAGAACCGCGAAGGCGAAAAAACGATTGTACTTCTTCCGGGTATCCTGTCCGCCCTTGCCGCGGCCGCCTTCGACCGGATTTCCTTCACCTTCACCCGCGAACACCTCGAGCATCTCGTTTCCATCGTCGAATCGGCGGACAACAGCGCGAACGATCGGCATGTCGCCTCCCTCCTCCTCGAAAACGCGATTGTCGCGGCGAAAAAAACATACCCCCTCTGCCAGGACACCGGCACGGCACAAGTTTTCGCCTGGAAAGACGCCGCGGTTTTGACGACGGGCGACGACGGCGAAGCGCTTTCGTCGGGAATCGAGCATACCTATAAAACCCGGAATCTCCGCTTCTCCACTACGATTCCCTCGTCGCTTTTTTCCGAGACCGATCCGCGAAACAACATGCCCGCACAGATCATGATCGGTGCGGTCCCCACCGGTTCGAATCCGGCTTACCGTTTCCTCTTCTGCGCCAAGGGAGGCGGTTCCTCGAACAACGCGTTCGCCGATTTCCTGGCCGGCCAGATAGCAGGACTGGGAACGGCCGCCTGTCCGCCGTACACCATAGCCGTCGTGGTCGGCGGCTTGAGTCCCGAGCAGAACCTTCTTGCCCTCAAACTGGCCACGACCGGTTATTTCGACGACGATCTTCCCGGCTGGGACTACCGTGTTCTCGGGACGAAGCCGCTGCGGGACGGCATATGGGAGCAAAAAGTCATGGACATGGCGCGGGCGACCGGACTCGGGGCGCAATTCGGGGGCACGGCCCTGGCGGTTGCCGCACGGGTACTCCGCCTCCCCCGTCACGGCGCGAGCTGCCCCGTATCGGTCGGAGTCTCCTGCACCGCTCACCGGAACCTGCACGGCTACATCGACGATACCGGTGTGTATCTTGAACGCACCGAAGATAATCCGCTCTCCTTACCGGGCCTTGCGGAAGCGGCGGCATTTTCGCATACGCATCCCGGAAAACCTGTCGCGCTCGATCTCGACCGGGGAATTCCCGCTGTCCGGAACATGCTTTCGGGAATGGAGCCGGGTCAGGCAGTTCTTCTTTCGGGGGATATTCTCGTCGCAAGGGATGCGGCCCATGCCCGGTGGCGGGCGCTTCTCTCGCGGGGAGAAGCACTCCCCGGATACCTCTCCCGATACGCGATCTTCTACGCGGGTCCCTCGGAAACGCCGGAAGGCGCGGTTACGGGAAGCTTCGGCCCCACGACGGCCGGCCGCATGGATGACTATGCGGAGGAACTCATGTCCCGGGGTGCGGCCCTGGTCACCGTGGCGAAGGGAAACCGGAGCTCGAAGTGGCGAGACGCCTGCGAAGCCCGGGGCGGTACCTATCTCGGTACTGTCGGAGGAGCCGCGGCCCTCTTCGCGGAAAAACACATCACTGAAAGCGTCATACTCGATTATCCCGAACTCGGCATGGAAGCGGTCCGGCTGGTCACACTCAGGGACATGCCGGCCTTCGTGCTGATTAACGACCGGGGCAGGGACTTTTTCGAATCGACCAGGGAGAAAATCGAATGCCGGTAATAGAAACCCGAAAAGCGCTCGAACGCTTCGACAACGAACGGGAAATCTACCTCGAACTCGTCGAAACATTCCTCGACCTGAAGCCGGTGGATTTTTCCGCGATCCGGAAAGAACTGGATGCGGGGCATGCGGACGAAGTCATCCACCGGATACACCAGCTGAAGGGCGCCGTGCTGACCCTCGGCGCCGAAAAGCTCGCCGGCTCGGCGGCACTGCTCGAAAACGGACTCCGGAACGGCACCGAAAAAGCCCCGCTCGAAATACTCGGACGCATCGAGGCCGAATATAGCGAGGCGGTCGCCGAGCTCGGAATCATACGGGACAATCTCCGAAAACTTCCGTAAACGATCGGGAAAGGATTCCTGCCAGCTCCGTTTCGCCGCACTTCCGGATCCGGGCAAGCGCCGCGACGACGGACCTGATGTCACCGGGAACGGAAAACGGTTCTCCCTTGCACTGCATGTACGGCGCGTCGGTCTCGGACAAGAGTCTCGCGGCGGGCAGCATCCGTACCGTTTCGATGAGGGACCGGTCGCCGCGAAGCAGACCCTTGCCGGCGCTGAACCACGCATTTACGCCCCGTTTCAACAGGGATTCGGCCTCGACGGCCGAGCCCGGCCAACCGTGAAAAACCACCGCACGCAGTCTTTTAAGCCGAAAAGTGTCCGCAAAAACCAGATGCATGGCTTTCCGTGCGTGGATGACCAGGGGAAGGTCCGCCTGGAGCGCGAGTTCCAGCTGGATTTCCCAGACCTCCGCCTGTTCCCTGGCGGTTTGCCTGAACGTTTCGTCGAAAAGGTCGAACCCGCATTCGCCGATGGCCTGGATGCGCCGGGCACGGACCAGTTCTTCCAGAAAAGGCACTTCTAGCCGTTCGCTCTTTTGCGGATGGATGCCGAACGAAAGCCACACTCTCCCGGGATTCGACCGGGCAAAGGCTTCCTGCCAGAGAAACTCGTCCCTGTCATGGGCGGAGGCGCAAACGCGCATGTCCGGGTCCAGAAAGGGAATATCGCCGGTCCGGCAAAACAAATCGTACAGGTGTACATGGGAATCCGTATACATAGTTTGATTAAACTGGAGATGTCTATGAAAAACTATTACATACGAAGCAATCCCGGCGCTGCCGACTATCTGACCATTCTCAGGGAAACCGACGACGGCTTCATGGTCCGTATCTACCGCGATCTCGACGGATATGAAAAAGTCATGGACGAATTCATGAGCACCGCTCTTTTCGAGAGCTGCACCCGGACGGGGTTTCTCGTCGAAATGGAAGAAAAGAAAGCAAGCGCCATCGCCTGAAAAAAAAGGGACCGGCTCCGTGCCGGTCCCCGATTTCCTTCGATAAGTCCGCTATTCGAGGATCGGAACGACTTTCGGATCCCGTATCAGCACCGTTGGAGATGCGGCACGTATCGCGGCGACGGCCCGGGCGATTTGGGCACCGGTGCACGGCATGGTCGCGATCGAAAAAAGAGCGCTTTCCGAACCCTTTTCCCGCAGATTATGGCTGACCGTATCGATGTTGATCTGTTCCTTACCTATTGCGGTCGTCACCAGACCGGTAATTCCCGGCACATCTTCGGTTTCGAATATTATATTGTAGGCGATCTTGAGGTCATCGAACGATGACAGCGAAAGACCGCTTTCTTTGTATTCCCGGAGCGAAGCGAGTCCATACCGAGCGATGAACACGATGTCCGAGACGATGGCGCTGCCCGTCTCGAGCGACCCTGCTCCCTGGCCGATGAAAATATTGTCGCGCGAATATTTTCCGGCGAGCTTGACCGCGTTCGTCGCGTTGCTGATGTCGGATAGAATGTTCGATTTACGCACCATCATGGGCCGTACCGCGGCGCAAACCCCGTTCCCCTCTTTCTTGGCGAAGCAGATAAGCTTGATCACCGCGTCGATTTCTCCCGCGAATTTCGTGTCGTCGGCGGTGATCGAGTCGATCCCCGAAACGGGAAAGTCTCCCACTTCGGCGTCTATCCCGAAAACCAGTTTGAGCAGGATGAGAAGCTTGTGCCCCGCGTCGCCGCCGTTCACGTCGAGGGTGGGGTCCGCCTCGGCATAACCCATGGCCTGCGCGCCCTTGAGCGCATCCGCGAACGACAGTCCTTCCTGCGACATCTTGGTGAGTATGTAATTGCTCGTGCCGTTCATTATTCCCGAAACCGAAACGATCTCGTCTCCGCCCAGGCATTCGTTGATGCCTTTGATGACGGGGATGGCGCCGCAAACAGAAGCCTCGAAACCGACCGCCTTCTTGTTCCGGGAAGCGGCTTCGAATATCTTCCTGTTCTGTTTGGCGAGAAGGGCCTTGTTCGCGGTGACGAGATGCTTGCCCGAATCGAGTACCGAAACGACGGTCTCCAGTATGGAAGCCGACGAGCCGCCGATGGTCTCGATCACGAGATCTATGGACGGATCGGCGAGGATATCCTTCAATTCGCGGGCGGCCCGCTCAGCGTCGAGTTCGGCGCCTTCGCCGCAAAAAAGACCGCGCGGGATGCCGTGGCGCTTCGCGGAGGCCTCGGGAAAAATATCCAGTATTTTGGCGAGAGAGATCCGCATTCCGCTCCGGTTCTCGAGCATGGCGCCGTCGTCCAGGAGAATCCGCGCCACGCCGCCGCCGACCGTGCCGCAACCCAATATCGCAACCTTGAAAACTTTCATGCATGTACTCCGTCATTTTTCGATTTTACGACGTATTCTAAACGGAAAAA
>JFJP01038237.1_pt1 | contig 30539 bp, 33 predicted proteins | sample 431651 | NCBI WGS metagenome assembly JFJP01 (sample SAMN02602958, study PRJNA72255) | Microbial mat metagenome, whole genome shotgun sequencing project. | biome: fresh water; feature: sink hole; material: water; isolation source: purple microbial (photo- and chemosynthetic) mats found in... | reverse complement strand
CAGGGATGTAATGCAAAACATCACTTAAAAGAAAAACATCGGCCGGTTCAAAATTATAGTTAGTAATATCGGCACATTCAAAGTTAATCTTTTCAGTTTTCGAAGGACAATTATTAGCAACCAATACTTTTTCATCATCGTAATCTATGCCTGTAATAATGCGTTCATCAGATACAAAATGAAGGATATATGAAAGATAACCATATCCACAGCCAATATCATAAATCTTGCCTTTTCGAGGTATTAATTTGTTAAATAACTCGTAATTATTTTCCATCTTGAGTTTAACTTTTAAATACCATTCTAATACAGGCCCTTTGTAAATGTAGTTTTTAATCAGTTTATCGCGATAATACTTTGTATCTTCAATATCAATTCGCATTTGATTATAAATTCCACGAACATATTTTCCAATATTTTTTGCCCGCTCAGTATAATTTTCACCATATTCTTTATTATCAGGAGAAATCCGGTCGAGATACCGAACATAAATCGTTCCGTTTTTAACTAATAAGTCATCGCCTTTAGTCATGCAATATCCTGTTCCGTGGAATATTATTGGTAAAATATCAAGATTAAGATTTTCAGCAATATAAAATGCTCCTTTGTGGAAACGTTTCATTTTTAAATCTACAGAGCGAGTTCCCTCAGGATAAACCAATATTGAATAACCTGCCTTAACCTTTTCGCGCAGTTTTGGTAATAGCTTTTCATAACCTTCAGAAACAGGGTAAAATTCGGCCATCTGAACAATTTTTCCGTATATCTTACTCTTCTGAACCCAGTCATTTGTAAGAATTACAAGTTTATGCGAGAATTGCAAATTGTATATCAAATCGATATGCGACTGGTGATTACAAATTATTACTGCAGGTTTTTTAAATTTCTCTTTATTTGGATTGATAATTCGTTTTCGGATATTAAACATTCCGTAGAAAAGCAATGCCGATGATGCAACAATTGAATAATTGAAAATCATTTTAATGCGCTCACTTTTAATTCTAAAGATTTTAAAAAGAATAAAACCGAAAATGGTAACTAGTATCGATGCTCCAATAAAAATACTCCATGCAATAATTGAGTTTATAACTTCTTGTAATGAATAAGCAATTTTTCCTTTTTTCTTTCGGTTTAAAAGAAATCCGTTAAATAAAACAGGAATTAAAGTGTACGAGATAACAATTACTGATACAATACCAATAATTGAAAGCAAAGCAATTGAGCGTAAAGCAGGATGTTTAGCAAAAATTAAAACACCAATACCGGTTAATGTGGTAATGACTGATAACAGAATGGATGTTTTAAATGAATCTACATTTTTTTCACCGTATTTATATTCTTGCTGTAATCCCTGCATGATGAAAATGCTGTAATCATCGCCCAAACCAAAAATAAATGTTGAGATAACAATATTAAAAATGGTAAAGTGAATACCGAACATTCCCATTATTCCCAAAGTCCAAATCCAGCTAATAATCATTGGAGTAATGGTAATAAGAGCAATTTCAATCCTTCCGAAAGATAGAAGTATAATAAGAAACACAACGAGTAGTGACAAACTTACAAGTAGATTCAAATCATTTTTCAATGCTTTAACCAAGCTGCTTGTCATGAATTTTTTATCAAAAACAATTGTATTGTCTTGATTTTCAAATGTTTTGTATATAGCCGGTTTTGAATTTTCTTCAGATTTAATAATACTTACAATAGTTGTAATGCTGTCATGTTCAGTAATATAATCACTTATAAAAAGTGTGTACAAGTTACCAAGTTCTGATTTTTGAACTGGTTTGTATTCTTTTTCAAAAAGATTAAAGAAACCATTAAATGCGTCATCTTTGAATTTGTATTGAGCTCCCGATTTTAAAATATTCTTTTTGATGTTTTCCTTCTTATCCTGAGTCCAGTATGTATTCCAATATTTTATTCTTTCAATCTGAAGGGAATCGGATATTAGTACTGAATTAACAGAAGTATATTGATTAATTATATTCTGATTTTTTAGATTTTCAATTTCGGGTATAATTTTCTCTGAGTTTTGAAGTGCTTCTTGCAAATTTTTTCCTGTAGATACCAGATATACTGATTTAAGAGTAACCTGTGATGTTTTATTTAAGTCTTTTTCCGATTGCCTAAGTTCGTCTGACAGATAATTCATATTATCCATATTATCATCGAAAGTAGGTTTGTTCGAGAAAAACAAAGCCACAACTGTAAAAGCAATTATAAAGAAAAGTATGTACTTATTTTTTTCAAATGAATACGATGTAAATCTCTCAAGTACATTCTTTTGAGGTTGTACAAAGGTTTGATTCTTATCTACCTTAATTAAATGTGGCAATACAGTTATTGAAAAAACAGCAGCAACAAATACAGCAATTGCTGCAAATATTCCCATATCCTGTAACGCACGTGAACTCACAAATAATAAACAAAGAAATGCAGCAGCAGTAGTTGAACTGCTTACTAATACAGGTAAAGCAATATCACTAATCACTTTCCGAATAGAACCAATACTTTTTAGATGAGAAAATAAATGCAAAGAGAAATCTACAGTTATTCCTAATAAAACAGAACCAAATGCTAATGAAATAACCGATACTTTTCCTTTAAATAAAAATAGTAATGCAACAGCAATAACTCCACCAAATAAGGCAGGTAAGAAAATCAAAAAGAAAATGCTCTTTTTTCTAAAAAATAAACTTAAAAAAATAATCAATCCCACAAGTGCAATTGAAAGCGTAATTGAGATATCTTTTTTTATTCTGTTTGCATTCCCTACTGCTACTGCCGCAGCGCCATAATATTGAATCTTTATTTCGTTATTCGATGATAACTCAAGACTATCAACGATTTTATCGAGCTGATTTATTAGTATTCCGTTATGGTTTGTTTCAGCCGACGGGTAAGCTGATGTTACAAATAAGGTAAGGTTCTTTTTATTGATTGTAAAAATTCGTCCATTATTTATTTCATGATTTTCGTCGATTCGGAAATTGTTTAACCGGTTTAATGCAATTGGAGCAAAATGAAGCGGGTCCTTAATTACAAACTGTTTCATTACCATGCTGGCAGGCGAAATCAGTGTTTTAAAATTGTTTTTTATTGCTTGGTTAATAGCTGTTTCGCTTATAAGGCTATCAAGTTTTGAGTAATCACTCTCTTCAAGAAATACAGGTAGATTATTTAAATAAATATCATAAACATCATAAATAATATTTTCTGATACTTCGTATGTAATTTCTTTTATTAAAGTTGGTTTAAGTTTTTCAAGCTCCAGATTTATTTTATCACCAAATTCGATTAATTTCTCTGGTTGCGGAATTTGATTTGTATCTTGAAGTGAAATATTTATTATGAGCTTATCAGCAAAATTAAGATTCTGAGAAACCAATGTAATTTTATCGATGTTCTTGTCGGAAGGCAACATTTTAGAAATATCTTCTTCGAATCGGATTTTTGATGCGAAAAAAACGGATAACCCAAAAATTGCCATAATAAACAGAATAAATAATATTCTGAATTTTTGAAATTTATCGAAAAGACTGGTGATAAAATTAGGCATTTTCTGTGTGAGTTAATCCGGTTATGGTTTTACAAATTCTTCCTGTAGTTGCGGGTTTTTTCTAAAAATAGATAATAAAACATATGCAATTATTCCAACAATTAGTGCTAAAACAACTCCAAATGCCAAACTACCAAGAATATACTGAAGAAGATTATCTTTTATCATGTCCAGATTAATAAATGAATTATACTTTAAACTTAATTTGTTCGCTTCAATAAATAATCCACCTGTTTTAAAACTGGCAAAAAGAATTATTGGAATCATTGGAGGAATACTGATATTTGAAGCAACAATAACGATTACTTTATTGAGTTTTAAGAGATGTGCAATACCAAAAGCAATTAACATCTGGTATCCCCAAACAGGAGCAACACCCATAAATAAACCAAGCATTAAAGCAAAAACAATTTTATGATTTGGTTCTTCATTTTGCAAAACTTGTTTTCTATAAAACTCCTGAATGTTTTTCCTATTCAGGCTTCGCACAAACTTAAATGGCTTTACAACCAGGAGTGCATAAAAAACTAAAAAGGTATTTAATATGCTAATTCGGGTAAAATCTCTGAATGGCCTAAAGTGCGAAATACGTGTTTCTTTTGGAGCATAATAAACCTGAATTGGAACAGAAGTAACATCAACGCCTTTCCATGCTGCACGAACAATAACTTCAATCTCAAACTCGTATTTATGGGTAAAAAAAATCATTTTATGAAGTGGTTCCAGTGGGTATAATCTAAAACCTGATTGGGTATCGGGTGCATTTATTCCCGTTTCAACACGGAACCAGAAATTGGAAAATTTATGTCCAAAGCTACTTTTTCCGGGAACACTCGATTGATCCATGTTTCGGCTACCAATAATAATTGCATTTGGCGATTCATCAATTTTTTCTAAAAACTTCGGAAGATCAGTTACATAATGCTGACCATCAGAATCAATGGTTATGGCATATTTGTATCCTTTTTCCCAGGCAAAACGCAATCCTTTGCGCAAGGCATATCCTTTTCCTTTGTTTTTCTTATAACCTACTAATTCAATGTTTTTATAAGTAGATAGAATCTGCGATGTAGAATCTGTAGAACCATCATTTACAACAATAACGTGGTTTGTATATTCCAATACTCCATTAATTACTGATGCCAGAGTTTTTTCATTATTATAGGTCGGAATAATTACACAACAATTTTTCTGTTCAAACACTTCCTTATATTTCCCCGCAGTTTCAAGCATACACCAATTTATTTTGCTTTAAAATCTCCCTTAAATTTATAAAAAACAATTCCGTTAAAATGAGTTTCGCTGGTAACCTGAATAGTATTGTTTTCTTTAACCTTTACCTTAAGTTCGATATATAATTTATTATTTACCTCAGGATTAACAATAGCCATAAACTTAATATAATCAGCATATATGAGCAGTAAATCCTTTTTTTCGATAACCTCCATTACTTCTTTAATCAATTGAGTAAGGCAAACGCCTGGTACTACAGGATTCCCCGGGAAATGACCTTTGTAAACCTCATGATTTTTATTTAACTCAATTAGAGCAGTAGTATTCTCGTTGTCCTTTTTATTTATTTCAAGTATTTTATAAAAATCCTTAAGTAACATCTATTGAATAAGTTTTAAGTTCATTTTTAGTTTTATATTATGATGCTGGAGATTTATTTCACCAGGCAAATCATTTTTATAATTACGCAAACCTACTGATATTTTTTCAGAATTCCGTTTTCTTTTGCTTATGTAATCTATTGATGTTGATTCATTATTTTGTATATAATATGTACTGGTTTTACCTGAGTTCAATTGCCAGATTCTCTGATTTAGTTCAGTATTTTTTAGTTTAAATATTTTCTCAAAATCTTGCTGCAAAAGTAACAAGTTAAAGTCTTCTTCAAATGTTTTAATTATTAACTCTTTATTAAGTTGATCAATACAGAAAACAACATTTAGCTTACCATGGTTTAATTCAAAATCGAAAATCTTTAGTCCAAACTGGGTAGTTAAAGCAATTCTGAATTTTTTTTCTTCAATCTTTTTGATAACCAGCAAACCGCCAAAATTATTTTTATAGAAAGTGATGTCTGCTTTGTAAATTATTGTTTTATCTGAAAGGGGCAATGAGTAAGGAATTATTCTTGTGTCTTTTTCTGGATTTTCTACTTTAGTAAGCTTTTTATAAGGATTTGAACAACCTGCAATAAATAATAATATAATTAAAACAAGTATTCTTAACGAATATCGATTTTTAATTTTAGGATTATGAAATGCATAATAGATCATTCACATTCACTTTTATAACAATAAAATTTTATTGTAACTGAAATTTTGTAATATCAATCGGCTGATTGAGTTTTCTGTTTAAAAAATTAATTTTTGTATAATCTTCGGATGTTTCAATCATCTTTATGCTGGCTACAGAGTTATCAGTTTTATCAATAAATATCTTTATGGTTTTTAGCATACTTTTCATTTCAGCCATTTTTGGCTCTAACTCAAGCAAATACTGTTTTTCTGATTCAAAGTATTTTACATTAAAACGCTCCGAATCATTAAACAAGCTACCTTGAATAGTTCCAACCATCATGTTATTAATCTCACTAAACATCTTGTTTGATTGAGTATCGAAAGAACTTATTTTGCCATCATCGTTTATCAGGATACTTTTATCGTTAAATACAATAATGTAGTTGAATGGTTCTGTATATTCCCAGCGGAGCAAGTCGGGATTTTTAAATGCAAATTTTCCTTTCGAAATAATATTCTCGGACAAAAAGCTTAGGTGTTTTTCCTGAACGAAATCGCTCTGAATGGTACTTGAGTTTGCTGTTAATGCATTTAAATCATTTCTTAATTCAGTAGAGTTTTCAATTGGTTTAAATCCTTTTTCCTGTGCAACAGTAATTAGTATTGTGAAAAGAAAAAAAATGATAAGGAATATAGATTTATTCATAAGCTTTAATATTTAATAGTTCATCAACACGAACCATGCCGTAATTATTGGCTTGTAAAAAATAGAGAACATCCTTAACTATTTCGATGGTGTTTAACCGGTTATCATGAAATAAAATGATATCTCCATTTTTAACCTTCTTTTTAACTTTTCGAATTACTTGTTCAGGTTCGAGAATCGTATCGAAAGAACGTAAGCTCCAGCCAATAATATGGAAATTGAAATTCTTAAGTGCTTTTGCAATTGGTGGATTGGTTACACCAAATGGTGGGCGGAAAAGTCTAACTTTTTTTCCAATTAATTCGAAAATCAAATCCTGATTTCTTTGAATATCAGCCTTAAGAAGTTTTGTGGAGTAAATATTATTACCATATGAATGACTGTAAGTATGATTCCCGATTGCATGGCCTCGGTTATCAATTTCTTTTAATAAATCTTTGCTTTTTTCGATACTTTCACCTGTGCAAAAAAAGGTAGCTTTTACATTATATAAATCGAGTAAATCAAGTATTTCAGGAGTTATTTCCGGATGCGGACCATCATCAAAAGTTAAGGCAACTTTTTTTTCTTCAGAATTACCTTTGCATATCGATTTTACATAAAGGTTTGAACAGATCGAAAAGGAACCATAAATAAAATAAAACAAGAGGAGCAGGCTTAATATAATAAAAAATATCCCTTTCCATGGAAGAAAGAGATATGCCAGGATGATAACAATGATGTAAAGAACGATTATAGTTCTTAGTTTAATCATTGATTTAACAAATAAAATGAGTGATTTATATTTTTAAAATGATTATAAACCAACACATTTTTTATTGGTTTATTTGTAAAGGTTTGCTTATTGAAGATTGCAATTTCGGGAACTGTCTGATGTTTAATACATTTTACCCCAAACCATAATGCAAATGCTCCAACAGTATGATATTCGCCGCAAAGATGCTTAAAATAAGCATAATTGGTATTGAAATAATTTTCGGTTAAATGATAATAAATGCCATCGGTATCTGTATTTCCATTTAAACCAAGAACAACAAGATCAAGATCATTTTTTGAAACTCCATTTTCTGCAAGGAATTTCTCAATATGATTCTCAATTTCTTTAAAATCTTTTGGTTTGTATAAAGTAGATATGTTTTTTATTTGAGCATAAGTTCCTTCTTCTCTTTTGCCTGTTAATGCAAAAAATGAAACACCTTCGCCATCAACTGTTCCAGGGGTTTTGTAATGTAATAAATCTAAATGATTTACTTTTTCTTTTTTAACCCATTTGGTTTTTTTAAGTATGCTGTGGTGCTGTTCAGTTATTTCATCAAAACCTCCCACTAATGCGTTTTCAGCATCTTTATCATGAATTAAAAGCATTGCATCAAGTAATGCGCTTTCGAATGAGAATCCACGATGCGAATACGTATTATTGTAATTAAAACACTGCAAAGCAATTGCAACCTGACCACTAATTGTGTTGTGGGTTGATTGAATAAATGAAGTAGGAGTGAGGAATTGCTCTTTATAATCAAGCACAGAGTTTAAAAATTTCTCGGTATCTTCAACTAAGCCTAAACCAGTTCCTGAAATTATTGCTCCTGGATTTTCAATACCAGCTTCTTTTAAACAAACTTTTGATGCGCAAATACTCATTTTTATTAAACGACTCATTCTGCGCAGCTGAATAGGATTGATATATTCTTTATATGAAGGTTCAACACAGTTAAGTACATCTTTTTCGTGTGTAACAATATCGTTTAAAAAAACGCTGTTATCAGTCGTTTTTTGTGGAGAAATAATACCTGTTCCTTTAATAAATATTTCCATAATTAAACTCTCGAAAAAATTAATGCCGAATTATTTCCTCCAAAACCAAACGAATTTGATAAAACATGATCAACTTTTACATTCTCCATCAGATGAGTTATTGGTTTAAAGCTAAGTTCTTTCATCTGTTGCTGGAAATTCATGTTGGGAAAAATAATATTATGCTGAATAGCAAGTATAGAAAGAATTGCTTCTACACCACCAGCTGCACTTGTGGTATGACCTGTAAATGATTTTGTTGAGCTTACAGGTGGAGGTGTTTTTCCAAATAAGGCCTCTATTGCACGGCCTTCAGAAATATCATTATTTTCTGTTCCAGTACCGTGTGCATTGATATAATCAATCTGATCTGCTCTTAAACCACTTCGGTCTAATGCTTTTTTCATAGCCAAATAAGCTCCTCTACCTTCAGGTGTTGAGGCCGTCTGATGAAATGCTTCGCAGGCATTACCATAACCAGTAAGTTCACAAAAAACCTTTTTCCCTGTTTCTTTAACAATATCTTCCGATTCGAGTACTACAAAAGCAGCACCTTCTCCTAGATTTAATCCTTTTCTGTTCTCATCGAATGGTTTGCAAAGCTCACGATCAAGTATCATCAACGTGTTAAACCCGTTTAAATGATATTTAGTCAATGATTCGGTTCCGCCGGCAATAACCCGGTCGAGTCGGTTGTTTTTTATTAATCGTGCACCAAACATAATTGAATTAGCTGCTGAGGAGCAAGCAGTACTTGTTGTCGAAACAAAATCTTTAACATTGATATAATCTGCTATACGTTCTGTACTATCGCCACAATCATGCGATTCGATATATCTGATATGTTCACCTGTAGTTAAAAAGTCGTGATAGTATTGCTCGCTTTTATCCATTCCACCAACTGTAGTACCTGAAATTACTCCAGTTCTTTTATCTCTCATATTGGTGATACCAGCACTTTTTACTGCCTCGGAAGCTGCCATAATTCCCATAAGTGTTGCACGGGTAAAAGGTTCTTTGCTATCTAGTCCTAATAAGGCAATTAATTCATCATTGGTATATTTAACCTCTGAAACAGGAATTGTATCTTTATGCAGTGTTTCAAGATGTGTAATCTTTCCCACACCCGATTTCCCAATTCGAATGGATTTTAAAGTTTCTTCAACATTATTACCAATACCCGAAATTATTCCGATACCGGTAATAAAAATTCGTTTCGACATTTACCTGATCCTTCTTTAATGTTATTTCTTATGTGATTCAATATATTCGGCAATTGTTCGAATAGAGTAGAATATTTTTTTACCATCTTTTGGGTCTTCAATTTTAATTCCATACTGCTTTTCAAGCAAAACAATTAGCTCCAATGCATCTATCGAATCAAGTCCCAAACCATCTCCAAACAGTGGAGCATCGGTATCAATATCTTGTGGTTTAACTTCTTCTAAATTTAATACTTCAATTACTTGTTCTTTAATTTTCTGAATTAATGCTTCCATTTTTTATCCCTTTTTATTTTATTCTATTTAAATTTTCCGGCCTAAAACTAATATTATCTTTTTGATTTTCCTTAATTTTTTCTACTAAAAAAAGTGTTGCAATATAATTGTTTTCAACATAATCTACCCATCCTGTAAGACAAATATCAACTTTTCCTGAATCGATTAAATTATTAACATATTCAGAAATAAAATCAGTATCAAACTCTTTGGCAATAAAGCATGTATTCTCCCCCTGAAATTTATTCTTAATACAAATCTCACCAATCATCACATTGGGTAATGTATATACAAAAATAGCAGGGCTTGGATAATAGTTCGATTTGTCTTGTATTGTGTTTATATAATTTAGATCTGTATCTATTGTGGAGTGCGAATTTTGAAGTATCACTCCAATACGATTAGGATCAAAGGTTTTAATGTGCTCATTATCTTTTAAAATGATTTCAGATGCCATAAAAGCAATCTTGCATAGGTTGTCCATTTTAAAATACTTTGGATATTTCAAATCATAATGTTTGTAAATAGATTTCATGTAATCACCAAATGATTCGTTTGCAGAATTTTCAAACTCAGTTTTTCCATCAACAATTACTTTTGTCGAATCAATAAGGCAATATTTGGTTATACTATTTTCCATTTATTCGCTTTTAATCTGCACTTTCTTCTGAAAAATAAATAGCAGCATTGCTACCTCCAAACCCAGATGCAGTTTTTAAGAAATTTTTAATCTCTTTTGTTTCAAATTTTGTAATGATGTTTAAAGGGATGCTTACACCTAATTCATTATATCCCAATGATTTTATAAGGCAATTTTCTTTAATTGAATGAATACCGGCAATACACTCAATTATACCTGCTGCACCCAATGTGTGTCCCCAATATCCTTTAAGACTATTTACAGGATTATTCTCTAATCCTGCCAAACCAATAGCTTTTGATTCCATCTCGTCGTTATAAAGAGTAGCAGTACCATGTGCTGAGATATAATCAATATCTTTATTTGATTTGTTAGCTTCCATCAAGGCATTACGAATAGCAAAATATAATCCATCACCGGTTCTCGAAGGACCTGAAATATGATTAGCATCATTACTATTTGCTCCACCTCTAAATATTACTGGGTTTGATTCTTTTACAAGATTTTTCTGAGTTGTTAGAACTAATGTTCCCACTCCTTCGCCAAGCGTAATCCCATCACGTGCTGCATCAAATGGCCTGCAAGGATTTGAACTAATTGCTTTAAAGGATTGAAATCCAGAAGGAGTAAATTCTGAAATGATATCACCACCACAAACAATAGCGTGTTTATATTTACCAGATTGAAGTAAATGTGCAGCAGCAATTATTGCCGTAATACCTGAAATACAGGCATTAGAAATAAAAATAGGTTTGTTTGGAATTCCAAAAAATCTACAAATTTCGTCAGCAAGAGCCCATAGTTTTATTCTCTTATGATCAATATCCTGACGTCGGTTCTCTAATAAATCAATATTGCCTTTGGTTGACGAAAAAACAAAAATAGTATCTTGTGAATGGGGAATGATATTTGTTTTACTCAATGCTTTTTTTATCGATAAAATCATCATTTGCTCTAATCTTGTGTAATCTGAGCAATCACCATATTGGGTGAATTCATTTTTTAGCATCTCCGAATCAATTACCGAAGTATACATAGGCACTTGTGTGATTTTAGGATCGGTTGTTTGAGCAATTCCTGAAATACCTTTTTTTAATGCACTAAAATTTGCTTCCGTAGTAAAACCTAATGAAGTTATAATATTATCGCTAAGTGTATAAATTTTATTCATTCTCCTGAAAAATCTTTAATCAATTAATCCCATTTTCTTTTTCCATTCCATGAAAAAGGTTGGAGGAGTAAGCATTAATTCACGATTAAGATCAATGAAAACCTGAATACTTTCACCAGTTGCACATACTTTATTTGTCTTTTTATTGTAAATAGTATATTCAAAGTGGATCTTAGCAGCATCATGATCAATATAACGGGTTTCGATAATGTATTTATTCGAATACACATTTAAGTAACTTATGCCGTAATGTTTACCGAAATCTTCTCTTCCATCTTCAAAAAACTTAGCATAGTTTCCATGCCAAACAATCCCCATCGAATCAACCTCACTAAATCTAATTATAGTTTCGGTTTTGTGTACTAACTGCTTCTTATTCAATTTTTTAATCTTTTAGTAAAATACAAAATTAGTTTTTTATAATTTTTTATAGATGATATTTAATATGTTTTTGAATTAATTCATAACATAATCGATTATTTTGATCGATGAATTTTGTTATAACCAATGGCAATCATAAGCATAACTGCAAAGAAAAACAACAGTTTCATCATTTCAGGCAAAACGGTTAGTAAATTTCCATTTCTAAGAAAGATGTCATAAAAACCACTTAATCCCCAATTTAAAGGAGAGAATTGACTAAATATTCTCATGGTATGTGGCATTACATATATTGGAACCCAAATACCACCGAGAGCAGCAAAAATTATAATTAAAACAGCACCAAATGTTGATGATTGTTCGTGTGTAGTTGCAATTGTTCCAATAGCAACACCTAATCCTGTTGCAGCTAAGCCCGATGAAATGGCTAATAACGCTAATGCAATTTTATGTGGCCCAATTTCCAGTTGAGGCAAACCCATTGCTGGTAAAATATATAATCCTACCATCAACATCAATAAAAACTGTAAAAAAGATACTACAAGAAAAATAAAAATTTTGCTGAACATTACTGTTACATAGGAGCCTGGCATAGTTTTTAAACGAAATGCACTTCCTTCATCACGTTCTTTAATAATATTTCCAGCAAGTGGAAGTACAATAAAAAACATAGCAAACATAGTCCATGCAGGAACGTTATGCTGAACTGAATTTGGTAAAATTTCCGAGTTCGTTGTTGATGCGTATATTTCCTGGTATTTTATTGTTTCAAAACTCTCAAATTCAACTGCTTTTTGATCAGGAAACATCTCAGCTAAAGCAAGTGAGAAATTCTTAAAGAACATTTTTATTTCAAGCTGTGATGTGAATTCTTTTAAAGAACTCATTACTGAATTTTTGAATGAGTAACTTGTTGCAGGATCAATATAAATGATAATATTTACGGTACTTTTTTTCGTTCTTTTTTTAACTCCAGGAATATCAAAAGTTTTAAACGATTTATTTATTAATGCATTTACATTTCCACGAATGGCTTCGGTTGCTCTTTCTGGAATTATAATTCCAATTTTAAATTTTCCTTGTGCAACAGCTTCTTTAGCCATTTCTTCTGTAATTTTTACACCATCAAATTCTTCAACAATCTCGAAAAAATCAGATTCAATTAATCCTTTTCTTATTGCTTCACCCAAACTGTCCCGGTCGTTATTAACCAGAATCATTGAGATGTTAGCATCTTTAACTGTTTTAAATGTAGCATCCTGAATAAGTGTCATAATCAGAATCAGCACAAGAGGCATTAGAAAGAGTATTGCTAATCCAGCTCGGTCTCTTATTAAAACTAAAAATTCTTTATATATTGATGATAATAGTCGTAGCATAATGAGTTTAAGTTTATTCGTCGCGTAATGCTTTACCTGTTAAATGTAAAAACATACTTTCAAGGTCTTTATATTCTTTATTATTTTTGATTAAATCTTTTGGTCTTCCTTCCGTAATAATATTTCCTTCATCAATTATGGCTACACGAGTACAGAAGTTTTCTGCTTCTTCCATGTAATGTGAGGTGTATATTAAAGTTGCACCTTCTTTATTTATATTACGAAGATGCTCCAAAATAACATTTCTAGATTGAACATCAACACCAACAGTAGGTTCATCAAGGAAAATGAGCTTAGGTTTATGAAGTATACCTGCAATAAGGTTTATTCTGCGTTTCATTCCGCCAGAATAGGTTTTTATTTTACGGTTGGCCGTTTTTTCTAATCCAAATAATTCAAGACATTCATTTATTCTATTGCTAAGGTTTTTACCTTTTAATCCATACAAATGGCCAAAAAAAGTGAGGTTTTCTTTTGCTGTAAGCGATGGATATAAAGCAATATCCTGAGGTACAACACCAATAATACTTTTTATTTTTTCAGATGAATGTGTATAATCCATTCCATCAATAAAAACATTACCAGCAGTAGGGTCAAACAATCCGCAAAGGATTGAAATGGTAGTTGTTTTTCCTGCACCATTAGGACCTAACAAACCATATATTTCTCCGGGTTGAATATCAAGACTAATATTATTAATAGCAGGTTTGTTTGAACCTCTATAAATTTTTGTTAAATGCTTAATCTCAATAATTGGTTGATTTTCCTGCATTAGTTTATTAATTTCTTTAATTCAATAAAAAATTTCTCTTCATCATCTGCTATTTCTAACATTAAATTAGCAACAGTATTGTATCCATCAGGATCCGAAGATCTGCCTTTACATGTTTTTGCTGCTAATGATGAAAATGTTCTCCATTTATCTCCAATTTTTGTCATTTCTTTCGATAATTCGAAATATCGTTGATCCTGCATTATTTCAGCAACTTCTTGTAAAAAGGCTGCATAAATAAATCGAAATCCAGCGCCACCTGTTCCAATTTCCTCTAACATTCGAACCATTTGAGCCAAATATGCTGCTGCCTTTTTAGGACCCAATTTTTCTGGCCAATTTCTCATTCTTTTTGAGAGATATCTAATTCCTTTTACCCCAAACAATGGAACAGGGATAGTTAGCATCCAATCAGCTGTTTGTTTTATTCCTTTGTGAATAGCTGATTTTAAGTCAATCTCTTTAGGTATTTCTATTGGATAGTACATTTTACCATTTGGACTTAAAGGTCCTTTTGCAAATCGTACTTTTTTTAGTTCGTCGTAAGTTAATGTTGTTGGATACTCCATAACAGGGTCGCTGATAAAGTAGGTATCACCTTCTTTACCATAAACGGTCATGTTGTGTGCATTAAAATGAAAACGGTAAGCAGGAGGGAAGTATGATAAATGAAATACTCCAGCTTGAACGCCTACTGGAAGTTTCTTTTCAAGAACTTTATCTAATTCATCCATTGCTCTTTTAGGTTGTCCTCTAAAAGTTTGTTTTTTCATTTTTATTCCTAATCGTTTTGCTGCGCGGGCAAAAATCATTCCTGGAACCGGACGAAAAGATGCTAATGGAATTCCATTAACCTTTACAAAAGGCATATATGCAAAGAAATATCCGCTACCAATGCCAAATATCATTGCTTCGCTCAGATTTAGTCCGTGGTATTTTAATAAGCTGGAAATTACTCCATTCTCACAATGTCCTGCAGGTATATGTTCGAAATCAAGTTTCATGTGTTTATAATTTGTTTTTTTATGGTCACATGGAATGTCCATGATATTGAATTATAATTATTTCAGTTGGTGTTTATCAATCATGGACATTTCATGTTTAATTCTTAGTTTTGTAATTTAATAATTCATCAACAGTAATTCCCAAAACCTTTGCGTAATTCTCTAATTGTTCTTGTTTTAGTTTTTTAAACCCTCTTGGTTTTAAATGTCTCTTCACTCGCCATTTGGGGATTTCAACATATTCGGCTAATAAAGCAACATTCATCTGGTTTTTTGCCATAAAATACATAATCGGACTTGCTTTTCCTGCTAAAATCTTTTCGTTTGCATCATTCATATTATCATGAATATCATCCCAGGCTAACTCATTCACAATATTCTTTGGTTCCCATCCTTTACTGAATGTTTTAACATATTTTCCATTTTCATCAACTGCATATTGAATTTCGCGGGTTATTCCAGCTGTAATGCCTTCGTCCTGTGGTACTTTATTTATTTCCATATTTTTAAGTTTTCAGTTACAAGTTTAAAAGAAATCTTAATATTCATCTCTCATTACTCAAAACTATTTTTTCTCTTCCAGAAAGATTTTCATAGTACAATCTGCAATAACCTTATCATCGCAAGTTATTTTACCATTTATGAGTGTAGTATTAAAAACCTGGTGCTCAACATTAACTTCTGTAATTATTGTTTTATTTATTTCTGGTAACTTATATATGTTTAGTTTTTGAACAGCTCCAATATAACCGGTTGGAATATTTTTACTTTCGTTACTATAAGCAAATCCAACACCAAGGGCAGCGGTTTGTGCAATATTTTCAATTAATCCTGGCTCTTCAAAAAAACCATTTTTACAAAAAATATTTTCCTGTTTAACTAACAAGCTACTAATGGTTTTTCCCCCTTCGGCCATATGAAGTTTTTCAACCATAATCATTGGACTACGTTGTGGAATAAACTTCTGAATAGTTTCTCCTTCAGCAATTATGTGATCAAGTATTCCCATAGTGGTCCTTTTTTGTTTTTTAATCGTAATCGGTTCATTACATCGCTTGAATCTTCATCAGGAAATACCCATCTGCGACCTGAGTTCTTTGCTCTCTCTTTAAGCGTTTCGTAATTAACCTTATCCGAAATATAATATTTGGGTTCAATTAAATCATCATCCTTTTTTATTATACCATCGGCAATTGCATATTCGTGCAATTTAGTTCCTGGATAAATTCGCATCCCAACAAACGGAAAAAATACCGATCGTTCAATTTTCTTTGAGTTTTCGAAAGTTTCGTTTACTGTTTCGTCTGTTTCTCCATAACCACCAAGGATTAGAAAATGCGCAAAATCGATTTCCAATTTATTGCATAAAGCTGATTTCTCTAAAACATCGCTAACAGTAAAGTTTTTACCATAGTTTTTAAGACTTGTATCTGATATCGATTCTGTTCCAAACTCAATATGACTTAATCCTGATTTTTTGAGTAAGACCAATAAATCTTCAGGCAGGTTTGTGAATGTAAAATAACCTCCCCATTTAATCTTTATTCCACTATGAATAATTTTGTCAGCTAATTCGTAATTATAATCATTTTTAATATTAAATACCGAATCGGTAAAAAATACATAATCGATACCCTTCTTATAATATAAGGTTTTTAAGGTTTCGACAATTTTGTCGGTATTTAAAGTTCTTACTTTTCTTCCTTCGATTACAGGATAAGTGCAATATATACAATTATAAGGACATCCCCGTTTGGTTTGAATATTAAGCATTCCGCTTCGTTGCCAGTAAAAATCGATAATACTTTCATCAAAGCTTAACGATAAATCGCTAAAGTAGCTTTCTTTTCTGTTAAAAATGCATTTTCCTTCTTTCGTGTAAATGAGCCTGCTAATATTCGTAAAGTCAGAATTACTATCCAGAGCATTAATTAATTTTAATAGGCTCTCTTCGCCTTCACCATAAACTCCGAAATCAGGATTCAGTCTTTTATACATGAGTTCAGGGAAAATCGAAAATCCTGAACCTCCAATAATTATAACAGCTTTTGTTACTTCCCTGATCGCATCGATAAGCTTCTTATAATGATTGATAAAAAATTCACGGTTATATGAATTTACATCGTCTACATTACGGAAAGAAATGCCAATATATTTGGGATTATAATCAATAATAATCTTTTTAACATCATCAATAGATGACATGTTTAGATCTGCCATCTTGATATTGTACTCTGGAAGTTTCTCTTTTAAATAGGTCGATATATAAGCTAATCCAATAGGATAAACAGGGTAGGGGATTATGTGCTGATTAGCTGATATAAGTAATATTTTGTTTTCTTTCATTGTTTAGTTTTTTTCCCAGAAAGGATAATAATTAAACCATTGGTAAGGATATTGTTTTACCATTTTTTCAAATTCTTTTGCATAATTCTCAACATACTGAAGCAGAACTTTTTCCTGTTCTTCTTTATTACCCATCTTTGGAATATAGATAGGCTGTGATGCAAAAAAATGATAATGTGTTTTTGATTCTTTCATTGCAAAGGCATAGGTTACTGGTACACCAAAGCGGGCAGCAAGATAAAAAGGACCACTCGGAAATATCGCCTTTTTACCCAGAAAATCAACTTTATATACTTTACTGTCATTCATAAATCTGTCACCCGCAATTGCAATTAATTCCTTATTTATTAAAGCATTGCTAATTGGAATTATATGCGATAAGTCTGTTTGTATAGCGATTATATTTATTCCTTTATTAACCAAAACATCTGACACATATTTTTTAATTTGTTGATGCTCTGCATCGAGCATAATTAGATTAATACGTGTATTAATCCTTTCAAGTAATTGACCAGCGGTTTCAAAACTACCCATATGAGCAGTTATAATAATTCCACCTGTTTTTTCATTAGCCATTTGTTGCAAAAAATGTTCTCCATCAAAATTGTAGGTAAATTTTCCCTTTAATCCACCTAAAATTGCGAACTTGTCAAGAAGAACTTGCCCAAATGTATAATAATTACGATATACTCCTAAAATAGATTTTATAACCGAAAATTTATGAATTTTCCTAAAATAAAAATATATTTCTTTAGAACTTGAAGTTGAAAAAAGGAAAAAATAAAAGGCTACAAAAAGAAGAATAAAATAAGCAAATGAAAGCCCAAGATATTTTAACGTAAAAACAAATATTTTATATCCTAATACCGTTCCGCGGGATTGTCCTTTCCATGATGGCATTTAAAAAAATCCTCCGTAAGCTTCTTTTTTCTATGATTAATTCGATTTAGCATGTTTTATGATATAATCATAAAAATCTTGAAGTGTTTTTATGTGAGAAAAATCCTCACCTTTAACCTTGAATCCGAAATTTTTTTCAATAATAACTACTAAATCAACATAATCAAGACTATCTATCTCTAAGGTTTCTTTTAAACTGGCACTAGGTTGTAACTGTTTCTCTTCAAGCTCGAACTCCTCAATTAAAAAGTTATTAATCCTGGTAATAATCTCCTGCTTCTCCATTTTATAATCCTCCCAGATTTAAATTATTTAAATTTTTTTACAATCAATGTAGAATTTGTTCCACCAAACCCAAAAGAGTTAGAAAGAAACATATCAATCTTTTTATTTTTTATGGTTTTGGCTGCAATATTTAATTTAGCCGAGAATTCATCGGGATTTTCGAAATTAATATTTGGTGCAATAAATGAATCTTGCATCATCAGAATAGAATAAATAATTTCACTTGCACCACCCATCCACATTTCATGGCCAGTCATCGACTTTGTTGAGCTTACATAAGGTGTTTTCGGTCCAAAGACTTTGGTAATTGCCTGTGCTTCGTTCAAATCTCCAACAGGTGTTGCAGTTGCATGTGCATTAATATAATCAATTTCTGAAGCAAGAACATTTGCATCGCGCAAAGCCATTTCTAGCGATTTAGCTGGTCCTTCGACATTGGGAACTGAAATGTGGTCACCATTTGAAGAAAAACCATATCCTATAACTTCTGCAAGAATTGGAGCACCACGTCGAATAGCTGATTCATAGCTTTCGAGAATTACAGTTGCAGCACCACCGCTTGGAACTAATCCATCACGGTCGCGATCGAATGGGCGACTTGCTTTTTGCGGTTCTTTTTCATTTATCGAAAAAGCATTTAATCCATCAAAACTGCCCATTGAGTGAAAATTAATTTCCTGTCCACCTCCACAAATAATCATTTCTTGTAGTCCACTGCGAATAAAATAGTAACCAATACCAATTGAATGAGAACCACTTGCACAAGCAGCACTAATGGTTAAATTTATTCCTTTTAAACGGAAAATTGTTGACAGGTTCATGGTAATTGTGGAGTTCATTGACTGAAATATTGCGCCTGAACCTAACAATGCTGTATCTTTCTTTTCTTTTAGTACATCATAAGCTTCGCAAACTGCTTTGCCAGAACTGTCGTTACCATATAGGATTCCAATATCATTTTTATCTAAAAAATCAGAATCAATTTTTGATTGTTTTAAGGCCTCGGCTGTAGCAACATAGGCATAATCTGCTTCTTCAGCCATTCCTACACGTTGACGACGAGTAATTTCCCCTTTCAGGTTTGGCATTTCAAGAATACCGGTTAATCCAGATCTAAATCCTAGTTCTTTGCGGTAAGGGTCAATACCTATACCTGATCGACCAACATATAAAGACTGCCTTACTTCCTCAATATTTTTACCAATAGTGGAATAAATCCCCATTCCTGTTATTACCACCCTATTCATATAAGTGCATTAAAGTGTTTAATCGTTATTATGTATATAAACCTCCATTAACTGAAATCACTTCGCCAGTTATATAAGATGCTTTTTCTGAAGCAAGAAAAGCAACAACCTCAGCAACTTCTTCGGCTTTTCCAAATCTGTTCATTGGAATCATTTGTTTAAGCTGATTTTCATCAAGTTCTTTGGTCATATCTGTTTTAATAAAACCCGGAGCTACGCAATTAACAGTTACATTTTTCTTAGCTATTTCTTGTGCAAGTGCTTTACTTGCAGCAATTACACCACCTTTTGCTGCCGAATAATTTGTTTGTCCTGGTAATCCTTTAATTCCAGATAAGGAAACAACATTGACAATTCTTCCGTATCTTTTTACCAGCATATCCGTAACCAACATTCGAGTAATTAAAAAGAAACTATTCAGGTTTGTTGAAATAACATCATTCCACTCCTCATCTTTCATCCACATAATCAAACCATCTTTGCGGATCCCTGCATTATTTACAAGAATTTCAATATGTTGATCGGTATGTGTTGATTTCCAGTTTTCGATGGATGCTTTTATTTGTTCTGGTTCTGAAACATCAAATTTTAGCAATTCGGCATTTCCTCCTTGTGCAATAATCTGATTCCGAGTATCATTTGCTTCCTGATCGTTGTTCCTGTAATTAATAATTACAGTATAACCCATCTCAGCAATTTTTAAACAAATAGCTTTCCCAATTCCTCTCGAACCTCCTGTAACTAATGCGTACTTCATTATTTAATTAGGCTGTTATGATTGGTTAACAAATAGTTTTTAATATTCTCAATATCTTTGTACTTAACAGAATCCTGTATAAAGATAGGAACAATTGTTCTCATTTTATCAAAAAGTACAGCAGAAAAATCAGAAAGCTTGGTATTTATCTTCAGATAATCTATGGCCTGTAATATGGTGATAAACTCAATTGACATTACTTCGAAAGTGTTCTCAATTACCTTTTTAGTTAAAAGTGCAGAATTTGTACCCATGCTTACAATATCCTGATTATCATTATTGTTTGGTATGCTATGTACATACATTGGAAATGATAATGTTTGATTTTCTGCAGTTGTCGAAGTGGCTGTAAATTGCACACCCTGCATACCTAAGTTTAATCCTAATGTACCTAAATTAACAAAAGGTGGTAACTTTTGGTTTATTTTATCATTTAATAAAAAGTTTAATTGTCTTTCGGCAAGCATCGATAACTTTGTTATGGCAATCTTTACTTTATCCATTTCGAAAGATATATAATCGCCATGGAAGTTGCCTCCGTGGAAAACATCTTTATTTATACTATCAACAATTGGATTATCATTAACTGAATTTACTTCCTGAATTAAAATATCCTCAGAGAATTTTATTGTGTCATAAATAATTCCAAGTATTTGAGGTACACAACGCAGTGAATAATATTCCTGTACTTTATCCTTTATAATATCAGCTTCTGATGAGTAATTATAAAGATAATCAGAACGTTTTTTTACCAATTTGCTACTTTTTAAAACATCCCTCATCGCCTCGGCTATCTTATTCTGACCTATATGCAATTTAACCTGATTAAGCTCTTTTGAAAAATGATCATCGTAGGTTTCAACAATTTCATTAATGATACATGATGCAGCCACCGACCAGTTAATAAGGTTTCTCGCATGAATAGCATTAATAATGCCAATACCACTCATAACCGATGTGCCATTTATTAAGGCTAATCCTTCGCGCAAGTGAATGGAAATAGGAGTAAGGTTATTTTCTTTAAATACCTCTTGTGTTGATCTGTATTTTCCATTATAAAAAACTTCACCTTCGCCAATTAAAATAAGAGCTAAATGAGCTAACTGAACCAAATCTCCACTGGCACCAACGCCTCCATGTTCGAATATCTTTGGATAAATATCGCGGTTAATTAGTTCTTTAATTAAAATAACAACTTCAGGGTGAATACCAGAATGAGCCTGCATTAAGGTATTTAATCGCGCAATCATTGCTGATTTAACATACACACCTGGTAATGGATTACCAGAACCCGCCGAGTGGCTCCGGATTAGGTTCAATTGTAACTGAACCTGATCTTGATCACTAATTTTATACTGAGCCATGGGACCAAAGCAAGTATTAATCCCATAAATAACTTTATTTTTTGAAAACTCACTTAAAAACTCAAAATTTTCTTTTACCTTTTTTAATGCTGATGAATCTAATTCTACTTTTTCATCTTTAAACAAAATTTTGTAAAAATCGTCAATGTTGAGGTTTCTTCCTCCAATAATTATCATAGTTGTTTAATATAATATTGATACTAATATTCAGCTAATCAGTAATTTGTAATACTTATCCTAATTTATAAATAGTGCAAATTTAATAAATAGTTTCTACTTTTATTCAACACCTTAATTATTAAAAGGTATTTTTAAACATATTTTGATGAAATAAACAAAAATTGAAGTAGAATTGTTTTTTGAATTTACTAATGCATAAAAGGTTTTTGCAATAATTAATATGATTTATAAATGATTATAGTTGTTAATAAAAATTTTGGTGATTTATTTATTTAGTATAATTTAGTAGGCCAAAAATGGATCACATAATTGAGATTTTTTGTCATTAAATACTTTATACTTCCAACAATTTTATTAAAAAATCAATTTAATATACCGGGATGAAAGAAAAAGATGCATTTGTTGACTATGAACCTCATCAACTCTTGCTTTATGTTGAGAGAGAGGATGGAACATACGGTCCAATGATTACCGGATCACATTTATCGAAAAATTACATTGATGATTATTTTGATAAAATGGAAAAATTAAGAATTTCATTACTTCAGCAGCTTAAAGAAAATGTAATAAGTCCGGTGGAGTATTATAGAATAATCCATGATTTTAATGTGTTTGAACTATCAAGTAGAGCTGGTGTATCAATATTTAAAGTTAAAAGGCATTTAAAAGTAAAAGGATTTCTGAAAGCAAAAGTTTCAGATTTAATAAAATATGCTGAGGTTTTTGATGTTCCTGTTTCAAATTTATTTCAAGTTATTACTGTTGAAGGCAGAGATAATGAAACAAAGGACGGTGTTCCAAATGAAAACAAATATCGAGTGAAACAATCTAAAACTCAGAATCCCAGTTTAGTAATTACCAAATTCGAATTAAACAAATAAAATGATAATCGAAACGTTTAAACATAATATGGCGGCTCATTGCGAGTCGGGTACACTTACGGCATTATTAAATCATAAAGGATTTACCATTTCGGAACCGATGATTTTTGGTATGGGTAGTGCATTATACTTTGGTTATTTAAGTCATACCCCAAACCTCAATTTTCCAATGTTTATTTTGCGTACAAAACCAGGTAAGTTAAGAAAGAAGGTAGCCAAACGTTTAGGAATTAAATTTAAGTCTGATAAATTCCGAAGTACTGAAAAAGCTGAAAGAGAACTTGATGATTTGATTTCAAAAGGTATTCCGGTTGCTGTTCAGGTAGATTTATACTATATGGATTATATTCCTGAATGGGAAAGAGTTCATGCAAATATCCATTTTATTACAATCGTAGGAAAAGAAGGTGATCATTATATCGTGAGCGATAGTTATTTTCCAAAACTTGCCAAACTGCATAAAGATAGTTTAAAGAAAGCACGTTTTGCTAAAGGATATCTTGCCCCAAAAGGATTTATGTATTATATCGATTCCGTGCCAAAATCGGTTGACCAGAAGAAGATAATTATAAAAGCAATTAAAGAAACGATCAATAATATGATTGGCATTCAACCTCCATTTATTGGAATAAGAGGAATGCGAATGTTTGGTCGAAAGGTTGTTGGCTGGCCTAAACTTACCCGTGATATTGACCATTTATCACACGAAATAACCAAAATTAATATTTTTCTAGAGGATCAGGGTACTGGTGGTGCAGGTTTTCGATATATGTATGCAACATTCCTTCGTCAGGCTGCTCCATTATTTAATAATACTGAACTCGATGTTTTGTCAAAAAAAATGATGGAAATTGGAGATGGTTGGAGAAATATTTCTTACTTTGCTGCAAAAATTAGCAAGAATCGTGATCTGGGACCTGACAGGCTTTCAGAACTTAGCAAAATGATTCTTGGTCGTGCTGATGCTGAAGAAGCATTTTATAAAGAATTAAAACAAGTTGTTAATCGATTAAAATAAAATTTTACGATGGAAGAAAAAAATCTAAATGATTTGAAGGTGGAGATTAAAGATCTAATTATTAAAACACTTAATATTCCTGATATTACCGCTGCTGATATAGATGACGAAATTCCTCTCTTTGGAGGCGAAAATACACTAGGTCTTGATTCTATAGATGCCATTGAATTGGTTATGGCTGTTCAACGACAATTTAACGTTCGTATTGATGATCAGAATTTAGCCCGCGAAGTATTGAAAAATGTAAACACCATTGCTGAGTTTATTACAAATAATAAAGTAGCATAAGGTTATATTTTGATAATCTAATCTGGAATAGATGAAAAGTGCCTACCTGATTGCAGGGACAAGATTAACAAGATTTTTAAAGATGGTTACCAGAAATGGTATTTCCTTATATCCAAAATATCTGGTGCGTTTTTTATTTTTGCTTCAGAATGGAGCATGGGCATCTATTTTCCATCGCAGGGAAAAGAAATTATATGAATTGAAAATTCAAAACCAGCAGCTATCGGATAATCCATTAATTATAATTGGTCATTGGAGAACAGGTAGTACATATTTGCACCAGTTACTAAATTTAGATCCGAATTTTGTTACTCCAAGTGTTTTTCAAGCCTCATTACCAGATAGTTTTCTTACATCCCGTAAATCATACGAACCAATAATGGGTAAAATGATAAAGGGAACTCGTCCAATGGATCAGGTAAAGCTTGGTTTAGATGAACCATTAGAGGATGAATATGCTTTGTTCAGATTATCTGGTTATTCACCTCTCGAACAAGTAATATTTCCAAAAAAAGGTAGATATTTTTTAAAGAATTTTCCGGGATTTCTTCCCGAAAACGGAAGATTAAAAAAATGGAAAGAATCCTTAATCTATTTTTATAAGAAATTATTAGTTTATAATTGCAAAACCATACTAATAAAAAATCCGTTTCATTCTTTGCGGATTAATATTCTAACTGAAATTTTTCCTAATGCCAAATTTGTTCATATTGTTCGTCATCCTTATAGTGTTGTACCATCAACTCAACGAATGTGGGATATCGTAGGTACACAAAATTCAATGAATAACAAATGGCAGAAACCGAGTATACAAGAAGTTTCGGAAGTTTTAAGAGATATGATGAATATAATTGATAATGATCTGAAAAAAATACCTGAAAACCGAAAGTACGAAATTAAGTTCGAAGAATTTGAGAAAAGTCCTAAAGAGTCCATCAAGGCTATGTACGGTCATTTTAATTTTGATTATACCGATGAGTTTGATTTGAAACTTTCTGATTTTCTATTGAGTATAAAGGATTATCAAAAAAATAAATATACATTGCCCGAAGAAAACAAAACAATCATTAATGGTGTTTTAAAACCTTGGATGCAAAGGTATAATTATAGCATAAAATAGTTTTTAAAAACAGAATAACAAAAACGTAATATACATATGAAATTTCAATTAGTATTTCCTAAATGGAGAAAGCTCGAAGGGCAAACAACGTTTAATCTCCCACCTCATGGGGCAGTCGTATTTGGTGCTACAATACCAAAAGATTTTGAGGTAGAATTTATTGATGAGAATCTGGAAGAAATGCGCTATGACGATAATGTTGATTTTGTCGGAATATCAATGCTGCTTACAACTCAAGTAAAACGTGGATGGGCCATTGCAGATGAATATAGAAAACGTGGAAAAAAAGTAATTTTTGGTGGAATCTCGACTATGTTGCATGCTGAAGAAACTATGTTACATGCAGATGCAGTTTTCTTAGGTGAGGCCGAAGGACATATGGAACAGGTTTTTAATGATTTTAGAAAAGGTGAACTTAAAAAAGTTTATAATTTTATGAACGATTTACCACCGATCGAAATCGTTGGTCCAGCTCGTCGAGAACTTTATAAGAGAGATTTGTATTATCACAAAGGTGTTCAAATGGTTGATACTTTCCATGCTTCGCGTGGTTGCAAATATAGCTGTTATCCTTGTGCTGTTTCATATTTGGGTGGTCGTCATTTCAGACCAAGACCTGTACACAAAGTTGTTGAAGAGCTCGCTACAATTGATAATAACAGATTGTTTATAGTTGATAATTCATTGGCACAAGATACCGAATGGGAAAAAGAACTGTTTAAAGCAATGATTCCATTTAAGAAAAAATGGTGTAGTCATACTATCGAAGATAAGCCCGAAGTGCTTGATCTCGCTGCTCAGGCAGGCGCATGGTATGTTTACCAGGCTGTATTTGATACATCAGATTATATTAAACAACGGGTAAAGAGATATCACGATTATGGAATAGGAGTAGAAGGCACTATTTTACTCGGACTTGATGATCAAACCGAAGATGATATTAAACGTTTAGTTGATTTCTTGTTAGAAATTGATTTGGATTTGGCTGAATTTACTGTTTTAGCCCCATTTCCACATACCAAAGCTTATGTAGATTTGGTTAAGCAGAATCGTATATTTAATCATAACTGGGATGATTATAATGCCGGACAGGTGGTTTATCATCCTAAACATATGAGTGCTGAAAAATTACAGGAAATGTATCAATATGCATGGGATACTTTCTACAAAGACGAAACACAGGAAGAAAAAATGTTTAAATTACTTAAACAAGTTGTTTCAAGAGAAATAGAAGATGGTACATTTAAGAAAAGACGCCAGGATTTATCTAAGATTAGTTTTGGACAAGCTGTAAAACCCAAAAATGCATAATAATTAGAACAAAACATGGAGAATAAATATCAGGATCAAGTATACAATTTTAAAGGGCTGTGGGATTTACCATCGATTTGTGGATTAAAAATAGTAAAAAAACCTGCCAAAACTATTGTTATTGCTACCGATTTGTATGATCAAAACCCAGGAACATCAATAACAGAATGGAATACAAAGCTTGCAATGGAATTGTGCAATAATTTTAAATTAAATCCAAAAGAAATAATTTTTATCGAGCACACTCCACACAAGGATACCAAACTTGAGTTTAACAGAGAAACATTTTTTCAGGTTAATTTTACACTCGATAATGATAAATTTATTAATCCTGACTGGAATCAGTTAACTAAAGAAGAAGTTGATAATTTAATTAGTGAATAAATAAAATTAAAAAAATGGCTCAAATAACAGATAAAATTAAAAAAGAGGTAAAAGAGGTTATTTATGAATTTTTTGCCGAAGAATGTGAAACTCCTATTGAAGATATTTCAGATAAGACAAATATTATTAGCGATTTAGATGGTGATTCGTTAATGTTTCTTGAACTTATAGAGATTTTTAAGAAAAAATACAGCTTAAATATCGAACTAAAAACAATAGGAAAATACGCTGTTAAACATCCAGTAAAAACAGTTGGTGAACTTATCAATATGCAATTATTAATAATTGAACACGAAAATAATATTTTAAATTTTGAATAAAAGATTGTCGAATGATAATCTCTTGCGGAATAGATATTGAAGAAATTAACCGATTCGATAAACATTATTTTCAGAACGGGATTTTATCTGATCTGATTTATGATGTGTTTACAACGCGCGAGATTGATAGTTTTGCGTATTTTGGTAAAAAAGCCTTTTTAAAAGGCTTTTGTTTTAAAGAGTCGTTCTATAAAGCAATTAATTGCCAAAACATAAGCTGGTTTGATATTGAAATTTTTTTTACTGAAAATGGGTATCAAATTAAAACATCAACCTTATTGAAAAATGAATTAATAAAAATTAAAGCAGATAGAATTGAAGTTCAGTTCAGCGAATCTGACAAATTTATAATTTGCACAGTTTTATTGATAAAATAAAGAAATATGATCCAGAAACAGGCATTTCTTTTTCCGGCATTTATAACAGATTATACACAAAAAGAGCTTGAATTATTATCGGGCAATGGGATTGACTTTAATGTTTATTTAAAAACTGCATCAGATAAATTAGGAATCGTTTTGCCCAAATTTTCTTATACTGAAGAAGATTTTCGCAATGACGAACTACTTGCTCAAATAATCGCTTATTTATTTAGTTGTGCTTTTTCTGATTTGTTAAAGAAAAAAAACATAAAGCCTTCTTTTGGAGCAGGATACAGTATGGGAATCTATGCAAATTTATATGCCGCTGAATCAATCTCCTTGGAGGAGGGTATACATATTATTTACAATGCCTTTAAATTAGTTAATGAACTGGCTTGTTCGGGCAAATATGGTATGGGTGGAATAATTGGTTTGAATGTTGATGATATTAATGAGATAATTAAAAAATCAAATTCTAACATTGAGATTATTAATTCGAATAGTGAATTCTCACATGTAGTTGCCGGAACGAAAAATGATGTTAATACGGTTCTTCGGTTAGCAACGATTGAAGGAGCACTAAATGCTGTCGAACTTAACGTAAAAACACCTTATCATTCAAGATTTTTAACTGTTTTTGATGATAGGTTTACCAGTTTTGTTAATACTATTGTGTTGAAAGCTCCAAAATTTCCAATCGTCTCTACCTTTGATCAGAGACTAATTACTACAAGTGATGAGCTTAAAAAGGAATTAGTTTTTAATCTTACATCCAAAATAAACTGGTATAAAACCATGCAGGTATTACTGAAAAATAGAGTTAATGAGTTTTATGAATGCGGAGCAGGTAAGGATCTCTCTAAAATTGCCCGGTTTATTGATGGGGATTTCAAGTTTTCTTCAATTTACAAAATATAAAAAGGGAAACCATAAAATGATTTCCCTTTTTGTTTTAATAAGTTTATAGCTATTTAAAAGCTTTTTTAACTAAAAATGCACCTGTTTCTTTACCGCATTTTGCATAAGCTTCCTGAATTCTGAAACCGGTATCATAATCATTACCCATAGCACCACGTCCAGGAACACCTGTCATTGTTATTACAGCTAATTTACTATCATGATTAACAGTTTCAACAAAAATAATTTCAACATTAATAGAAGCATCCATTCTTGAAATACCAATATTCCAACCTGGTTCGGTGAAGGTGGTTTTTAAGATCATGGTATATTTTGCATTTGTATTTGTCTGATTAAAACTACAATTTACTTTTGAAGTATAGGTGTTAAGCAATTCTTCAAATTTTGGATGATAACGACCTTCTCTATCAGCTTCCCATTTAATTTTCCACTCATCACCAGTTCCGGGATTCTTTGCATTGTATTCAGAAACTTTTTTTGCAATATAATCTTCTTCTTTATCGAACTTACCAACAGCTAACTGGCTATAATCATACTCAACTAGTACTTCGGTTTGTCCCATTAAAAAAGTAAGATCTCCTTCAGTAACTTTTATTTTCTGTGCATGAACAGAAGTAACACTTAAAAAAATAAGTGATACAAGAATCATTTTTACAGTTTTCATAAATAATTGTTTTTAATTAAGGTTAAATTTAAATATAGTTTAATATTAATGCATAAATTCCATGTGTAAATGCTGTAAAGAAGAAAACGATACCAAGTGTTTTGTGTATTCTGTATTTTACTTTTATGTAATGTAAACCACTTAGTAATTGGAATAAAGCCAATAAAAGGTTGATTATTCCAAGCCATAAAATAATATTTATTCCGAAAAGCATGCTATTCGACTTTAATAGTTACTTTATTCTCTCCTTTTGAACCATGTTTGTTACAATTTCCTTCGGCAATAATTTCCATGGTTTCTTCTGCCTTTATAGTAAACTCAACAATAAAATTTTGATTTTCAGGCAAACTGCTGGGGTTATATTCCCATTTTTTGAATTCTTTTCCGTTTATTTTTACCCAAACCCAATCGGTATAGTGACCTTTGGTGTTTCCCATATGGGTAACTTCAATTTTTATAGTTATTTCAGTTCCTTTTGCAGCTTTTTCGGGTGCAATTATTTTAACACCAGTTTTATTAGCAAAAACTCCTGTTGAGAACATTAAAAAGATTGCTAATACAGCAATTGAGTAAATCCATGTTTTTCTTTTCATAATTACCTCCTGATTTTTTTTTGTTAAGCTAAGGTAACAAATTTTTGCAATATTTATTTTTTAGAAAAGATAATTACATGTTGTTTATATAATTAGTGATAAACAAATATCATTTAAAGATAATTTGATATTTTTTGGAGATATCTCTTTGAGCAAACAGTAAACCTAAATTACATCGGTTCCTTTTTTAATGAGCCAAAGTTTTCCAACATTTTCATAATATTTTTCGAGAGGTAGTTTTGTTTTTAATACACTATTAAAAAAATTATATTTTGATAAATCATGATCGATGATCTGATCTTTAACTTCGTTATAATAAGGGGTTCCTGGCATTGGAGATAAAATGGTATAACCAGCATAAGTTACTCTATGTGATGAAGTATAATCTGATAATGCTTTAAAATCCGATTCATCATAATCATTCGGAATAACATAATTACC
>JFJP01037375.1_pt1 | contig 30559 bp, 27 predicted proteins | sample 431651 | NCBI WGS metagenome assembly JFJP01 (sample SAMN02602958, study PRJNA72255) | Microbial mat metagenome, whole genome shotgun sequencing project. | biome: fresh water; feature: sink hole; material: water; isolation source: purple microbial (photo- and chemosynthetic) mats found in... | reverse complement strand
GCATCGCCCTCTCGGTGAGCGGGGTGGTGATGCAGAGCGTGCTCCGTAACCCGCTGGGGTCACCCTTTACTCTTGGCATAAGCAATGCAGCAGCCTTTGGCGCTGCCGTTGCAGTAATTGTATTTGGCGCCGGCAGCATGCATAGCAGCAGCAGTGATGCAGTCATGATAGCAAATCCCTATGTCGTCACCCTCTCTGCCTTCTTCTGGTCACTGATCGCCTGTTTCCTGATTTTGCTGGTGGCTAAGCACAAGGGGGCGACACCCGAAAACATGATACTGACAGGCATCATTGCCAGCTCCCTTTTTACAGCGCTCACCACGGCCATTCAATATCTGGCCGATGATGTACAGCTTGCCGCCATTGTCTTCTGGACCTTCGGCGACCTGAGCAAGGGAGGTTGGCACGAGCTGTTATTGCAGGTCATCATCCTGCTTCCGGTGATGATCTATTTTTACCGCAACAGATGGAACTACAACGCCCTTGATGCCGGTGACGAGACGGCCCGCAGCCTGGGGGTTAATATCGGGCGACTGCGGCTTACGGGAATGATTCTTGCATCACTGGCAACCGCAGCTGTGGTATCGTTCTATGGTATCATTGCCTTTGTAGGGCTGGTGGTGCCGCATATGGTCAGGCGGGTGATAGGCAGCGATGAGCGTTTTCTCATCCCGGGCGCTGCCCTTGCCGGGGCTGCCTTTATGGTTGGATGTGATATAGTGGCCCGGACAGTGATCGCACCCATGGTGTTGCCTGTAGGGATACTGACATCGGTCATTGGCGCGCCGCTGTTTATACTGCTGCTGATAAAGGGGAGGGGAGGAGCACAATGGAAATGATAAGGCTCTCCGGGGTACAATTTGCCTATAACGGTTTCCCGGTGATAAAGGGCATCACCCACAGCTTTGCAAAGGGCTCTTTCACGGCACTGCTCGGTCCCAACGGATCGGGCAAGAGCACTCTCCTCAGGCTCATCAACGGTATCCTTATGCCGCAGTCGGGCGAGGCGGCTGTGATGGATCGTCACACCGGTAGTTACAGCGCGAGGGAGATGGCAAGGCACATGGCATACGTGCCCCAGACACAGTATAATACCTTTCCGGCTACGGTGTTCGACACCGTCCTGCTGGGCCGCAATCCCTACATCAGCTGGTCGCCCGCAAAGGATGACCGCAGGATCACGGCAGAGATACTGGTTAAACTCGGACTTGATGACATCGCGCTTAAGGATATCAATCAGCTCAGCGGCGGACAGCGTCAGCAGGTCTTCATTGCCAGGGCGCTGGCACAACAGCCCTCAGTGATGCTCCTCGATGAGCCGACGGCTAACCTTGATCTCAGGCACCAGCATGAGATACTGCGCCTCCTGAAGGAGCTCTCCGAAAGCGGCATCACCGTGCTGGCGGCCATCCACGATCTCAACCTTGCGCTCAAATACTGTAATGAATTCATGATACTTGACAACGGTCAGGTGAGGGCCGAAGGCGGGACTGAGATATTTGACGAAAAGCTGATTGAGGAGGTATACAGAGTCAGGATAAAAATTTTCAGGGATGGAGGAGAAATGTTTATTTTACCTGTCGAACCTGTTTAGCAATCAAATAATGATATTATGGACTTAAGGATTGAGTTTATAGGTTTTGTACATAACCGTTGGGATAAGGCAGAACCACAGGATTCAGACAGGATGAAAGAGAGTGTCTCGACGATTGAGGTGAGGGAGGAGTATGCCGATGCCCTGTTCAGGATTGAAAAGTACAGTGAGCTGAATATCCTTTTTTACTTTGACCGCTCCGAGGGGTATGAGCTTCGCACAGTCACGCGCTCTGGCGAGGTGAGAGGTGTCTTTGCATGCTGCACTCCACGCAGGCCAAGCATGATTGGACTGACCACCGTTAAACTTCTGGGTGTCGACGGCAATGTTCTGACAGTAACAGGCCTTGATGCGCTGAATAACACCCCGGTGCTTGATATTAAACCGGTAATAAGCCGCCTGTGACCGGGCTGGCCGGGGAAAAAATGTCATCGTTGGACTCCGTGTGCCTTTACTTCAGGTTCCGGAAAAGATGACGCCGGATATTTTATGACAGGCTAACGGTAAATTTGAAAAATTGATAAATTTGCCCTGCCTGATTCACCCTGTTCATGGGGCATTGTTGAAGAGGACAAAAAAAAATAAACGTGATGAGCATCGAACTTAAAAAGGACTTTTCTTTCTCATTGCTTGTTCCGACAAGCATGGGTGTCCGTATAACTCCGGTAAGCCACCAGCCTGTTCACAGCAGTGATACTTTCTTCATGCAGGCGACCAGCGCTGAGACCAATGTTGCCAGCATTGCCAGTTACCTGGGGCTGCCGGTGAAGGTTCTGACAACATTCGTAGAGGATAGTCCCGTTGCTAATCTCATTAAGAGCAACCTTGCAAGCCGGCATATGACCTTTGAGGGCAGGGAGGTACCGCAGGGCAATCCCTGGGGTTACCGGCATCAGTTTAACATTGCTGACATGGGTTTCGGGTCAAGGGGCCCCAGGGTACATAACGATCGTGCGGGAGAGGTAGGACGGACGCTGAATGTGAAGGACTTTGATCTTGATCGGATTTTCAGGAAAGAGGGTGTGCAGATAGTTCATCTGTCAGGACTGATTGCAGCATTATCACCGGAGACCAGCACCTTCTGTCTTGAGCTTGCAAAGGAGGCGAAAAAACAGGGTACGCGCATTTCGTTTGACCTGAATTACCGGGCATCATTCTGGAAGGGGCGTGAAGAGGAGCTCAGCGGTGTTTTCAGGGAGATTGCTTCAGTTTCGGATATTCTTGTAGGCAACGAGGAGGATTTTCAGCTCTGCCTGGGCATCGAAGGCCCTGAGGCAGGAGGGAAGAATATCGGATCCAAGATTGAGAGTTTCAAGGTGATGATAGGCAGGGTTAAGAAGGATTACCCCGGCACATCGGTCTTTGCCACAACCCTGCGCCAGGTGGTGAATGCAAATACACACCTCTGGGGTGCTATCATGCTTGAGGGCGACAGCTGGCATGTGATCGAGCCCCGCGAGATTGGCGTGCTTGACCGCATAGGCGGTGGCGACGGCTTTGTGGGAGGATTGCTTTACGGAATTCTCAGGGGCTGGGAGCCGGCTAAATGGGTTCAGTTTGGATGGGCCAGCGGCGCACTGGCGACCACCTTCCTGACAGACTATGCCCAGCCGGCGGATGAGGAGCAGGTGTGGAGCGTCTGGGAGGGTAACGCCAGGGTCAAACGATAGAGATCGAGCTTTCAGGCGGGGGTGTTCGTCCCGGCAAGCCGGGCCTCACTCACCCTTAGCTTCCGTCCTGCAAATAGAATTGCCATCACAGGCGGGGGTGTTCGTCCCGGCAAGCCGGGCCTCACTCACCCTTAGCTTTCGTCCTGCAAATAGAAAACAAGCACCATGCTCCGCATGGTCTTTTTGGTTTTTCAAATCCACTTCTGAAAGCAAGCTTTCATCATGGCTTTTCAAAAACAAAAACCCCCTTTCGGGGGTGCCTGTTTTCTGCTTGATCGTGGAGCTGGCGGGAGTCGAACCCGCGTCCAGGCAAGGCGACCATATGCTTTCTACATGCTTATCCTGCCTTGATTGTCGGGAGTGACCAGGTGGCAGACAGCCGAGTCACACCTTATCTCCTTTATTTTCACCCTCAGGCCGGAGAGACCATCAGGCTATCCCTGAATTGCGTGCGCTTCCTGATCGGGTTGGTACAAGGCATCACCGCCCGGGAAACGTCTCGTCCCAGCACCTGGTGCCGGGATTAAGCATAACTTACTTAGTTCAGTTATGCAGCAAGAGCGTAGTTATTCTCGCCTGTTGTTGTTGTGAGACACAAGTTAAAGAGATGCGTCACCCTACTCTGCATGCTTACATACCACCGCGGCTTGCTGTCAAAACCAGGTCAGCCCCATTTGATATAATTCGCAACGCAAAAGTACTCATTATTGCGTTGCACTGACAAATATCTGCTCAAAAATCGGGCCGAATTATTATCTTCACACCACTACTCAAAAATGCATTTATGGATAAGAGAGTCAAAGTGGGTATCATCCGTGAAACGAAGATCCCGCCAGACAGGAGGGTGCCACTTACCCCCGCGCAAATAGTTGAACTGAGAGAGAAATACCCGTTCGCGGAATTCTTTGTACAGCCTTCTGATATAAGGTGTTACAGCGATGACGAGTACAAGTATCTTAAGATTCCGCTCCGCGAAGACCTTAGCCATTGTGACATACTCATGGGTGTGAAGGAGGTGGATAAGCGGACATTCATCCCGGGTAAGACCTACCTATTCTTTGCTCATGTGGCTAAGAAGCAGGAACACAACCGTGAGATGTTGGTAGAGATACTCAACAAAAAGGTTCGGATAATCGATTATGAGTACCTCACCACTGACAAAGGCCAGAGGGTTGTGGCTTTTGGCCGGTGGGCCGGTATCGTGGGCTCATACAATGCCCTTAGAGCCAGGGGAATAAAGACCAACAGATTCAAACTAAAGCCGGCATTTCAGTGTCGTGATCTCGATGAGATGTGGGCCGGACTGAGACTTATTCAACTCAAGCCGGGGCTGAAAATCCTTGTCACCGGAGAGGGACGGGTAGCATCAGGCGCCATGGAGACACTGGCCAACTGCAGCAACCTGCTCCGGGTCTCGCCGGAGGATTTTCTGGCAAAAGAGTACGAGGTACCTGTTGTTTGCCAGATAGGCCCGCAGCACTATGTTAAACACACTGACGGACGTCCGTTCGACTTCAACAACTTCGTCTATCATCCGGAGGATTACCGGTCGGATTTTCTCAAGTATACCAGGGTGACTGATGTACTGATTGCAGCCCACTTCTGGGATCCGAGGTCGCCTGTTTTCTTCACCCGCGAAGATGTTGAGAAGCATGACTTCAAAATATCCGTTATTGGCGACATCAGCTGCGACATCGACGGGCCAATACCAACCACACTGAGGGCCACTACTATAGCTGACCCCTTTTACAGCTACAACCGCAGCCGTCATATTGAGGAGGATGCCTTCAAACATCCTGACAGCATCACAGTCATGTCAATAGATAATCTCCCCGGGGAGTTGCCCCGTGATGCTTCGAGCGACTTTGGCAAGCAGCTGATTGAGCATGTTCTGCACGACCTGTTCCTCGACAACGATTCTCCGATGATACAGCGTGCAACCATCACCAGCGGAGGTATTCTGGAGCCCCAATACCGCTACCTGGCAGACTGGGTCATCCCGCAGGATAAAGGCCTATGATGCGCATTGTGATTTGCGGACCGGCGCATCCCTACCGCGGCGGTATCGCAGCATATAATGAAAGGCTGGCTCAGCAGTTACTCCAGGAGGGGGATGCCGCAGCCATCTATACCTTCAAGCTTCAGTATCCGTCATTCCTTTTCCCCGGCAAGACCCAGTTTAATGAGGGTTATGCCCCTGCAGGGGTTACAATCACCCGTGCCATCAATTCCGTCAATCCCCTGAACTGGTTTTCAATTGGCCTTCGTCTGCGCCGGACCAGACCAGACCTCATGATCCTGCGCTACTGGCTTCCCTTCCTGGCTCCGGCGCTGGGCTTCATATCACGCATTGTGCGAAGTAACGGGCATACGAGGATTGTTACCATCTTTGATAATGTGGTGCCGCACGAGAGGCATTTCGGCGACAGGATGCTTACCAGATTCTTTATCAGGAGTATCCACGGGGCCCTGGTGATGACAAAAGCAGTGGAAAACGACCTTAGACAGTTCACGGCTACTATGCCTTGCATCATATCACCTCATCCGCTCTTTGACAACTATAGCGAACCGGTTTCACGGGCGGAGGCTGTCGTACACCTGAAATTATGCCCCGCAGACAGATTCATTCTCTTCTTCGGATTTATCAGGGAGTATAAGGGCCTTGACCTTCTCCTGGAGGCGATGGCTGACCCTGACATCAGAGCTCTGGGAATCAAATTGATAGTCGCCGGGGAATTCTATGAGGATGAGAAGCCGTACTTCGATCTGATGCATAAACTAGACCTTGGAGACAGTATCATCTTTCATTCTCACTTCATCAGTGATGAGGAGGTCAGATATTACTTCTCGGCCGCCTCGCTTGTGGTCCAGCCATATCGCAGCGCCACTCAGAGCGGTGTCACCCAGGTGGCATATCACTTCAACAAGCCCATGGTGGTAACAAATGTGGGGGGGCTGGCAGAGATTGTGCCAGACGGAAAATGCGGTTATGTGGTTACCCCTGATCCCGGAGCCATCGCAAAAGCCATCAATGAGTTCTTTAGTGGCAACGAGGATAGGTTCAGATCAGGCATTGATGAGCAGAAAAAGCTATACACATGGGACAGGCTGACGGAGGCATTGCGAACCCTGGCGAGGCAAACGGGCAAGACCAGGCAAAAGGCAGTAGGCAGTAGGCAGTCATTTCAGGCAGTAGGCAGTAGGCAGTAGGCAGTCGAAATATGGCTGAGGACTGAGGATTGAGGACTGAGGACTGATCAGACTACATATTGAGCCGCTCCCTGACCAGGTAACGGTTGCGGTCGGAAGAGCGCCTGTTGACCAGCTCGGCGAGGAAACCGGTAAGGAAGAGGAAGGATCCTATTATCATCACCGCAAGAGCAATGTAAAAATAGGGACTGTCGGTTATCAGCGGAGCCCGTAATCCCTGGTTAATAAACACCAGCTTTCGTATTCCAAGATAGGCAGCCATGATGAAACCGGTGAGGAACATCAGCGAGCCAAGCGTCCCGAAGAAGTGCATGGGGCTCTTGCCGAACCGTGTGATGAAGCTGATGGTAAGCAGGTCAAGATATCCCTTCATGAACCTGTCGAGCCCGTACTTGGTCACGCCGTACTTGCGGGCCTGATGCTGCACTACCTTCTCGCCGATATTCCTGAAGCCGGCCTCCCGGGCAAGCATTGGAATATACCTGTGCATCTCGCCATAGACCTCAATGCTCCTGACCACCTCGCCATCATAGGCCTTGAGCCCGCAGTTGAAGTCGTGCAGCCTGATGCCCGAAAATTTTCTTGCGGTATAGTTATACAGTTTTGAAGTGGTTCTCTTGATGAATGGATCATATCTCTTCTTCTTCCACCCTGAGACAATGTGAAATCCCTCCCCACGCACCATACGTACCAGTTCGGGTATCTCATCAGGACTGTCCTGCAGGTCGGCATCCATGGTAATTACCACATCTCCTGTTGATGCTTCAAACCCAGTCTGAAGCGCGGCTGCCTTGCCATAATTGCGTCGGAACCGGACAGATCTAATCCTGTTGTTGCCTGCCGAGAGCCGCTTTAGCACCTCCCAGGTACCGTCAGAGCTTCCGTCGTCAATTATGATGACCTCGTAATCAATCAATGATGATGTGCATACCCTGTCGACCCATTCTGCCAGCTCCGGCAGGGATTCTGCTTCGTTATAAGCGGGGACTACAACAGTAAGGTCCATTATTCTTTTGGTTCTTCAGCCATCTCATCAAGGAGAGGATTGCCCTTTTTCATTATGAACAGAGAAACAAGCAGTGACAGTATTAGTCCGTAAAAGACACCGTTGATGATTGACATCAGGGCAGTAAACCAGGGTTTCATAATTTTGGCCTGCATCTCAAGTGCTTTTTCTATTGCAGCTTCAGGCATACCCCGGGCAATGAACCGCTCTTCCTGTACGGCAATAGACTTGTCAACGAGTCCCGGATCAATGAAGGCATATAGCACATAAATGTATATTGAGGCAATGATGGCTGCATAGAGATTGATTATCACTCCGGCCCCGACTGCTTTGCCGAAGGAGATATAACCGTTATTGTAATGATCGCGGTATGAACGAAGCAGAAAGAAGAGCACCAAAATGCTGATCAGAAGGCTGGGCCATAATACCCATGTCTTGAAGGTCAGATCAAACATATATGCCAGCAGGGATAGTCCGACAGTAATGAGACCAAGTATGATTCCATAATTAAGAGTCTCTTTCCAGATTGATCTTTTCTGTTCCATTTTACGCGATTTTTTGATTTTGAAAACAAATATAATCTATTTGCTCAAATCTCTGCCTCAAAGAAATCAGGAACTAATATTTGGAGCAGGACTTAAAAGTTAGTATTTTTGCACGGGGTAAGTCTCATACGACCAGCTCCCTTTGAACTCCCCCAGGGTCGGAAGGCAGCAAGGGTAGAAGGTTGTAGCGGTGCGATGTGAGTAGCTTACCCCTCTTTTTTTTACCCCCTCTCGTAAGAAGTTTATATATTTGCCGTCACTTTGTTGAGAAGATGATACTTAAAATCTATCCGGAAAACCCGAATCCTGATCATATCCGCAGGGTGACCTTCGTTCTTGAACAGGGAGGTATCGTCATTTACCCCACTGACACCATCTATGCGATGGGGTGCGACATCAAGGCCGGCAAGACTATTGAGAAGATAGCCCGTTTCAAAGGACTCAATCCTGGCAACCCTGATATGTCAATGATCTTCTCATCTATGAGCCAGCTCTCCGAATATACTGTTATTCACGACAATAACCTCTTCAGGCTTCTGAAGCGCAATCTCCCGGGAGCGTTCACCTTCATTGTCCCTGCCAACAACCAAATACCGGCCATGTTCAGGCATCGCAAGAAGACGCTTGGCATACGCATACCTGACAACAACATTACACAGGCCATTGTGAATGACCTGGGCCGCCCGCTTGTTACAACATCCATTCACGAGGATGATGAGGTAATGGAATATATCACTGATCCCGAGCTTATTCACGAGAAGTATGATGATTTTGCAGACCTTGTTGTTGACGGCGGATTCGGGAGCAATGAACCGTCAACGGTAGTCGATTGTACCGGACCGGAGCCTGTCATACTGAGGCAGGGTAAGGGAATACTTGAGTTGTGAGGGATTGTCGATTTCAGATTTTCGATTGTCGATTGAATCAAAATTCGCAAGACCGCAGGACCGCAAGACCGCAGGACCGCAGGACCGCAGGACCGCAAGACCGCAGGACTTTCAGACTTTATGGACTTTAAGGACTTTCGACTTTACTGACTTTCGACTTACCGTCTCTACCTCTTTTCTGAATTGAAGAACTTATTCAGCTTGTCAAAGGCTGAGGGCAGGGCGAAGACAACCACCTTGTCGCCTGCCTTGATAAGAGTGTCTCCGGTAGCAATATATGGCTTATAGTCCCGGATCCCGCCCCCCACGATGGCATCCTTGGGAAAATCAATCAGCTTGAGTGGCCCGCTTGTTATGCGTGCATTCTCAGGAACATTGTATTCTATCACCTCAGCCTCGGTGCCGGTCATCATCTTTACCTGCGTGACGTGCGGATTCATCGTGTGACGGAAGATCCGGCTGGCAGTAGCTATCTTCTTGTTGATGACAGTATCGATGCCTGAGTTCTCTGCCAGGTTAATGTATTCCATGTTCTCCACCTCCGCGATGGTCTTCATGACACCTATCTTTTTGGCCAGGAGGCATGAGAGGATATTTGTCTCGGAGTTGCCTGTTACAGCAACGAAGGCATCCATATGCTGCAACCCCTCCTCTGCGAGCAGGTCACCGTTCCTGCCGTCACCGTTGATAACCAGAGTCTCCTCAAGTGTTTCGGCCAGGTCGCGGCATTTCTCGAGATCAATGTCTATAAGCTTGACCTGGCAGTGTTGCTGCAGGTTCAGGGCAACATGCCTCCCGATACGGCTTCCCCCGAGGATCATTATGCTTTTGGCTTCGACGTTGCGCTTGCCTGAGAACTTCATCATATCAGCTATACCGTCACGTGTGGATATGACAAACGCCAGGTCGCCCTCGAGGAACTCCTCCTTGCCCCGCGGGATGATGGTACGGTCATGCCTCTTGATAGCCACGGCGCGGTATTCTATTGATCCGAGCGTGCTGGTCACCTCCTCGAGGCTGCGGTTGACAACCGGAGCATTCTTTTCCAGCTTCTGGACGTAGAGCGACAGCAGTCCACCTGCAAAATCCATGAACTCTGTAGTACCGGTCTCCTTTAGCAGGCTGATCACCTCCTTGGCAGCTATGAGCTCAGGGTAGATCAGGTGGTCAACACCCATTTCCCTGAAGAATTCCTTGTTGCCCCTCTCAAGGTATTCCAGGTTGTCAATGCGTGCTATCACCTTTTTGGCGCCCAGCTTTTTAGCAAGGATTGCCGCCGTGATGTTGGTGTCTTCGTAGTGCGCGACGGCGATGAAGAGGTCTGTATGTTTCTTGATAGCCTCCCGGAGCAGATTTAGTGAGGTTGCAGACCCCTCAAAGGTAAGTACGTCTATAGTGGCGTCTACAGGCTTGAGACGCTCTGCCATAGAGTCTATCAGGATGATCTCATGTTCGCTTTGCGAAAGCATTTTGGCAAGATGGGTGCCCACCTCTCCTGCACCGGCAATTACAATTCTCATTTCCGCCTTAATAAAGTAGGCGCAAAGTTATATAAAAGAAATGTTAACCGGGGTCAATAACCTCAATCTTTAGTCCGCGTGTGTTGGCATGCCTCCTCACTTCTGCAGGTACCAGACCATCATCTGACGGAACCAGGAGCAGTCTGCCGTGCTGCCTGACCCTAAGCTCAGTACCCCTGATGTTGTAAACAATCACCCGCTCGCGGCGGGTCTCCTTTATTACTTTAATGGTACTGCAAAAGAGCAGGAGTATCATGGTCACTATGAATGGCTTAAGGGTTATCTTCCTGACCCTGAGCAGTGATGTGAGAAGAAGGGCCATTGCAACTGTAAGGAGGATAGTCTCGGCTGATGACATCCCGATGTTCAGTATCACGCCTTTATCCATTGAGCTGATCAGGCCGGTGAAGGTGAGGGTGAAACGCGCCAGACGGTCGAGGATTATTGCAATAAAGGCGGAGATGGGCGCAACCGATGAGGTTACAATCAGCATCATGGCAAGCAATAGTACCACAAAGGAGACGGGTATTACCACCAGGTTTGAAAGAAGGAAGAGCAGGGGGAAGATGTTGAAGAGCCTGATAGTCAGGGCCAGGGTGCCGGCCTGTGCCACCAGAGAGACGACTATCATCTGCCAGAACCAGTCCAGGACGCGGTTCTTCAGCCTGATTATCCGGTAAAAGGAGTTATAAAAGGCGATGATGAATGCCACGGCCAGGTAGGAGAGCTGAAAACCCGCCTCGAAGAGCACGGAAGGACGGGCTGCTGTCAGGATGAAGGCCGATGCCAGCAGGCTGTTCATCCCCGCTGCAGGTCTGTGAAGCATATTCCCTGCCTGCAGAAAGGTAAACATTATTGTTGCCCTCAGCACCGATGGCGACATGCCGGTGATGAATGCAAATCCCCACAGAGCCGGCACTATTATCATCGGTTTTATGATCTTCAACCTGCCGCGAAGGAAGAAGAGAATGCCGGAGAGGGCCAGGCTGATCATCCCGACGTGCAGTCCGGATACAGCCATGATGTGCATGGCTCCCGACCGTGAGAAGGAGGTGAGCCGCTCCTGGTCAAGCAGTTCCTTATCGCCTATAGTCAGGGCCGTGACCAGTCCCAGCTCTTCACCGCGGAGCCCGGCATCTCTGAACAGGTCTGTCATACCGTGAGCAATGATGAGTGATCTCTCCCTCACCGTCCGGCGGCCGTCAGAGTGATACGAAATGATGTCTCCGGAGCGGAAAAAGGCCATCTGTTTTACCCCCTGACCCTCCAGGTACCTGCGGTAGTTGAACTCGCACGGATTACCGTTGTTCATCACCGGACGCGGCCTGAGGTTCAGACAAAGACGGTCGCCCGGCTTCCATCGCGGGGGAAGGGTATCGGCCATGTACCAAAGCATGAGCGATCCGCGCGGACATATCAGGGAGTCACCCTCCCTGACGCTGATGATCTTTGCCCTGAAAGACCAGCTGGCGTTTCTCTTCTCAGGATAGCCGGAGAGACGAACCGTGACCCGCTGCCGGCTGTCAGGCAGTTCGGTTGGACGGGCCTGCTCTTCAGTACGAAGCAGGTAACCTGATGCCAGCAGGAAGAGAATGATAGCTGTACCGAAGAGGATATCAGGGAGAAAGCTTTTGCGGAGGAGCCGGATGGTCATTACTGCAATAGACAGGGCAGCGACAGTCAGGGCAACGGCCAAGAAGCGCGACGAAGCTTCCGCCACGATCACACCGGCACATAAAGGTGCATACAGCCTCAGGAAAGGGATCTCCCTGAATTGCACGGGTCACAGCTTAAGACCCATTAAAGTTATGTCAATTACTGAAAGAAAGCAAGGATAATCATTTACTTTCCGACTGGCAGAACTGTCCGGTAGTCGGCGCTGAATTTTCCCCGGCTGATGTCGTTAAGTTTGCCTTTGATGAGCCTGCGGCGAAGCGGACTAAGCCTGTCGGGAAACAGGATGCCGTCAAGATGATCATACTCATGCAGGATTACCCGGGCCTTGTAGCCGGTGTAGACCTCATCATGTAAGTTCCACTCCTGGTCATAATACTTAATGCGGAGCTCTGACTCCCTGTCCACCTCCTCATGCAGGCCTGGCAGGCTTAGGCATCCTTCGTTCATCGGCACTTTATCGCCCTTGCGCTCTACCACCTGCGGGTTAATGAAGGCTTTTTTAAACTCCTTCATCTCCGGATGGTCTTCACCCAGAGGCTCGCCGTCGATGACGAATAACCTGAGCGACTTCCCTATCTGCGGTGCGGCAAGGCCAAGTCCGTCAGATTTGTACATCGTCTCAAACATGTCGGCAATGAATGTATCAAGACCCGGATGATCATGTTTAACATCCTGGGCTATCTTCCTGAGTACCGGGTGGCCGTACACATAAATTGGATATGTCATCTCCTTCTGTTAATTCGTTTCTTTGTTTTCCCTTCCCCTGAGCCACGACTGGAGGATGATGGATGCGCTGATGCGGTCGGCCATTGATTTGTCGCGCCTGCCACTCTTCTTCACGCCTCCGTCGATCATGGTCCTCATGGCCATCCGGGAGGTGAAACGCTCATCTTCCAGGTGCAGGGGTGTCTCCGGGAAGAGCTTCCTGAACCTTGCAATGAACGGATCAATGTATTTTACGCTTTCACTGGGCATATTGTTCACGGTGACGGGATAGCCGATCACAACATCCGTTACGTTCTCGCGCGGAATGTAAACCTTCAGAAAGGCTTCAAGTTCACCGGATGGCACGGTGACCAGGGGAGAAGCAATGATCCTCATCGGATCAGTCACAGCCAGTCCGCACCTCTTCCTGCCATAGTCTATTGCCAGCGCCCTGCTCAACTTATCGCTCCTTCAGTTATATTCTCCCGCGGTACAAATTTATCAGTTTTATGAGAGAAAAAAAAGAGAGCCGGGCTGTCCGGCTCTCCTTTTATCGAATACAGATTACTCTGTTTTGGTTTCAGTAGTAGGTGCAACCGTTCCGAACTCCATCTGTGACAAACGCTTGTAGTTATTATATCTCCACTTTGCGTTCTCCTCAGCCTGTTTGAACAGGTAGTCAGCTTCACCCGGGAAGTCCTTAGTCAGCGACGTGTAACGCACTTCAGACTTCAGGAAATCCTGGAACTTACTCCAGTCGGGCTCCTTGGAATCAAGCTGGAAAGGATTCTTGCCTGCTTCCTCAAGGCGCGGGTCATACCTGAAGAGATGCCAGTATCCTGATGTCACTGCATCTGCTGCCTGCTGCTGCGTCTTGCCCATGCCATTGCGGAGGCCATGATTGATACAGGGTGAGTAGGCAATGATGAGTGATGGTCCGGGATACTCCTCAGCTTCGCGTATAGCTTTGAAGTACTGGCTCTGGCTTGAGCCCATCGAGACCTGTGCAACATATACGTAACCGTATGTCATGACCATCTGGCCAAGGTCCTTCTTACGGATCTTCTTGCCTGAAGCGGCAAACTTGGCTACTGCCCCTGCCGGAGTCGATTTTGATGCCTGGCCGCCGGTATTTGAATATACCTCAGTATCAAGCACTAGGACGTTGATATTCTCGCCTGATGCAAGCACGTGGTCGAGGCCGCCGTAGCCGATGTCATACGCCCAGCCGTCGCCGCCGAAGACCCAGTAAGATTTCTTGACAAGATATTTCTTCAGGTCAAGGATCTCCTTGCATACCGGTGCCTTGTCCTTTTCGCAGGCAGCAATTACCTTTTCCGAGCTGGCCCTGCTGGTCTTGGTATTCTCCATTTCTGCTATCCACTCATTGAATGCAGCCACCGTTTCAGGTGCGAGACCGCTGTTGATGTTTTCCTTCATCAGACGTTCCAGTCGCTCCCTGATCCTGGTTGCACCCAGCATGAGACCGAAGCCGTACTCTGCGTTATCCTCGAAGAGTGAGTTGGCCCATGCCGGACCGTTGCCGTTTTTGTTTACAGTATAAGGCATTGAGGGTGCTGAGCCACCGTAGATGGATGAACATCCGGTAGCGTTGGATATTACCATGCGGTCACCGAAGAGCTGAGTGATGGCCTTGATATAAGGCGTCTCACCGCAACCTGCACATGCCCCTGAAAATTCAAAGAGAGGCTGGGCGAACTGTGAGTTTTTGACGTTGGTATATTTATCAACGATGGTATCCTTGTAACCAACCTTTTCATGCATGTAGGTCCATCTGTCTGCCTGTTCAAGCTGTGTTTCAAGCGGCTTCATGATGAGAGCTTTTTCCTTTGAGGGACATACGTCGGCGCAGTTACCGCAGCCGGTGCAGTCAAAGATGCTGACCTGTATTCTGAACTTATGGCTCTTGGTGTTTCCGATTCCCTGCTTGGCTGTGGTGCCTTCAGGAGCTGCTGCCAGTTCTTCATCAGTAAGGAGGAAGGGGCGGATAGCTGCGTGAGGACAGACGTATGAACACTGGTTGCACTGGATACAATTGTCTATCTGCCACTCGGGAACATTCACGGCTATACCGCGCTTTTCGTATGCGGCAGTGCCTGCGGGGAAGGTGCCGTCTTCACGGCCGACAAATGCACTGACGGGAAGATCATCACCCCTCATGCCGTTTATCACTTCAGCCACGTTACGGATGAACTCAGGCTTGCTGAGGTCAGCTTTTTCAGCGACCACCTTTATTGAAGCCCATTCTGCCGGGATCTCAACTTTTGCTACATCACCGCCACTGTCAATGGCATTATTGTTCATCCTGACAATATTTTCACCCTTCTTGCCATATGCCTTAATCACGGCATGCTTCATCTCATCGACAGCAAGCTTGTAGGGAATAACCTCAGAGACCTTGAAGAATGCGCTCTGCATGATCGTATTGGTCCTGGTGCCCAGTCCCAGATCCTCGGCAATCTTCGTGGCATTGATAATGTAGAAGCTGATATTGTTTTCTGCCAGGTATTTCTTCATGTGATCAGGAAGTTTGGTCAGGGTCTCTTCCGGTTCCCAGATGGAGTTGAGAAGGAATGTGCCCCCTTTCTTCAATCCCCTGAGCATGTCATACTTGTCAAGATAAGCCGGAACGTGGCATGCCACAAAGTCGGGTGTGTTGACAAGATACGGAGAGCGGATGGGCTGGTCTCCGAAACGGAGGTGTGAGGTGGTCACACCGCCTGATTTCTTTGAATCATAGGCGAAGTAAGCCTGGCAGTATTTGTCAGTGGTCTCACCTATGATCTTAATGGAGTTTTTGTTGGCTCCTACCGTGCCGTCTGAACCGATACCGTAGAATTTGGCCGAGTATGTGCCCTTGTGGCTGACATTTACCTCGGGGATGACGGGGAGCGACCTGAAGGTCACATCGTCAACTATCCCGACTGTAAACTGGTTCATTGGCTTCTCATTCTTCATGTTTTCGAAGACAGAGATCATCTGTGCCGGAGTTGTGTCTTTGGAGCTGAGGCCGTAGCGGCCGCCGAGGATCATCGGGCGGACTGGTTTGCTGTAGAAGACTTCAGTGACATCCAGGTAAAGAGGATCTCCGTTTGCACCGGGTTCCTTGGTGCGGTCAAGCACTGTGATGCGCTTTACACTCTTCGGCAGTACGTTGAAAAGATACTTTGCGGAGAAGGGTCTGTAAAGATGAACTGAGATAAGTCCCAGTTTCTCTCCCTTTGTTTCTGCCAGGTAGTCGATGACCTCCTTTATGGTTTCTGTAACTGAGCCCATGGCAATGATAATATTCTCAGCATCCGGAGCGCCGTAATAGGTGAATGGCTTGTACTGACGGCCTGTGAGCGCCGATATCTCTTTCATGTAATCATTGACCGTATCGTCAAGATTGGTGTAGAATGGATTGGATGCCTCCTTTGCCTGGAAGAAGATGTCAGGGTTCTGGGCTGTTCCCCTTGTTACAGGGTGTTCAGGGTTGAGAGCCCTGTCACGGAACGCCTGTAGCGCCTCCATGTCTACGAGCTTCTTCAAATCTTCGATGTTCAGCTCTTCGATCTTCTGAATCTCGTGCGAGGAGCGGAAGCCGTCAAAGAAATGGAGGAAGGGGACTCTTGATTTGATTGCGGCGAGGTGAGCTACTCCGGCCAGGTCCATGATCTCCTGGATGCCACCGCTAGCCAGCAGGGCGAAGCCGGTCTGGCGTGTTGCGTAAATATCACCGTGGTCACCGAATATTGAGAGTGCATGAGCTGCCACTGTGCGGGCACTGACATGAAATACACCCGGGAGAAGCTCTCCGGATATCTTATACATGTTGGGGATCATAAGAAGAAGCCCCTGTGAAGCTGTAAATGTTGAAGTGAGAGCACCCGACTGCAGTGAACCGTGCACTGCACCGGCTGCGCCGGCTTCGCTTTGCATCTCAACCACCTTAACCTCTTCGCCGAACATGTTCTTAAGTCCGTGAGCCGCCCACTCATCAACATATTCTGCCATGGTGGATGAGGGAGTGATTGGATAAATGCAGGCTACCTCGCTGAACATATAAGCTATGTGCGCCGCTGCCTGGTTGCCGTCACAAGTAATGAATTTTTTAGTTGCCATTTCTGATTAGAACTGATTAATGATCAAATAACCTTTTAAAAAATAAGCTGCAAATTTACGGACTTTTTCTGACATTTTATTCGCTGTTCATCGAAATAAGGAACTCTTCATTGGAGCGTGTCTGGGTTATGCGGTCACGGAGGAACTCCATTGCTTCCACCGAGTTCATGTCGGTGAGATAGTTACGGAGAATCCATATCTTGCTGAGCATGTTTCTGTCAAGAAGCAGGTCTTCACGCCTGGTGCTGGAGGCTGGTATGTCTATTGATGGGAAAATCCTCCTGTTTGAGAGTTTGCGGTCGAGCTGGAGCTCCATGTTACCTGTTCCTTTGAACTCTTCAAAGATGACGTCATCCATCTTCGATCCGGTGTCGGTGAGGGCGGTGGCGATGATGGTAAGTGAGCCGCCGTTCTCAATGTTCCTTGCTGCTCCGAAGAACCTCTTAGGTTTATGGAGTGCGTTTGAATCCACACCACCGGAGAGCACTTTGCCGGATGCCGGGGCAATTGTGTTGAATGCCCTTGCAAGGCGGGTTATGGAGTCAAGCAGTATGACTACATCATGACCGCACTCAACAAGTCTTTTAGCCTTTTCCTGTACGATGGTGGCTATGCGAACGTGCCTCTCGGCAGGTTCGTCAAAAGTGGAGGCGATGACCTCGGCGTTGACGTTGCGAGCCATCTCAGTGACCTCTTCGGGACGTTCATCAATGAGGAGGATCATCAGATAGACCTCCGGGTGGAATTTAGCAATGGCATTGGCGATATCCTGAAGCAGAATGGTCTTACCGGTTTTTGGCTGAGCCACGATAAGACCGCGCTGACCTTTGCCTATGGGGCAGAACATGTCAACTATGCGTACTGAGAGGTTGCCTTCTCCGGGCTTGCACAGGGTGAATTTTTCATTCGGGAAGAGAGGAGTGAGGTAATCAAACGGCACCCTGTCACGGATGAAGTCAGGCGTGCGGCCGTTGATCTCTTCCACCTTTATGAGCGGGAAATATTTCTCGCCCTCACGCGGCGGGCGGATTGTGCCCCTGATGGTGTCACCGGTTTTCAGGCCGAAGAGTTTGATCTGCGACTGTGAGACGTAGATGTCATCAGGTGAACTGAGGTAGTTATAGTCCGGGGAGCGGAGGAAACCGTAACCATCGGGCATGATCTCCAGCACGCCGGTATTGGCGACGATGCCTTCAAAATCATAGGCCCTCTCTCTCTTCTCCTCCCTGACCGGTTCCGGGACATCCTGGTGGCCGTTCATTGATTCGTGGCTGGCAGGTGGTAATATCAAGGTAGCATCGGTTGCTGCAGCCTGAGCTATCACAGCGGCGTCATTTTCCTGATCAGCTAACCTGAGCAGATCCTGATCATTTTCACTGCCCTGTTCGGATGCGAATAAAAGCTTGTCTGTCTGCACCTGTGCCTCGTTCTGGTCAGTATACCGGGGAGATGATTGCTGCTGCTGTGCCTGCTCCTGCTGCTGCTGGCCCTGCTGCTGCTGGCCCTGCTGTTGCTGGCCCTGCTGTTGCTGGCCCTGCTGCTGTGCCTGGTCCTGCTGCTGTTGTGTCTTACTTTGTTGGGGTTGCTGCTGGCCCTGTTGCTGATATGGTTCCCTTGCCGGTGCACCTGAGGGTGATGGCTGTTGCTGGGGCTGACGGTCACCGTCATTTCTGCGCGGTTCCTGCTGGTCATTATTGTATGTGCGCGGACGCTTGTTGCGGTCCCGCTGCCATTGCTGTGGCTGCTGGGGACGCTGCTGCTGCGGTTGTCTTGGCTGCTGACCCTGCTGCTGACCCTGCTGTTGCGGCTGTGGTTGACCCTGCTGAGGTTGGTTATGCTGCGGCTGTGCCTGACCCTGCTGAGGTTGGTTATGCTGGGGCTGTGTTTGACCCTGTTGAGGCTGCTGTGGTTGGTTTGGAGTGCGGCCCTGCGGCTGTGGCTGCTTAGGCTGACGCTGACCCTGTGGCTGCTGCTGTTTTGGCTGACGCTGGTCAGGCGACTGTGGCTGTTTCTGAGGCCTCGGTCCCCTGGGCTGTTGCTGTTGCTGCGGCCCCCTGGGCCTGTCAGGCTGTTTCTGCTGCCCGGAGCGTTCCGGCTGCCTCTCAGTCGACGGACTTTCGATTCGGCCTGTCTTACGGGTGTCAGCAGCATCTATGGCCTGCTGGTCAAGGATCTTGTATATCAGATCCTGTTTCTTAAGGAGCTCTGCCCTCTTAATTTTGAGCTGCTTAGCTATTTCCCTTAATTCGGGAACAAGCATTTCGCTCAGTTCAAGAATATCATGCATGTTTTGAAAATGTGTAGAAAATTAAAACGATTGATTTTTTGGTGAAGTGGGGATTGAAATGGACCCCTCCGACGGATGAACTGACTCACGTCAGTATTCCGGTGCAATATTAAGAATAAATTAGTTAAATAGCAAATAACCAGTGTAAAAATAGAGCTGCCAAATAAATTGGCCGGATTGATACATGGTTTACAGGGTCGCATCTTAATGAAAATGCACTTTATTGTTGTTTTATTAAGAAAATTTTAGTAGAATTGTGGGCTATTGCTTTAAAAAACTGCAAGGAGTACGCTAATTTATTGTCAATGCGTCAGTTAAAAATAACTAAACAGGTCACCAACCGTGACACTCCGTCTCTTGATAAATACCTTCAGGAGATAGGTAAGGTTGAACTTATCTCCCCCGAGGAGGAGGTATCGCTGGCCAGACGCATACGTGCCGGTGACCATGACGCACTTGCAAGGCTTGTCAAGTCGAACCTCAGGTTCGTGGTCTCTGTGGCAAAACAGTACCAAAATCAGGGCATGACCCTGCCTGACCTGATAAACGAAGGCAATCTGGGGCTGATCAAGGCTGCCCAGAGATTTGACGAGACCCGCGGCTTTAAATTCATTTCATATGCCGTCTGGTGGATCAGGCAGGCCATCCTGCAGTCGCTGGCTGAACAGGCCCGTATAGTAAGGCTCCCGGTGAACAAGATCGGGTCGATAAACAGAATAAACAGAGCCTATTCAAAGCTTGAACAGGAATATGAAAGAGAGCCATCGGCACAGGAGATAGCCGATCTGCTTGAGATAGCCCCTGAGGATGTCAAGGAGGCAATACGCACCAACGGACGGACCCTAAGCATGGATGCGCCTATCAGTTCGGAGGAGGACAACAACATGTATGACGTGATGCAGAGTGATGACACGCCGAGTCCTGACCGCAATCTTATCAATGAATCACTTTCTTACGAGATAGAAAAAGCACTGAATACACTCTCCCCGCGTGAAGCGAGGGTGCTGAAACTTTATTTCGGCATCGGCATGAAACATCCTTTCACGCTTGAAGAGATAGGGGAGGAGCTGAAACTCACACGCGAACGGGTCAGACAGATAAAGGAGAAGGCCATCAAGCGTATTCAGTTTACGACGCGGTGCCGCATCCTGAAGTCTTACCTGGGGTGATAAAATAATTTAGATATTTCTGTTATGAGCCACCTGGTAGCCCCTTCACTTCTTGCCGCTGATTTTGCAAACCTTGCCTCCGAAGTTGAGATGATCAATGAGAGTCTGGCCGACTGGCTGCATCTTGACGTCATGGATGGTGTTTTTGTGCCCAATATTTCATTCGGATTTCCGGTCATTGAGGCGGTACGCGATCTCTCTGTCAAGCCCCTTGACGTTCATCTAATGATTGTCAATCCCGATATGTACCTTGAACGGTTCAGGGATGCCGGGGCCTCAAACCTGACGGTTCATTATGAGACCTGCCAGAATCTGCACCGGACGGTGACGGAGATACGCCGGCTGGGTATGAAGGCAGGGGTTACCCTGAACCCGCACTCGCCTGTCATGCTCCTGAAAGATATTCTCCCTTATATCGATATGGTTCTCCTGATGACTGTCAACCCGGGCTATGGGGGACAGACCTTCATCCCCGGCAGCATCAACAAAATAGGAGAGTTGCGGAGCATGATTGATGAGGGTGGGTATGATGTGCTTATTGAGGTCGATGGCGGCATTGATCTTCAGAATGCCCCGGTACTGGTTCATGCCGGTGTTGATGTGCTTGTCGCCGGCAGCTCAGTGTTCTCATCGTCCGATCCTGCTGAGGTGATACGCAGGCTCAGGGAGCCTGTTTAGAACGGCCATCATCTCTCCAGGGCGCTCTCTATCCAGGAGATTATCCCTGAGCTGTCAGAGGCGTCAAACCAGTTTATCTCACTGTCCCTGTTCCACCATGTGAGTTGTTTGCGGGCGTAACGCCTGGTGTTTCTTCCGATCAGTGCAACAGCCTGTTCACGTGTGATGGCTCCGTCAAAATAACTGAACATCTCACGGTAGCCCACGGTGTTCAGGGCATTCAGGCCCCTGAAAGAGATGAGTGATGCAGCCTCCTCTTCAAGGCCCCTCCTGAGCATCTCTTCAACACGGAACTCTATCCTCCTGTAAAGTTCACCCCGTTCACGGGTCAGCCCTGCCCTGATAATCCTGAAATCGCGCTCTCTGGCAGTAGAGGTAAGATAAGCAGAAAAGGGCCTGCCGGTACTCTCAGTAATCTCCAGTGCGCGCATCAAGCGACGCGGATTGCGCAAATCGACTCTTGAATAATACTCCGGGTCAAGCATTTTCAGTGCCAGACGGAGTCCGGATATTCCCTCTGTACGGTACATGTCAAGATATTTTTGCCTGACAGCAGGATCAGTATCGGGGATATCATCCATCCCGCGGCATACGGCGTCCATATAAAGCATAGAGCCCCCGGTCATCACTGCCACAGGATTTTCTGCGAAGAGGGAAGGTAGCAGGGCCATCACATCCCTCTCAAAGAGACTGACACTATAATAATCAGTGACTGACAGGAACCCGATGAAATGGTGTTTAACCTTTGAGAGCTGCTCATCATCAGGAGCTGCTGTTCCGATCTTCATCTCACGATAGCACTGTCTGGAGTCACATGAGATGATGCTGCACCCCAGCCGTAACGCCAGCTCTATGGAAAAATCAGTCTTCCCCACACCGGTAGGGCCGGGGAGAACAACCAGGGTATTTCTCATGTGATCAGGAAGGGGAGGGGTTATTCCTCCTCCTCGTCAACGTTTTCGATATTGTCGAATTCCGACAGCCCCTCTTCATCTTCGCCCTCAAAGAAAATCTCATCGTCAACAACATCCTCATCTATCTCGTCATCGTCTTCATCCGTGACAACAAGATTGTTGTATTTCTTGCGGGCTACACCACCGAAGGTCACCTGTTTAGGGGGCAAACCCTTGGAATTGGTGCATATGGGGTACTCCATGTTTTCATCCTCTTTAGCCTCACCCACATATTCCACAAACAGGGCCCTGTCATTAAAAAAGTCGAAGACATAGAGGAGCTTCTGGTTCTTGCGGAAGATGACCTCCTCCAGGATGGCATTTTCCATTGTTGATGAACCGGCGCCCATGTCGAAGAGAGTAAATTCCTCCTCCTTCTCCCAACTCTCTGTAGCCATATAGAATGAAGCTATCTGCGACTTGTCGAACTCCAACTCCTCCTGCAGGGCATTGTGAAAATCAAGCAGAGTCTGAGTTTCGAGAAACTCAAACTCCCTTATAAACGCTTCATCTTCATCAGTTAATACCACGAACCTATAAACCATGTCACTCACTTTTTCAACCTGTGCAATTTAATATTTTTTAATATACATTCACTTAATACTATTTTTTTTTAGAACGAAGGAAATAGTGTCAATATTGTCTGCATAATCCCATAATTCGGGCTGTTGCGCACTTCCGAAAGGCAGATGGCCGTGCCCTGCCACGCACTGCAGCAAGCTTCCGGCTGCCTCCCTCTCCGGTAAGGGGGGGCCGGCCGGAGGGTAAAATTCATAATGCAACACAGCCATTGGCGGTGTCAGTGATGATGATTCCCTCATGAGCACGAACCCCCCGTCAGTGAAGGGCTCCCGGTTGACAATCATTATCGCCTTGTTGTGGTCATAGTTCACGGAGTATTTATAATGTGAACGCAGCGCATCGTACCTTTGCCAGTGGCTGATCAGGCTGGCATGATCATATCCCTCCGGCAGATACAGCTTTGACACATTACGGCATCCGAGTCCGAAGTAGGTGAAGATGTCATCACCCAGAAGCTCAAGCTCCCCCGGCGACTCCGTTCCGTCAAGGATGGCGATGCTGTTTCTGTTGCGACGTATTATTGAAGGGATGTTTCTGAAATAGTATTCGAAATACCTGGAGGTGTTGTTGCTGCCGGTGGCTATGACCATATCAAAATCCTTAAGCCTGTCAGAGGTAATCTCAATGAATGGTGCCAGCTCCGGTTCTATATCCGTCAGTGTTTCAGTCACCGCCCTCATGAGAGGTTCATCTCTGTTACTCAGCTTTGCCTGCAAACGGTTTCCGGTTACCAGTACGCAGAGCAGGTCATGGAAGCCGACCAGCGGGATGTTGCCGGCCATCACTACACCTACCGTTACAGGTTGCCGTTCCTCCTGCAGTTCAGGATAGGCTGACAGCCACCGGACCAGGTTCTCTTTATTGAGGGTTCTACCTGCTGATGACAGGGCAAGCCTTACATTGTCAGGGGTGAACCATGGGTTTGAATGCTGCAGCGTATCAATAAGCTCAGCGAATCGCCCGGCGCTACCGGTGGTCATTCCTTCAGCTCCGTCGCACATAGCCTTTCCAAGGGCCGCGAAGGTCCGGATCCTCTTATCAGAAAAAAAAATGCCCGTTTTCACACGGGCAAAGTTATAAAAATGATAATGAGAATCTGAAATCAATTCAGCGCAAAGGATATGGGCAGGGTAAAGGAGACCTTCACGATTTTATCGTTCTGCCTGCCGGGAGTCCACTGCGGACATCCGGACACAAGCTCAAGGGCAGCCTGGTCAAGGAGCGGATCAACACTTCTGATGACCTTGGGGTCTTTCACATTTCCCTGCTCGTCAATAACGAATTGTACAATCACTTTGCCCTGTATACCTTTTGAAGCAGCCTCGGCGGGGTATTTCATGTTCTGTACCATCCATTGCCTCAATTCATTGTATGTTGTGTCATTGCGGAAAACAGGCATCTGATCAACCACAGTGAAAATTTCATCAGATGTCTCAGCCTGCGCAACATCGGATGCAGGCTCTGCTACAGATGCAGCCTTTGTCAGGGCGGCAGTCTCGTTACGCGCATCGCTGCCACTGTTGCAGGAGAATATGAAAACCAGCATAAGGGCAAGCGGAAGTGCCAGGATCAACTTGAGGGAAGCGCTGCTTCCCGTTCTTTTCTTTGTCATCATGATTATTCTGTTTTTAAGAAGTGATCGCTTTGAAAAGGGATTGGAAAAGAGTGGTGCATTGCTTCTGAATACGGAGGCAAGCAGCAGGTCTCGGTATGAACCGGGATCCTCCCCTCCGGTAATGCATTCGTTATCAGCTTCATACTCATGTACAGCCAGGAGCGACCTCCGCATCAGGTAGGCAGCCGGGTTGAACCACTGCAGTGCCGTGATGAGGCCGGCTATAAACAGATCGGAGTGATGCCCGAGCCTGATATGCTTCATCTCATGGTTGATCATCCGTCCTGCATCATCATCTGCCACTGAGCTGCTGATGAAGATGTGACCGAGAGCCGAATAGCAGGTTCTGCTACCTGTGTGAAGGCGGATAATATTACCATTGCCCCGCCCTGAACGAATCATTCTTACAAGCCTCACGGTGCCGGTAAGCATCAGCCCGGCTGAAACCAGGAGACCGGCCGGGTAGATCCATGGCAGAATTGCAGACAGAAGAGCTGCGCTTTCCGGCGATCTTCCCGGGGTGACAACCGTTTCAGGCAGCAGTAGGAAGACAAGCCCGTCCGGCGGCAGGATGGCCCCGGATGCACTAATCTCTATGTTCATCAGAGGTACAATCACAGAAAATATCATTGACCCCAGAAGGAAGTACCTGTTCCTGCTGTGCCGCGTGTCACGCTTAAGTGCGATCTCGTGAAAGATCCACAGCAACGTCAGGCAGATGCTGCTCTCAATTGCATATTCAAGCATGCCGTTCATCACTTTTTCCTTTTATTGTGTTCGCTGTTCTTCATCATCTCCATGATCTCCTCCATATCCTTGACGGTTATGGAGTCTTCCCTTGCAAAGAAACTCACCATCTTCTGGTATGAGTTTGAGAAATAATTCCTCACAAAGCTGCTCATCTGTGTCTTGCGGTAATCATCCTTTGATATGACCGGGAAGTACTGGTATGTCCTCCCATATGCCCTGTAATTTACAAATCCTTTTTCCTGGAGTATCCTGATAATAGTGCTGACTGTGGAATATGCCGGCCTGGGTTCGTCAAACTTTTCCAGAATCTCCTTGATGAAAGCCTTTTTGAGCCTCCATAGAATCTGCATAACCTCTTCCTCAGCTTTTGTCAGTTCCTTTATCTCCATAACGGGTTGCTTTTATTAAGTACAAATATATAACTAAAAAATTAAATATACAACTAATTACTTAAAATTAATCATTGGAGTCATCATTTTTTCTGTGCTGTAAGCAGCGATTGATAAAAGATGTATCTTAGGTCCTTGATTACAGCCGGAGGAAGAGTGTGAGCAGGTTTACGTTGTTTTATGAGAATATAAGGGTTGCATTCAAGGCGATCAGGTCGAACAAAGTGAGGGCATCACTTACGATGGCCATTATTGCTTTCGGCATTATGGCCCTGGTGGGGATACTGACTGCCATTGACGGGCTTAAGAGCACGCTGACTCAGCAGTTCACGATGATGGGGGCAAACTCCTTCTCAATTACTTCCAGGTCATTACGTGTTTCGATGGGCGATCAGCACTACCGGACCAAGAACCATTCTAATATTACCTACCGGGAGGCAGTGGAGTTCCAGGAGAAGTTCAGGGAACCGGCATGGGTCTCTGTCTCTTTCAACGCCTCCGGGATGTCTGAATACCGGTTCAGAACCAACAAGACCAACCCCAATATTTCAGTCATTGGCTCTGATGAAAACTACCTCACCATTGCAGGGCAGGAGCTAGAATCAGGCAGGAACTTCTCACAGGAGGATCTCGCCGGCAGCAGGCATGTAGTGATTATAGGTCAGGATATAGTCCGTTTTCTCTTTGCCGGGGTTGACCCACTTGGGAAGGAGATAAGCCTTCCGGGACTGAAGCTGACGATTATTGGTGTTCTTAAATCCAAGGGCAGCAGTATGATGGGTGGCGACCAGGTGACTGTCATCCCGATCACCACCGCAAGGCAGTATTTCTCCCGGCCTGGCATAACTTACAACATCGGGGTGATGCCCCAGAAGTCGGTCAGCCTTGACATGATGGCAAGCGAGGCCGAGGGCATCTTCCGCATTGTCCGCAACCTCGATCCCCGTGACGAATCTGATTTCAACATTCAGAAGAGTGATTCAATCATCAAGATCCTTATGGAGAACATCAAGTTTGTCACCCTTGCTGCAACCATTATTGGTCTGATCACGCTGTTCGGTGCTGCAGTTGGGCTGATGAATATTATGCTGGTCTCCGTTACCGAACGTACACGCGAGATAGGTGTCCGAAAGGCCCTGGGAGCCAGGAAATCGGTTATCAGGCAGCAGTTTCTCTTTGAATCGGTTATCATTGGACAGATGGGTGGTCTCCTTGGTATCCTGGCCGGTATCATGATTGGCAACCTGGTATCGCTGGGTATGGGGTCAAGCTTTACTATACCGTGGGTCTGGGTCATAGGAGGTGTGCTTGCCTGCTTCATTGTAGGAATAGCCTCAGGCTATTTCCCTGCCGTAAAGGCATCGTCTGTTGATCCGATTGAAGCGCTGCGTTATGAATAATTAGCATTTTCACTGTTACTGATCGAACTGAATAAGGATAAATTGGCAGGAGTATGGAGATAATTCAGGCAGGGTCAAACAATACACCGCGTATCACCTATGACCCGGATGAGGATGTGCTGAGCATCACCGGGCGGTCAATAGCCGAGAGGCCTGACGTGATTTACAATCCACTTGAAGTATGGATCAAAGTGCATCTTGGCCGGTTCAACCAGTTGAGAGTGGTGATTTTCCTGGAATATATCAACAGCGGATCATCAAAGGCGCTGCGCGATGTGCTGCGGATGATCAGCGGGTACCGTGCGCCCCAGTACAGGATAAGGATCACATGGCTCTACGAGGAGGATGACGAGTCAATGCATGAGCTGGGCGAACACTACCGTGATGCTGCCGGCGTAAATATGGATGTGCAGATGGTCCTCTGAAAACTTATGGAATAGAAAACAAAAGAGGGTGTCCCGTTAAGGCACCCTCTTCTGATTTATTTATACCGGACAGGCTTAGAGCATTTTCCCAAGCGTCACGATAAGGTCGACACATCTTGCGGAGTAACCCCACTCATTGTCATACCATGACAGAACCTTAATCATATTGCCGTTGACCATTGTGCTCTGCGAATCAAAGATTGATGATGCAGGGTTGTGTATCACGTCAACAGAGACAATCTCGTCTTCAGTATACTCGAGGATGCCTTTCATCGGACCTTCAGCCGCTTTCTTCATTGCTGCGTTGATCTCCTCTTTTGTAGCTGTCTTCTTCAGCACGGCTACGAGGTCAACAAGTGACCCTGTCGGCGTCGGGACTCTTACCGAGATACCGTCTAGTTTGCCCTTCAGTGACGGGATGACCTTGCCTACAGCCTTGGCTGCACCGGTGGTTGTAGGTATCTGCGATAGCGCAGCGGACCTGGCCCTGCGCAGATCTTTGTGCGGAAGGTCAAGGATGCGCTGGTCATTGGTATATGAGTGTATGGTAGTCATAAAACCAATCTCTATTCCGAAGCTGTCATTGAGAACCTTTGCAACAGGGGCAAGGCAGTTTGTTGTGCAAGAAGCGTTTGATATGCATGTGTGTTCGGGCTTGAGCATGTCGTCATTGACACCAACCACTATCATTGCATCAATTGCGTCTTTTGCAGGGACTGTAAGGATAACCTTCTTTGCTCCGTTCTTGAGATGGTCACCGTATCCTCCCTTGGGACTCTCTTTGGAGGTGAAGATGCCGGTCGACTCTATAACGATGTCAGGCTTGCTTTCCCATGGAATGGAAGCAGGGTTCTTTTCCGAATGCACTCTGATTTTATCACCTCTGACGATGATATTCTGATCATCATAAGTGACTCCCGGGAACTGCCCCTGGGTAGAGTCATATTTAAGAAGATGAGCCAGTGTTTTTGTATCGGTAAGGTCATTGATGCCAATGATCTCAATGTCGGGCCTTTCAAATGCCAATTTGAATACGTTGCGGCCTATCCTTCCGAAACCGTTGATTGCTACTTTAATCTTTGCCATTGTTAATAAGTTAATGTGATTATTGAAATGAGTGGCAAAGGTATAAAATAAAAAGGAGAGGTCAAAGGAGGGTGTAAATTATTCCTGAGGAGGCCGGCGCAACATATTGAAGAGACCACCAGGGTTCATGGGGTCAAGGATCATCCCAATCCGGTAGCCTACAAATATAGCGGGGAAAAACTGCTTGTTGTCCTCAGTGGCCATGATAGGGATGGCCCTGGTAAAGGCATGAAGCGATGCGCCAACCTCAATGGCATGAGTAAGCCTGTCGTTCTTGCTGTATTCAAAACTGAAACCGGTACGGGCGTACAGCCCGGGATATAGCTTGATTTCATCGGAACCCTTGAAGAACGATGCCTTACCCATGATATCAAGGGGCTGGTGTATTGTAAGGTCAAACTTTTGCTCTTCAATAGTATAGTAGTCCTGACCCACAAGAACAATAATCTTATAGTATATAGGCTTTGCAAACAACAGGGTTGCCCCGCCGCCGCCAAACCAGCTGACCGAAACACCGCCAAGATCGCGCTTCTCAAATATCTCCAGCTGGTATCCTGCCCCTGCCCCCACAGTCCATGTGGAATTGAGCTTGCCGAAAACAAAGGTTCCGGGGCTCTGGAAATAATAGTTCGAGAGCTTTATCTCTTTCGGGTGTTTGAAGCCTTCAGCGTTTACCTCTATAAAATACCTGTGTGATGGTTTTATCTGGCGGAGATCACGGTAGATTATCGACCAGCCATCCGAATTGAGAGCGGCACCTATAGATCTTTCATCACGCCAGAAAAGCCGGCTCTGAGGATCAAGGTCGCCCTGCGCCGCGAGTGGCCCGCAGACAAAAATAAACAATATAACATGCCACAATCTCATTTTCATGGTGCCTCAGAAGTTAAGACTGGCAGTATGGAGGGAGCGTTGTTCAGCCTGCCTGTTCTGTCGTATCTGTATCATTGCTGCTATACGCCGGGCATGCTTCACGGTTGCATGAACTGAGCGCAAGCGCAGCAACAAATGCAAGAACAACTATTAAACCAACTTTTTTCATATTACCTGCCTTTAAGTCTGTGACAAAAATAGCTTTATTTTTAAAAACAATATTTGTGCCATAATATTATTTTGATACACAGGTTTTTTTAAACCATACCCGGATTTAATTGTTATTTATAAAACATTAAAACAATGAAAACTCAATTTTACACAGTTATAATATCAATTATACTATTGCTTTCAATGGAAAAAGAAATAAAATCGCAGGGAAAGCCTGCATATAACGACCTTACACCGGCCGAGTCAAAGGTAATAATCAGCAAATCAACGGAATATCCCTTTACCGGCCTATATGAAAAGTTCACCGGGAAAGGAACTTATCTCTGTAAGCAGTGCGGTAATGCGCTCTATCACTCAGATGCCAAGTTCGATGCCAGCTGCGGATGGCCCAGCTTCGATGATGAGATCAATGGTGCAGTTAAGAGCATTAAGGATGCAGACGGCAGACGGACTGAGATTGTATGCGCCTCGTGCGACGGTCACCTGGGACATGTCTTTACGGGTGAGGGATTCACTTCGAAAAACACGCGTCATTGCGTTAATTCCATTTCGCTTGATTTTGTTCCGGTGATACTCCCTGCCGGCAATTACGGTACAGCGCTTTTCGCCGGGGGATGCTTCTGGGGAGTGGAGTACTTTCTTCAGAAGGAGCCGGGAGTAATGGCCGTAGTCTCAGGCTATACCGGGGGCAAGGTCAAAAACCCCTCTTACCGCGAGGTGTGTAACGGTAATACCGGGCATGCTGAGACAGTGAAGGTTACCTATGACCTGCAAAAGACAACATATGAAAAATTGCTGAAGCTCTTCCTCGAGATACACGATCCTACACAGGAAGGAAGGCAGGGGCCTGACATCGGCGATCAGTATCGCTCGGAGATCTTCTACCTGAACGGAGAACAGAAAATGGTGGCCGAGAAATTGCTCGGCACTCTTAAGTCGAAGGGTCTGAAGGTGGCGACACAGGTTACAAAGGCATCAGAGTTCTATCCTGCTGAGGAGTATCATCAGGATTACTATTTCCGGAACGGGAAGGTGCCATACTGCCATGGGTACACTAAACGCTTTTAGTAGTCGGCAGTCATATCAGGCAGTAGGCAGTAGGCAGTAGGCAATAGGCAGTAGTGGAATTTTCGATTTCAGATTGTCGTCCCGATCCGCCAGCTGGCGGATACGGGATTGATCCTGCTCCTGCGTCGCCGGCTCAAATTGTCGATTTAATCGAAATTCGCAAATCGCAAATCG